>OLPV01000490.1_pt1 | contig 34195 bp, 29 predicted proteins | sample 1671961 | NCBI WGS metagenome assembly OLPV01 (sample SAMEA3136630, study PRJEB25190) | human gut metagenome | biome: human gut; feature: human-associated habitat; material: faeces | place: Austria | collected 2013 | reverse complement strand
CCTGTGTTGCAGGTCTCCTGTGTTGCAGGTCTCCTGTGTTGCAGGTCTCCTGTGTTGCAGGTCTCCTGTGTTGCTATCGTCTATAAAAATATTTTTTTGTATTCTTTTGCTTATTTCTTTCTCAATTTCCTCCTTATACCCGGCCGCGTGTTCATGAAGCAGCTTTCTTAATTCAGTATTTGCTGCAGGAATAATAAAGAAACTTTTTTCGCCGTCAAACTCTCCTTCTCTCGTAATTTCCCATTCATCAGCCGGAAAATTCTTGAATTCCTCTTCGGTTACTTCCCAGGACTCGCAATAATCGCAAGGAATTTCTGCAACTCTGTCAACGTTAATCGCATTGTAGTTATCGTAAGTAGCGTAATTATCCGGTGTGTAATTCTTCCATAAAATCAACTTTTCATGTCTTTTTTTTATGTCAAGATTAGTAAAAACAGAAATTGCCGGCACTTTACCATATTTATGTCCATCATTCATTTTTTCTGTTATTTTTTCATCCCATTTCGCATAATTGTCAGGCAAACCGAAAATACATGTTTTATTTGCAAGATATCCGAGCCATATTTTGTTTTCCTTAATTAAAGGAAATACTTCTTTGTATGTAATTGAATTGTTATTGCTCCAAATAATGAAATCTTTTTTGTATTCTATTAGCTGCGCAAGATAAGTGCGATACATGGAAAACGGTGGATTCGTTACCACGATATCAGCCTCTTTCAACAGGTCAATGCACTCCTGATTCCGAAAATCCCCATTTCCTTCCAAGGGCGTTTTAACTCCGGTTTCAATATCATTGTCATCTCCGCCTTCATACTCCATCTTATAAGTTGGCTTTTCTTTATCGTAATGAGTAGCAATCAGCTTTTTCAGTCCAAGATGTTCAAAGTTCAGATGAAAGTATTTCCAAAACGCAGACGATGTCGGGTCATCGCAATTACAAAACACCACCTTTCCTTTAAAGTGTTCTTTGTAGTGCCGCAGCTCTTCTGCAACGTCACTTAACTGAGTGTAAAACTCATCATTTTTTGCCTCCTTGGCTTTATGCAGATTTTCGTTTGCCATCTATGTTAACTCTCCTTTTTGTTGTCGTTATAATTTTCTTGATTTTTTGTTTTTTTTTGCTTTTTAGCTCTATCCAAAAAATCAGTTATAGATAACATGACGAATCTGAAAAAAAAGAGTCATTTTTATGATATTTTTTTTGTTTTTTTACAAAAAAACAGCCGTCAGCTTTCCACTGACGGCTGCTCTTCCTGTATTCCAAACTCCTTAACCGCTTTCGTTGACACATCTACATACCCGCCGGCCTTGTCCTTCCCTACAAGGGCGCAGTATCTCGCAAACTCTTCTGATTTGAAAATGTCATACGCTTTTTGCAAGCTCTCTTCCGTCTCTGCCGTGATATATCTCCCCGAATACACAACAACGTCCTCATCAAGCATAAACGGTTCTATTTTTGGATTATTTTTATCAATTATATGTTTAAACACCACCTTCTTCAGCCCGCTGTTCTGGATGCCCTGGCTCCGACCAAACAAAAACCAATTAGCGTTTTTGTCCATGTCACGCTTTGCCAGTTCATCGCGGTATGAATCAAGGTAAGCGTATGTTTTTGGAAATTCTTTTTTTAATCTTTCTTCTGAAATCGGTGTTTCTGCATACGGGAAAATAATATATGTATTGTCTGCTTTGCCTTCATATTTTGAAGCTTTCACACATCGCCGCAGTATGGCAGACTCTATCTCGTGAACCTTACCGGCCTTATCTTTAAAGTAAACCGTCTCGCCTTTGCCGGCATACGGTTTTGTCAGTTCTTTGTCTGTGTATGCCTGGATTATGTAGATGTAATCACGGTTTGTAACTATGCCGTTTTGCACTGTTACGATATCTGAAATCTTTTTTGGTCTGCTGCTAATTTCTTTCAGGAATTTCATATCATCATCAGAGCCAAAGTTCCACGGTCTTCCGGTCATATTATCTTTCATGTACTCAAAATCAATCACATTTTCTGACACCGGCAGGTACATATTATATTTCTTGTATTTTATATTATTTTTCTCTTTATCTTTACCAATCAGACAGATACACGTATACGTATCAGCATCAGGAAAAATTTTTGATGCTCCAAAATCATATATTGCAGAAATATACTTATTCTTTATCAGAAAATCCCTGAATTTCTGCTGCGAAGCGTTTCTGATGAATGTGTTTGACGATATGAACCCAAGCCTGCCATTTTCGCCAAGCATGTTGATTCCGATTTCGTAAAAGATTACATACAAATCAGCCATACCATCCGAAAACTGAAAGCTTTTCACGATGTCACGGTATCCTTCAGGAATATTATGTATCCTTACAAACGGCGGGTTCCCGACAACATAATCATATTTTTCTTTATGCTTTTCCCACTCTGTCAGTGTGTCCCCGTTTATCAGATTTTTCCACTCAATCTTCGGTATTTTGTATTCTTCCAGAATCCCATTAAGTCTGCTAATTGCTTTTTTATATATTTTTTCGTCTTTCTCAATACCGAACACGTTGTTCTGAATAATGTCAGATATCTCTTTTTCTGGTAATGACTGTTTTCGTCCTGCTTTAATGATTCTTTTAATGATTTCTGAAAGAAATGCCCCGTCACCAAACGACGGCTCCATTATCTTTTTTGTCAGGACTTCGTCTCCCGCATATCCAATGTCATCCAGAATCATTACAACGATTTTTTCAGGCGTTATATACTGCCCTTTTTCTTTTCTGCTCTCCATATTTCGCCTCCTATATTTTCAATATGCTTAATTTTTTATGGGGCGAGATATTTTTTGCGCAAAAAAAACGCCGGCAAAAGCCGGCGGCGGTCTTAAATCAAATTACAAATGCATCATTATTATTGTTTTTTCCCTCTTCCAGAATATACGCCAGAGCAACATTCCAGTTCTGCTTTTCCAGACATTTCACAATATCTGCATCATATTTCAGATTGATAAAGTCAAGTTTTACAAAATCAATAAAATCTTTTTCTTCCATTTCCAGAGCAATAGCTTTCGCCACATACTTCTGTCTATCTGCCAGAAATTCTTTTGTATATTTATTTTTTGTCTTTCTATATGTTTTATATGCAACCACATATACATATCTTGGATATGATGCATGCAGGTATGCTGTTTCCAGACATTTCAAGTTCCATAATTTTTTATCATGTCCACGATAAGCCATTTGATTAAATACGTTGACGATATTCGAATATGCGCCATATACGCTAGCTGTAGCAGATATGCTGCACGGCAGTACAAAATTAAAAATTCCATCTTGGTTGTCTATGTGAACATTAATACACCTTGTTCTATGTATGTTTCCAGGGCGTATAATTGCTAAAGCAAGGCCTTCCGGTATTGTTGTCATGTTAATATTCATATCCTGGATTTTGTCTCGGCGAGCATTACAAACAAACGCATCCATTCCGACTTTTTTTATTGACGCCGGCAGATTAATTTCCAACAGGTTCTGACAGTTCTGAAATGCTTCTTTTTGAATTACTTCCAGGCCTTCGTTAAAAATTACCTCTTCCAGCTCACGACATAAAGAAAATGCACTTATCCCGATTTCTTTAATCTGAGGCGGGAATGTTATTTTCTTAAATGCACATCCGGAAAACATATGTTGATTTCCATTTTCGCCAATCCTGGTGATTCCATGTCCAAAATCAATTTCCTTCAATTTTTCACATGCGTAAAATGCTTCATCTCCAATCGTTTGCATAGTATCAGGAAAAATCACTTTTTTGATTTTAGAATTAGAGAACGCACTTTTTCTAATTCTTACTACTCCATCTGGTATTATTACTTCACCTGTTTTCCCTTGCGGGCACAAAATCAAGGTCTTCATATCAGCAGAATATACAATGCCATCAACGGTTTTGTATCGTGAAATATGAGATTCTATTTCTTCAATATCCTGACTGTAAAGTTTATACAGCAATGCGTCATCATAATTAATTTTCTCGTCTTCGATGATTACCTTTTTCGGCAGTACTCTCAGTGCTGCGACAGCATTGAGATTTGGAACTCGAACTGCTTTTTTGGGTCTTTTTTTAACGCAAAAGGAAACATCACTTTTTGGCAAGACAATCTCATCTGCTGTCTCGTCAATATCAATAATGAATGGACCGAGACATTTAATACCACCAACAAACGGCTGGTCTAAAAATCCGGAGTTGACAAATGCAGCTTCCTGAACCATAGCAATCCGCATTTCATCCAAGCCAGCAGCGCTTTTCGCCTTACATCCTTCAAATGCGTAATTCCCTATCCGGTTAAACTGTGTGAAATCAACTGCAGCATCTTCACTCTGACCAAACGCATTCCGCAGTATCATTCCAGCTTTTTCAACCAAGTATTTTCCTGTCGTATAACTACTGGATTTAGACTCTACTTTTTTCATATTTGAAAACAATTTATTTGGAATTATGATGGAGAAAACATCTCTTCCGATAATTAGATTCTCCACACTTGAAAATACTTTTTGGCATTTTTCCCTGTTAATCCTGATTTTTGGATAGATAAAAGAAACAGTTTTAGCGTTATCCATTACCTCGATGTCAGTGCATGTCGTACCGTCAGTATAGAATTTAGACTTTCCAACAGTCTCCCATTTGTAATTATTGTTATTCATTTTTTTTACTCCTTTCTTTTTGCGTTTCTTAAGTTAATATGCCATATTTTTCGCAACAAAAAAAGCGGCCGCCAGAATTAACGACGACTGTTTTACACAAAAAAAACCGCCGGCCCTTGCCGGCGGCGGTCTTAAATCAAATTACAAATGTATTTCCAGTGCTATCCTTTTCTTTTTCTTCGTTTAACATATACGCCAGAGCAACATTCCAGTTTTGCTCCTCCAGGCATTTTACGATATCTTCATCATACCCCAGATTGATAAATTCCAATCTCAGAAAATCAACAAAATCCTTTTCTGTTAACTCCAGTGCAATCGCATCCGCAGCCATCTTTTGGTAATCAATCAGATATTCTTTTGCCAATTCATTTTTTGTCCTTTTATATGTCTTATATGCACACGCATATTTAAATCTTGAATTAGAGGCATACATAAATGCGGTATTCAGCCATTTTAGATGATGGAACTTCTTGCAATATTCTGGGTCAGAAGCCATTAGATTGAAGCCTGTAACGATTTCTGAATAACCATTTGTTGTAGCAGATACACAGTCAGGAATTACGAAATCAAAAGTTTCGTTTTTGTTGTGAACATGGACATTAACACATCGCGGTGTCTGCATGTTTCCAGGACGGATAATTGCATGTCCGAGACCTTCCGGAATTGTCGTTAAGTTAATGTTTATATCCTGGATTTCTTCTCGTGCAATCTCACATACAAACGCATCTAATCCGACATTCTTGATTGATTCGGGAAGGTTTACTTCTGTCAGTTTCGGGCAGTTTTTGAATGCTCCCTCACGGATATATTTTAAACCTTCTTCGAAGATGATTTCTTTCAATTCACCGCATGAATAAAACGCACTGATTCCAATCTCTTTGACCTGTGGCGGAAATATAAGTTTTTCAACAGGACATCCTGAAAAAATATGCTTGTTTTCAGCTCCTCCAATCTGTTCAATTCCATTTCCAAAATCGATTTCTTTCAGATTTTCGCATCCATAAAACGCTTCATTCTGCAGTCTGACCAAACTGTCAGGAAAAACAACCTTGCTTATTTTTGAGCCAAAAAATGCCTGTTTTCTAATTCGCTCAACACCATCAGGGATGGTTACCTCTCCTGTTTTTCCTGCAGGACAAAGAATCAGTGTCTTCATGTCAGCAGAATATAAGATTCCATCAACCGTTTTATATCGTGAAACCCGAGACTCTAATTCTTCAATATATTTGTTTGAGAGTTTGTACATTAAATCATCGTCATATCTGATATTTTCATCCTCAATGATTACCTTTTTGGGGGATTTTCTCATTGTTGCAAAAACGTTGATATTTGGAACACGAACACATTTTTTTTGTATTTTCGGAACACAAAAGTAAACATCACTTTTGGGTAAGATAATTTCGTCTGCTGTTTCATCAATATCAATAATAAACGGGCCGAGACATTTAATACCACCAATAAACGGCTTGTCTAAGAAACCAGAACCAACAAATGCAGCATCCTGAATCGCTAAAATTCTCATTTCATAAATACCGGCAGCTACTTTCGCTTTACATCCCTCAAATGCATAATTTCCAATCCGGCGGAAACGTGTAAAATCAATTTCTGCATCTTCACTTTGCCCGAATGCATTCAATAACTTGCGGCCGGCTCTTTCAATAAGGTATTTACCATCAAGAAAATTGCTTGACTTAGATTGAACCCGCTTCACATTTGGAAACATTTTATTCGGAATGACAATTGAGATAACATTTCTTCCAATTAGCAGTGTCTCAATGTTTGAAAACACTTTTTGACATCTTTCTCTGCTAATTATGATTTTTGGATAGATGAAGCTAATCTCTTTTGCATCATCCATAACCTCAATATCAGTACATGTTGTTCCGTCAGTATAAAACTTACACTTTCCAACTGTTTCCCACTTGTAATTATTATTCATCTATTTTTTACTCCTTTCTTTTTGCATTTCTGGAATTAATATGCTGTATTTTTTCAGACAACAAAAAACAGCCCGAAGAATTAATCTTCTGGCTGTCTACTTTCCAAAATTTTCAAATCACAAGTGTGTCTTTAGTCTTTCCATTTCCTTCTTCCAGCATATACGCAAGAGCAATATTCCAGTTCTTTTCCTGAAGCCTTTTCATAATACAGCTGTCATATTCAAGATTTATACATCTCAATTTTACAAAATCAACAAAATCCTTTTCATCCAGTTCTTCAATAATTGCAGCTGCAACGCGGTACTGTTCCTTTTCCAGAAACTCTTTTGCCGCTTTATGCTTAGTTTTCAGATATGTTTTATACGCAACAATGCATTCATACCTGGAGCTTGCCGCATAGTGAAATGCCGTTTCAAGCCGTTTTGTGTTGTGTATATATTCGGTATTAGCTAGCATATTGAAATCCAAGGCGATTTTAGAATATCCGTTTCTTATTGACGTTATACTGTCCGGCAGCACGAAGTCATAAACACCGTTGGCGTTATCTATGTGAACATAGATACACCTGAGGGTTTTTAGGCTTCCGTAGTACACTAGAGCTTTCACCAGGTTATCAGGAATGGTTGTCATATTAATATGCAAGTCCCCGTAAGGACGATTGTTAGGAATGCATACAAATGCACTTTTGCCTAATTCCATGATTGAAGCCGGAAGATTGACCTCTCTTAACATCATACAGTTTTTAAAAGCGCCAATGGCAATTTTCTCAAGCCCTTCGTTAAAAACAATTTCCTTCAGCTTATGACATGCATAAAAAGCAGAAACCCCGATTTCTTTAATCTGAGATGGGAATACGAGCCTTTCAAAGGCGCATCCGGAAAATATAAGCTGTTTTCCATCTGCTCCAAGCTGTTCAATCCCATTGCCAAAATCAATCTCTTTTAAATTTTTGCATTGATAAAAGGCTTCATCTTCAATTCTTACTAAGCTGTCAGGAAAAACAACACGGCTGATTTTAGTCAGGCAGAATGCCTGTCTCCTGATTCGCGTAATGCCATCAGGGATAATTACTTCACCGGTTTTTTCTTTCGGGCAAAGAACCAGCGTCTTCATGTCAGCAGAATATAAAATACCGTCAACTGTTTTATAACGTGGAATCCGTGACTCGAACTCTTCAATGCCAGGTTCATGTAATCTAAATAAGACCTCATTGTCATGGCTGATGTTTTTATCTTCAATAATCACTTTTCTCGGCTTTTTTGTGACTTCATCAATGCATCTGATATTTGGAAGCCTCATGCATTTTACGAATTTATCCGGAAAATATTGAATCCCTGTCTTTGGCATTATAACTTCATCGGCAGTCTCATCAACATCAACGACAAGTGACCCGACACATTTAATGCCATTTACAAACGGTTGATTCATAAATCCGGAGCCGAAGAATGCATTATTATTAATCCTTATGAAGCCTGTATCCTCGGAGTCTGACACTTTTGTAGCGCGGCAGCCCTCAAAGGCATAACTTCCAATCCGGTTGAAAAGTGTAAAGTCAATTTCTGCATCTTCGCTTTGGCCAAACACATTCAATAACTTACCGCCAGCTCTTTCAATAAGGTATTTACCGTTGATAAAGCTGTTTGATTTAGACTCAACATGCTTAATATTCGGAAACATTTTATTCGGGATGGCAATTGAGATGACATTTCTTCCAATCAACATAATTTCAACACTGGAGAATACTTTTTGGCATCTTTCTCTGTTAATCATGATTTTTGGATAGATGAAACTAATCTCCTTTGCGTCATCCATGACTTCAATATCAGTACATGTCGTTCCATCTGTATAGAACTTGCATCTTCCTATTGTCTCCCACTTGTAATCATTATTCATTTTTTTAACTCCTTTCTTTTTGCATTTCTTAAATTAATATGCGGGATTTTCGGCTGCAAAAAAAGCGGCCTCAGGCCGCTTTTATAATGTATAATCTGATGTCTCACTTTTTTTATTTTGCTTGTTCAGGATATATCCTGTCAGCGTCACCGCATCAGGGCCGAATAGCTCATCTGCCATATCAAACATCTGCTTTAAAGTTTCGTCATTGAATGTCCCGGCATTGATATACTCTATCAGTGTTTCCAGGTCATGCACGCCAATCTGCAGAATCTTCATTACATTTTTGGCCATAAACTGTTCAACATCAGCATCATGATACCGCCTGCAGTATTCCATTGATGCAGACAATACGGATTCATTGTTGATGATAGAGCCGTCTATGCCATACTGATATACAAGTGCAGGAGGAATATCTCTTTTTGAGTGGAGAAAATCATAGATTCTGTCTGCCATCCAGTCCACATTTCCGTAAACGGTTTTTGGAACGATTATCTCCGGGCGGTCTCCAATTTTAATAAGACAAAATTTCGTTTTGTATTTAGTCTCAGTTCTTTCGTCATCTTTGCATGCCAGTATCAACTGCTTATCAAAGGAATCTGCATAGACTCTTGAAGCGCTTGCAAACGCTCCATGCCCAATTGACTTTAAGGATTTCGGAATATGTATTTCATACATATCTTCTGGTTTGATTTCAATAGCATAATTAGACCCATCTTCGTTTACTCCAATGGCGATTGTTTCGAATGCATAATTGCCAACAGATTTCAGGCTATCAGGAAGGTTTATTTCCGTCAGCCCGGTGTTAGCAAACGCCCTGTCTCCAATATGTTTCATGTTTTTACCGATATTGAATTTTTTAAGCCTTACACAGTTTAAAAATACGCTATCCTCGATATCTGTAATACCGCTTCCGCCTTTTACTTCTTCCAGCATACAACTGCCAAAGAATGCAAAATTCTTAATATGTTTTACGGAATCAGGGATGATGAGTTCTGACAGCATACAGTTACAGGCTGCGCCTTCGCAGATAGTTTTTGTACCGTCAGGTATCTCTACAGCGCCAGTCCTTGCACAGAAATACAGGTTTTTGCCGTTTCTGGAATACAGCATTCCGTCAATAGAACAAAGTTTCGTATCAGGATTCTGGATTTCCACCCATTCCAAATCCCTCATTTCCTTCAGTGTATTTATAATGTCTATAACTTTCTGGTCATGCTCTGCAGACTTTACAATCAGCTTGACAGTTTTCCTTTTTGCTTTGTTAAATTCTGCCGAAGAAGATTTCAAATCCCGAAACGTATCAATTATCATCGTGTTACCATCTTTTTTAATCATTTTTTTTAACTCCTTTCATTGTTTTTCATACAATAAATATGCCGGATTTCCCGGCAGGCAAAAAAAAAGAGCAGCCGCAGGCTGCTCCAGGATTACAATTTGAAATTTTCATCATATGGCTTTATACCTTTTTCCTTCATCTTCTGTAAGAGTGCGGAGGCTTCAATCGTCATACGGTTCTCTACAAAGAACTGCAGCGCATCCTGCATCTGTTTATCGCAGAACACATCTTCGGCAATAAGCTTTGCTGTTGCTTCGCTTCCGAATATATTGGAAACCGTATCAAATATATTCAGATTGGACAGGCAGAGTCTGTCAGATGTATTCTCCTCTGACCTGGTGGTCAGAAATGACTCAATTACAATACCTAACGAATAATACAGATTAGAGGACATTGTCGTTATCAGCTGCCATCCGGCCATCCAGCCCCTGACGATGCTGACCATAGAAGGGAGGTCAAGATGATTGATGTATTTCTGTCTTACGACAGCTCTCTCTCCGATAGTAATTTTTACCGTACATGCTACATCACCAGTTTCTAAAAAATGATGTACCAGTTTGCGCACGTCCTCTTTTGACGGCAGTCCGGCATATGTTGTTGTATTGAATATGGAGCTGACAAGATTTTCAACGCTGTCAATAATAGACTCGTCGCATTTTTTTCTTTTGCGGTATGCATCAACATTTTCGTACGCTTTGACCTCTTGCACGAGAACTGCATCCTCCGGGAAAACTATTTCGTTCACCGTATGGCAGCCATGGAATGCATCGCGGTCAATAACCTTGATACCTTTTCCAAAGACTATCTTTTTTAAGTTGTCACAATTTTTAAATGCACAATGCTTAATTGTTTCAACCGAATCGGGCATAATGATTTCCTTGGCCTTGCAGTCAACAAATGATAAGGGCTCAAGCACGGTTACGCCATCTTCAATTATCAATTTCTCATCTTCTTTTACCATAATTTTTTCATTCCTTTCTTTTTGGATTTATACATACAATATGCCGAAAATTAGACACAAAAAAACGCAGCGCCGAAGGCGCTGCTGCAAAATTACAACCGCATTGAAGTCTTCTTTTCGTTCTTCCCGATTGCTTCCATCAGATAAGCGGCAATCTCAACACGATTTCGCTGAACTGCTGACTCGTGGAGAGCTTTAAGGGAATTCAGTGTAAGAATGTTAAAGCTGATAAGCCTGATTGCGTCCTGTGTCCTGTTGGATTCAATCATATATTCCATTATCTTCTTTCCGACTCTTCTAATGTATGTTGTCAGTTCATCAGACGGCTTACGGTTAAAAGCGTAAAGATAAGAATATGTTGAAAAAGCAGTATCGTATGATGTTTTACCACCCCTGCCATACTGGTAGAGATTTTCATACATCTCCGGAATTCCGGAATTTAATGCACACTCACAGAGGCCTATGTTAGATTCGGCAATGAATTTTGGGAGATATATTACACGGCCGTTTACAGAAATTTCAACGGTCATTGGAATATCATATGAATCATATTTCCAGTATCCATTCCAATTTGCCGGGCTTACCGCGCGCATTAAATTATACGGTAAAACATTGCTACGAATGTTTATCGCATTAACGCGTTCAAACGCATTATCTCCAAGAACCCTGACAGATACCGGAAGGTCAAGCTTCGCAACTTCAGTTTCCGCAAAAGCATAATCTTCTACGACGAGCAGGCCTTCATTCAGCTCTACTTCCGCCAAATGGTCGCAGCCATAGAACGCAGAATGCTTAATGACTTTGACATTTTTAGGGATACTGACTTTCTGCAGTGCATGACACATAGAGAAACTTAAAGCTCCAATCTTTTCCAGCGATTCAGGGAAGCTTACGGATACAATTTCGCCGTGTCTTGAAAAGACATTATCCTTAATTGATTTAACGCCTTCAGGGATTACGAGATGCTTTAAATTGCTCTTATCCGTACCCCCATAGATTCCAACAACCTCCATATTGCTTTTTCTTACAAGTAAGCCATTGCTTAAGAGTTCCAGTCCCGCCTGTTCTGCGTTTTTTCCTGTTTTTCTTTTTGCCATTTTTTTTCTTCCTTTCTTTGTATGTTTTTTGTACATGGTTAATATGCCGGATTTGGTGGCGCGCAAAACAGGCAAAAAAATCTTGCATTTTTTTGTAATTTCGCATATACTTATTACGTACACAGGGGTAATGATTTGTGCAGAAAAGCTGCGTCATATGCTTCGTACTGGCATATGTTTTGAAACGGCTTTTTTGCACGGCACGCACAAAAAAGCGTCAGCTGATGCTGACGCTTTTTCCAAAGTTTACGATAAAGTAAAATCTTCTTTTTCTGTTTCTTTTGCGTTCTGCAAAATATATGAGACACTTGGCAACCATCCTTTTTTCTGGAGGCGGTTTAAGATTCTCTTGTTGTATCTTACTTCTACAAGTTTCAGGAAATCTATAAAGTCATCCTCATTCATAAATGCAATAATACTAAGCGCGGTTAATAGATAGTTTTCCTGAATTTCCTTTTTTATTTTTTCATCCCTAGTTTTTCGGTATGCTTTGAATGCAGCAATGCTTCGGCTTGTCGTGCTTATGGCAAAAATATATGCTTTATTTAATGTCTCTACTGCTTTTTTGTCAGGCAGCATATCAAATGCCGTATTCGTAGTCAGAAATCCATAATGTGACATATATTCAGGAATCACAAAATCAAACACATCAGCTGCATTATCCATATGGACATTAATACATATGGTTCCTGGAGACCTTTCCTCTTTTACAAAAGCAGCAATCAAATTACAGGGTATGGATTTAAGATTTACCGCAATATCTTCGGTTCTTAATAGGCCAGGGTGAAAAGCACGATTTCCGATATATCTTAGTGTTTCAGGAAAATCCAGATTCTTGATTAAGTCACATCTGGAAAAAGTATCATTTCCAATCTCCTGCAATCCTTCGTTAAATTTTACCTCTTTCAGCTTATTGCAATAGTAAAATGCCCCATCCCCGATTGTCTTAACTTGAGGTGGAATTTCAAGCTTAGCGATAGAAGAAAACGCAAATACATTCACGCCGCCAACTTCTTCAATCCCGTTTCCAAAATCAACAGATTTTAAGCGCGAGCATTCGTAGAAAGCATGCTTTTCAATCTTTTTAAGAGTATCAGGGAAAGATACTTTTTCGATTTTAGAATTAGCAAATGCAAATTCCTTAATTTTGGTCACTCCTTCCGGGATTGTGATATTTCCATTTTTGCCACGCGGACATACCAGCAACGCACTCATATCTTTGTTATACAAAACTCCATCTACGGTTTTATACTGCGGGATATGCGATTCTATTGTCTTCAAAGACCGTATGCAGTATAAAGCTTCCACAAAATCATCAGCATTATCAAAAGGTTCCGCTGTGCTGCTGCCTGGTTCCAAGATAATCTTTTCCGGAGCCAGTCTTGCTGCATAATATAAGCTTTTCGCATCCGAAACCTTAACGCATTTTGCAGGTTTTAACTGATGAAATTTGATTTTGCCCTCTGGGAGGATAACGATGTCAGCATTCTCATCAATGTCAAGGATAGTAGTTCCATACTGTGTTCTGAATGCCTTAAGGCCATTAGCAAAAGGCTGTTCCATAAACCCAGAGCCCGTAAAAGAATTCTCATACGTTGTAAATTTGTCACCTGAAAACAGATTAACAAATTCATGAGATTTGCATCCGTCCAAGGCATATTCATTAATCGAAATGAAATCGCTACCATCAAGCGGCGTGTCTTCGCTTTGTCCAAAAGCATTCAATAATCTGAGTGTTGATTTAACTACTAGATACTTTCCGCTCTTAAATACTTTTGAATTAGACTTAACGTTTTTGACATTAGGAAACATCCTGTTCGGAATACAGATATTTACTACTTCCGGGCTGATGTAAATTTCTTCAACACTCGGGAAAACTTTTTTGTTATCCCGGTCAATATCAATGACCATATGCTGAAAACACAACTGCCTGACTGTATCTTTTACATTAATGTCAGTACATGTTACACCATTCGTAAAAAAATCAACATCATTAACAGTTTCCCAGTGATAGCTTTCCAAATTTACTTTGCTCATATTTTTAATTCCTTTCTTTTTCTTCTGCCAGCATCCTGGCGATATTTACATATACAATATGCCGGATTTGGCAGCAGGCAAAATAAGAAAAGCCGCCATCTTCCGATGGCGGCTTCAATACGTTATATGTCTTATTACACTATATCGCAAAGTTTTTCTGACCTGATTTCTCGTCAGCCTCTGTCGCTTCCAGCATATACGCCATGCCGGTCGTCCATTCATTTTTACGGAGCTGTTCTGCCAGCCTCTCGCTGTATTTCAGCTTTACAAAATCAAGCTTTACAAAATCAACAAAATCTTTTTCAGGCATCATCCGGGCAAACGAAAATGCAATATCATCACTATTATCACGAATAAACTCTTTCGCTCTTTGACTTTTAGTCAGCTTGTAAGTTTTATACGCGGTAATGTCAACACTTTTTGCAGTTGATGCCATCAGAAATCCTTCATTGAGGACTTTTTTTGATAATTCAGGATGATTTGCAAAATTATTTAAAGCAAAATTTATTCTGGAATAATCACTGTTTAGCCTTATAGCGTCAGGTAGAACAAATTTGAAGTTTTCTGTCTGGTTTTTAAGATGGACACAGATGCTTGTTTTCGCATCTGAGGATATACCCTGCTTGACAAAGCCAAAAATGAAATCTTTTGGAATTGATGATGTATATACATTGATATCAGCATACACTCCATTCTGCGTAATATGTTGTATGAAAGCACTTTTTCCGATTTTTTTAATAGATTCTGGAAGAGCGACCTGTGTGAGACTCTTACAATATATAAAAGCGCCAGCCCCAATTTCCTCCAGTCCTTCATTCAATACCAAATCTGTTAGTTTGAAGCAGCAGTAGAAAGCACAGATTCCGATTTTTTTGATTTGTGGCGGCAGAACCAGTTTTGAAATAGCACAGCCAGCAAATATGTTTTTGCAGCCATTTTCTCCAATACGTTCTAAGCCGTGACCAAAATCAACATCTTCCAGATTCTCGCATCCATAAAATGCCTCAGCCTCGATTTTTTCTAAACTGTCAGGGAGAACAACACCACTGATTTTTGAACCAGAGAAAGCTCCTTTCCTGATTCTTTTTACTCCTTCCGGAATAACTACCTTGCCGGTCTTCATCTGAGGGCAGGCAATCAGTGTTGTCATATCTGCAGAATATATTATGCCATCAGCTGTCTTATATCTTGGAATGCAGGATTCTATTTCTTTAATGCCATAATATCGCAGTTTCTCTCTTATGGTGTCATCAATTTTTAACCGTTCATCCTCAATGATTACTTTTTCAGCAAGCGTTCTTGATGGGTTAAAGCTATTTATACATTTAATCCTTACACATTTTACATTTTTTTGAACTGCAAATACCAATTTTTCATCTGGTATCACTATTTCGTCAGCATCGCTATCAATATCAATTACTAAAGAGCCAAGCCTCTTAAGACCATCTATAAATGGTCTTTTCAAAAAACCAGACCCGTCAAATGCATGTATGTCAAATGACATATATTTTGAATCATCATAGTTACAGATTTCTTTTGCCTTGCATCCATCAAATGCGTAATTGGTAACTCCTTCAAACAGTCCAAAATTAATATACTCACTTTCCGACTGTCCAAAAGCATTTAAAAGATTATCTCCCCTAAACTTTTTGATAAGGTATTTTCCGCTTGAAAAATATTTTGATTTTGACGATACTTTTTTGACGTTCGGAAACATTTTGTTCGGGATTAAAATGGATGTAACATTATCTCTGATAATCAATTCTTCCACATTCGGATATTCCTTTTTGCAAGTGTTGCGGGCAATGCTTACGATTGGGTGCATCAAAGTTACGCTCTTAATGTCTGGTGTTACATCAATATCAGTACATACATCACCATCAGTATAATACGTAACCCCGCTAAACAATTCACACTTCATATTTTCTCTTCCTTTCTTTGTTTTTTTTGCCAGTATCCTGACTGTATTTACATATACAATATGCCGGATTTTGTTGAAAAGGAAATTGCACTTTTGCCAAATCTATTCTTGCTTTTCTACTTCATCTTGTGTTTAGCATACGATGTCAGAAATGGTTCCTGGCGCGCTCTTCGGAGTACCTGAGATGCCGGATACACTGCCTGGCCGTATGCTGTTTCTAAGGTTTTTGTTTGATAACTCGCCGTTCCGTCTCGTAACCAGACTTCGAACGGGGATTCGGACCCGCGTGTGATGGTGAAACAGGAACATTTGACCCGCAGACGACTTTTTGTCGGCCGAGGATTCCCCGCTCTCCGTTGAAGCCTTTTTTGTTTTTTCGCAAAAAAAATGCCCGGGAAATTATTCCCCGGGCTGGCTGCAAATCAGCATGATAAATCATCAAGTTTAAGTTTGTCAGATTCATTCAGTAAATAAGCCTTCGCTAATGTCATACTATTCGGCAGTATTTGCAGGATTTCATTAAACGCTTCAACGTCATCTACCAAATGCATACGGAAAAGGTCAACCAATGCAGCTTCTTCGTTAATGTTGACGAATTCTCTCACACAATCAACAATATTTCCACGCAGATATTTCTCGGCAGCCATGCTTTTCAAGTCCTTGCATTCCGCCAATGCGATTTGGAATCTTACTCTTGCGTTAATCGCATACGGGAACATATTTTCGGGAAAATCGTTTTTAGCTTCAATGAAATTGCTTAACTCATTTCTTGTGTCTATCAGAATATGTGAAGGAAAATATACTGTCCGTTTTGGCGTATGTACTTTTACATACGGCTGAGCCAGCGAATCAGCCTTGTGCAATGTATCAAAATCGCAGGCAAATTTGATTGTTTCAGAGACAGAACTGCAAAAATAAGATGGAATATTAGATGATTCCAAATATACGTCAGAGGCATGAACCGGGCCAATATTCTGAAGTTCTTTAACTGACGCAGGGAACCGCAGTTCTTTCAGTTTTGTGTTCATAAGAGCGTTGTACTGTATGATTTTAATACATTTCCCTAAATGGATATTTTCCAGTCCGGAACTGCAGAACGCATACGGGCCAATCGTACTGACACTATCAGGGATTACTATCTCACGCAGTGAAATATTGGAATCAAAGCATGAATTTGGAATTTCTGTAAGTGAATTGCTAAGCTTAACCTTTTGAAGCTTCCGGCAGTTAAAGAACACTGCTTTCTCAAGGCTTTTGACTGAATCAGGCATCTCTATTCCTTCAACCTCAGAGCCAAAGAATGCATTTTTCTCAATTTCTTTTGTTCCTTCTTTAATTTTTACAGTTCCATGTCTATTTTTCGGACATGCGAGCAATGTTTTTCCGGCTTTGTCATACAAAACGCCATCATAAGTCATATATCTCTCACTTTTGTCTGTAATCTGAATATTTTGCAGATTGCTGCAATTTTTAATATAATTGCAAAAATCTTCTTTATCATCATACACCTCACAATCAATAACGAGATTCTTTGGCGCCGCATACGCATACAAAACACGCTGAAAAAACAGGCTGCTGTTTTTGACGATTATTTTGTCATAGCTTTTACACAATTCACGAATAAATGTTACGTTATGTATGTTATGCAGAAAATATGTTGCAGTTTCAGGAATTACCAACTCCTTCGCATCTTTGTCAACATCAATAATCATGCTTCCGGCCATATATACACCGCCAACTGGTTCTAATTCCATGAATGCTGAACCAAAAAAAGCAAGCTTGAAGCCGCCTTTTACGCAGTCTTCATTAATGATTTTTGTTGACCTGCAGCCATAAAATGCATAGCCGTCAATAAACTCAACAGATTTCAAATTTATGACCTCATCTGGCTTTTTGCAGAACGTATTAAGCAGCCAGACGTCAGTACGCTTTCCGTTTTTATCCGGGAACATATTGTAGTCTACCCTTATCAGCATGTCTGAATTGAGAAAATGTCTGTTGTAAGATATGATATTTCTTACATTTGGAAACATTTCGTTCGGAATTGACATACATTCCACTTCTTCACCGATAACAAGCGTTTTTACACTCGGAAATGATTTTTCTGCTACTTTTCCGATTGAAACATCGTCAAACCCTTCAAATTCCACTACCTCAACACCGTCATCAACATCCATATCAAACACTGATGTACTACCCGGAAGACATGTGCACATAAACCTGCAGCCATCACCACTTTTAAATTCTTTTATCATTTTTTTACTCCTTTCTTTTTGCTTTTTTACAAAATTAATATGCAGTATTTTCCATACAGAAAAAAACGTCCCGCAATTATTTTGCGGGACGCCGTCTCAGAGTCTACAGTTTCAGAAGCTTACAGCTTCATTGAAGGCTTTTTGCTATTTTTTTTCATTTCTTCCATCAGATATGCCGCAATATCGTTGTTTTCATTATTGACAGCGTTTTCATATAAGTCTTTTGATGCTGCCGGAGTAAGCAGTCCAAGACCGATAAACTCGGCAGCTTCCGAATTTCGGCCTGTTGCTATTAAACGCGATGTGATACTTTTACTCATACGTTTTACATATTTTCTTAAATCTTCGCATGGTTCTTCTCCTGTTTTTAAAAGATGTATATATTCTGCATATGCCGTATCGGCAGAAGCATCCCCTGAATTACAGTATTTGTACAGAGTTTGCATCTTTTCCTGAATACCGGAATTTAATGCACATTCGCAATCTGATGCATTGGCTAATTCTATATACTTCGGCAGGAAATAAGTGTCATCATCGGCCACCAGTTCAACTACCATCGGCCATTTCCTGCTAGTATATTCTGAATGTGTAGTCCAGCTCATAGGACTTACAGCACGCATGAGGTTATGCGGCAATTCTCCGTGTATCGTTACTTTTTTTGCATACTGCAGTGCCTCATCTCCTACAACCCGTAGTGATTTTGGAAGCACGAACTCATTCAGATTTTTGCATATGTAAAATGCCGACCACTCAATTACCTGCAAGCCTTCATTGAAGACAACATTCTTCAGCTTAGAACAATCCATAAAAGCCTGGCTTTCAATAACCCGCAAGCTGTCAGGAAGAACGATTTTTTCAAGCCCTCGGCACGAAGCAAACGCGATTTTTCCAATGTATTCCAACCCGTTTCCGAACTGAATGTCAGTAAGGTCAGTACACCGGAAAAACGCATTATTTTCAATCTTCTTTAACGAATCCGGAAACTTAACAGACTTGATATTACTGCGGAGAAATTTGTTCTTAGATACAAATAATACATCCGGCCCGATAATTTCAATTCCCTCCGGGATTACCAGATGCTCAGGAGTATTACTTTCATCGCATTTTAGCCCAACAAGCTTTTTGTTTTCTTTTTTGACCATAAAGATATCATCAATAATCTCCAGCTCTGATGCTTTTGTTTTTGGCTCTTTTTTTGTTTTCATTTTTTCTAATTCCTTTCTTTTTTGCTGTTTTTTTTGTACAGCTTTAATATGCAGGAATTATGGAATAAGAAAAAAGTTATCTGGTATCATCCCGCAACACCAACAATCGCCAGCGCAAACAGTGCAGCAAACGCAGCCAGCCATATAAGCCAGATTGGTAGCTTTGCTTTCAGCGGTTCCACTTTCACTGCATGCGGGATACACAGCACCATCAAGACGAAGATACTGCCAATCAGTTTTAACATGTTTCTGCTTGTCGGATTTCCTATTATATGTCTTACCCAGACATACCCAACAAGCAGCGCATAAGCAAGATTTGCAAAGCTGTACCACCGCTTCACTTCCATGTTTATATCAATAATTTCAACGTTTATATTTCCTCGTTCGTCAGAAGACGAAAGCTCGTCTTTGCTTACATTAAGTTTTTCTGTTACGTCATCGATATCTTTTTTCATTTTTTACCTCACTTTATCTGTGTTATTGCAATACAAGTATGCCGGATTTTTGTAAAAATTAGATATATACAGTATACCGGATTTTCCGGCGTACACAAATTTTTACCGAGTTTTTATAGGCAGACAAAAAAAAGAACAGGCAAATCATGCCTGTTCATTTTATCAAATATAGAAATTTTGTTTAGGATTTTTACTGTCATTTAGACACTGCAGGATATACGATTTCAGAATCGACATACCCTTCTCTTCTGCTTTATCCAGCAGCTCTTTCAGCGCCATCTGTGACATCAGGCCGGTTTTTACAAGCCTTACCGTAAGCTCCTCCTTATCATACTCCATGAAACGCAATGCCATTTTTTTTGCGTTCTTTTTTAAGTATGCTTTTGCAGATTCTGAGCCAAAATCGACATACTCCAGAAAAGCCATGTTTTGTTTGCATGTTGCTGTGTATGCATATGACCAGATGCCGGGAACTTTTTTCTTCGGATTAGCAAAGAAAGCTTCAATATCGTCAATTCCTTCATTAATCGTTGAAGGTTTCATATACCGTGGGATATATAAATACCGGTTACCGCATTGCAGCTTCATGACCGTATCATTTGACGGTAATGGACGAAAACCCTTAATGCATCCTACACAGATATCTTTTCTGAAAGAAGGTATTGTGATTTTTTCTACCATATCGCTGAAGCAGTTTACAGTTAAATCTGTAATTGATGCCGGAAGTTCTATAGACTTAATCAGAGTCTCCGCAAACGCAGCAATTCCAACCTTCAGCAATCCTTCACTTAGCTGTACACTCTTCAAGCCAACACGAAAGAAAGCGTAATTGCCAATTAATCGTATACTTTCCGGAAGGGTAACAGACTTTAAGTTTACACACGCCCCAAATGCCTTATCACCAATTGACTCAACATTTTTACCAAAAATAACTGTTTCAAGGTTAGAGCAGCTTGAAAATGCCGATTCACTAATTTCTGTTACTGAATCAGGTATGATGACCGATTTTACATGACAGTTTGCAAAAGCGTATTTTCCAATTGTCTTTACGCCATCCGGGATTATCACATGCTCTTTTCCCATTGAGCAAGCAACAAGCTTCTTGCCGTTCATTGTGTATGCGATACCATCAATTTCTTTAAACTCCGGGCTTAAGACAGAAAAGTTCTTGATATAAGTTTTTGAAGTACAAAAGTGGGCAACTCCTGCTACGTCCTGCTCATGCATAAGCAAATCGGTATTCAGAACAAGAGTGTCAGGGAATCCATATTGATAGTTAATTTGCTCTACGGTTTCAGGCCTGTGGATTATCAGCTTTTTGATTTTGGTAAAATCAATATCTGAAGAAAATACTATTTTTTTAAGTCTGTCGTCCGGAATATCAATTTCATCAGCAGTATAATCAATATCAACAATAATATGCCCGGCTTTTTTGATTCCGTTTTTAAATGGCTGATTTTTTAATGCAGATTCTGAAAACGCATCCTGTTCAATTGCCTGCCAGTCCTTGATATCTTCTCCGCCAATGATATTTAAGCTCTCACAACCTTTAAACGCGAAACTGTCAATGCTGTCTATATCTCCAAGGTCTATTGTCTCATCAGCACCACGGCAGAACGCATTAAGAAGTGTCTTAAAACCGAAGTGGTTGTAAACTAGATACGAGCCCGTTTCAAATTCATAATTCATTGACAATACCCATCGCACATTCGGAAAAAGTGTGTTTAAAATCTCTATTGACACCACATCTTCGCCAATAATCAGCTTCTCTACGTCAGGAAAGCTTTTTTCGCAGCCAAGCATAAGCAAATCATACTTAATTGTGACTTCCTTAATTCCGGGAGCAATATCCATATCAAATACCCCAGCACCTTCTGGTACATTTGACCGGTATACTACCACGCCAGGCTGCGTCTCTTCTTTTAAGATATCCTCATCTGATATGTTACTATTTTTACCCATATTTTTTCTTCCTTTCTTTTTGTATTTGCAAAAATAATATGCTGAAATTCAGCAGGCAGAAAAAAGCCCGGAGCGTTAAGCTCCGGGGTGAACTTCGCTGCAAACAAAGTCTTTTATTCTTTTATTTCTTTTGTTTACGATTTCTTTTTGAATTTCTATGTTTCTAAGGTATTCTTCAACAGTCTGAGGCAGTGGATACTTTTTTGTGAACAATCCATTTTCATCCATATAATCGTTCAAGAAACAGATTACATTTCCGTCTTTATCAAGGAAATCCTGCAAAAAGAAGAACTCAACATATCCCGAGAAATTAACAAATAGCTTGAAGAAATCTTCACTGCGTTTAATCGTATTCCATAAAGGATTAAAATTAGCGTCATCATTTTCCGGATATTCATAGTATCTTTTTATACATTCCAAAGATAAATCCCATCTGTCAGCAATCATTGGATTAGTGCCTCTGTCCTGATTCATGCTTCCACGCAGTTTTGGAAAAATAATCATACCACCAATTGTATATGTAAATCGTGTTGTATCATACACAAAGCTTCTATAATTCGGCATCTGTGACTCTACTTGCCTGATTACATGTTCACATTTAATATATCTATGTTGCGTCGCGATTGAATCAGATGCAAAACGCATACCATTCCAGGTAAGATAATCAGACTTTTTGCCTTTTTGTAGCGTCATTACTTCGCCGTTTGGCAGTTTGCGGCTCCACAATGCCTGGTGGTAATTTCTTAGTGTTTCGCTTGCACTATCAGGGTCAGCATATACCGGGGCGGCTCCAAGTCCGTTTCTTCTTTCCCAGAATCCATCCCAAAAGCCAACCGTATCATCAATAAAGCACTTATTGACATCAATTTCACTCAGTTTTAGCATTTCGTTTTCCTCATTTCTCTCCATTTTCTTTCTCCCTCTTCTCCTCTTCCATCTTCTCTCTCCATGTCACCCCGACCGCAATCGCCGACCAGACATCCTTTTTCACACCGAAGAACACGTCGGGTTCTTTTTTAGTTCCTTTTCCATTTTTTTTATCTGTTTTTGCATACCGGTCAATCAGCGCCTGACGGATATTGGCATCTTTCGCCCGCAGGGTATTACAGAGGCAGAGCTTTTCTTCCTTTCGGTAGATTCTGTCAACCGGAATGCCCCGGTCTATCGCTGCCTGGATAAGTCTTCCGTTCCATAAGATAGATTCAATCGTACTCTCCCCGACAGCCATTCCAAAGCTCTGAAACTGTTCGTAGACAAGCTGGTCATAGTCGTTATTTTTGATTATCTGCATCAGGGCTTCGTTTGCGATTTTGCCAAATGATAATAGTTCAATATCGTCTTTGTCAAACCGCATGATTGCATATCCGGATTCTGTAGTGCCGACATCTATTGCAAAGATTTTATCTGTTATCATCTTTTTTATCTCCTTTTTTGAGTATATATCTAATATGCTGGAAAATTCTTTAAGGTGAACAAAAATAAAATATTTTGCCAAAATTAAATTTCGACATATTATTAGCGAATCATAAAATTTACAATAATTAACGACTATGATATAATCATATATAGAATTGGAGGTGTAAGTATGAGGCACATCAAAGAAATTTTTAGTCACAAAGATTTATCATTTATTGATGATGAATACGACAATTTTTTACAAAAAAAAGAAACATATTTACAAAATAAGACAAGCAGGAATTATTTGGAATTAACTTTCGCTTACGAATTAATAGACGCTTATCTAAAAAGCACATTAAGTGATGGATATATTACGCTAAATGAATTGCAATATATTAGAGCTGAATTAAAGGAGGGGCTTATAGAATGAATTTAAACAAGCATATTACAAAAACACTATTGAACGAATATGCTGGTTCCGAAAAAAAGAAAACAGTATTAATGGATGATGGCAACAAATATTTATTAAAGTTTCCTGACCCAACAAGAGAAAAAGGCCGTGATTTATCATATATTAATAATGCTATCTCAGAACATATATCCTGTTCTATTTATAACATCATTGGAATTCCAGCACAAAAAACAATCCTTGGCGAATATGTTGATGAGAATGGAAAAACAAAAATAGCATGTGCATGTCAAGATGTAAGAAAAAATGGAGAAATGATGTATGAAATTAATAAATTGGAATTAAGTAGTCTCGATAATACTCATGCTAGAAAATTGTCTTTGCCGTATATGGATGAAGTTTTTAATAAAATGGATGACATTATACCTAAAGAGAAGCTAAGTGATTTTTACTACAAAATGTTCATCGTTGATGCTTTTATTGGCAATACAGATAGGCATAATGGAAACTGGGCATTATTGCAATCTTCTGATGGCATTCGAATTTCTCCTGTATATGATTGTGGGTCATCGCTTGCCCCTCTTGTTGATGAAAGCATTGTCTCTTCGGATGCTGGGATGGACTGTGCAATGAATACATCTTCTGTATTAGTGGACGATAAAGGGAAACGTATCAAATATTGTGAATTTTTTAAAAGTGAGTTAAGTCCTAAAACACAAAAAGCTTTATTACAGATAGTGCCAAAGATTAATCTTGATGCAATTGATAAGTTAGTGTTTAATATTGAATATATTTCCAGAAATAGACAGGATTTTTATTTTAGCTTTTTGCACACAACATATGAAAAAATATTAATTCCAGCAATTGAAAAATGCTTTGCACAACCGGAAAATTCTTTTGCTGATTTAGCCCCAGATAAATGTTACGATTTCTATAAAACTATTATTCGTCCATTAAAAGAAAATGCAAACTATCAAAAACAGTCTTTGAGCTTTATTGGGCTTAATGATTATCAGTATTCCAAAGGTGGAAAAAGTAGAATTTTTATTTATAAAAACGAGGATATAGTGGGGATAATATCTTCTCGTAGTAACAATAGGGAAACCAGAGAAAATTATGCAATACTATCATCATTTGGTTTAAATATTGAAAAGACCATTAAATCCATTAAAATAGAACAAGAAAAAGCCAAGCATATTCAGGAAGAAAAATCTAAAATAGATATACCCAAAGATAAAGAGTTTATTTATGATAATAGTTCATACGATGATTTAGAATAAAAATAGTGTTTAAATAACTTGAAAAGAGCGAAGTCAAAACTTCGCTCTTATTACTCTCTTCGCTCTTTCTCAATACGCAATCAAACCCCAAGTTCCTTCCTTAATTCATCAACCTTCTCTCTTTCCTCATCAGTAATCTCACACCACTCAAAATACTTCTTCCAAAACTTTTCGCCTTCTTTTTCAAGCATTTTTCCGTATGCTTTTTTGAAGTACTCACAGTAGAGCTGCCATTCCTTCTGACGGTCAAAAAAGATGTTGTGTTTTTTAGCTTCTTCAATTTTTTCTGCTGATTCTTTTTCCTGTTTTTTTCTACATTTCAAAGTCAGGATACCAGATTCAACACTCTCGCCAAAATCAGACATCTTGAGGTATTCCTCAGAATCTTTTTCTATCCATTTATCAACAAAGTCCTTATTGAGTTTAGAAATAATTGGCTTAATTTTAGCCAGCTCTTCATCATGCCGTTTGATAAAGCCATGCACTTTTTCCTGAAATGCGGCATATTCTTCGCTTCCTTTTTCCAGATTCTTAGATTCATGAAGTGTCTTAGACCACTCTCTCATAATCGCATTGGCCGGCTTATACATATCAGTAATCTGGCAACGCAATGCGTTTGCCTCTTTGGCATACTGATTTACATCTTCAAGCGTCTTAAACTTAAAGTTGTCATCGCCATAATAGCCGATATTTTTGGTGCTTTTTTTAAGCATTTTTTCAAATTCATCATCAGCATCTTTTCTGTAAAAGGAAGCTTTCAAGCGGCCATTTTCAATCACATGTGCAGCCCATTCTCCGATTTTATCAGTTCCAAGTTCTGGTGTGAAATCAAAAATGATGAAGTTTTTGCCGTAGTTATAAGCCAGGGAGCGGTAAGGGATTTCGCTTCCGTTACCGTAATACTTTAAATCTCCACCATGACTTGTGACAACGCCTTTTGTGTCCATTGCTGACACATAAAAGCTAAACCAAGGAAAACATTTTACCTGTTCACCGTTAAGTGTATCGTACATACCCATAATTTAATCTCCTTTTCGTTGTTATTTTTTTTGATACATTGTTGATAACTCGCGCTTCGCGCTCGTAACCAGACTTCGAACGGAGATTCAGACCCACGTGCGAAGTTGAAACCGGAACATTTGACTCGCGGACGACTTTTCGTCGACCGGGGATTTCCCGTTCTCCGTTAATATGCGGAAAAACAGCGTCAAAGAAACGCTGCAAATTCAGCAATACGTTTATATTCTTCGGAATCGAAATCTAAATCTCCATACAACGCAATAAGTTTTTCAGAAGCCCTCTTAATACAACACCTTTCTTCTTCTCCAATATCTGAGCTGAACCTTATTAAGATTCTTTCAAACATCAGTTCTGCGCTGGTATATTTTCCATCAAACATAAGCAAACTTCCAATTCCAAGCATTGCTTGACATTCATCAGGGTTTAACAACAATGCTTTTTTATAGTCTTTTAACGCTTCTTTTTTGTCTCCAATGGATTCCAAAAAACGTCCACGCATACAATACAGGCGGCTTGCATATTCCGAAGACTCATTAATTAGTGAAAACGCCTGCTCATAACATATTTTTATCATTTCCGTTACATCTTTACTTTCGAATTTTTCAAGTATTTCCGCTTCAAGCAGATATGCACTTACAAAATCAGTATTGTTGAATGTAACGATATTAAGCATTCTCAGTATTTTTGAGATTGAAACCAATGGCTTATCTCCAAGCATTCTGCAAGTCTCATTAATATAGAGTGCCATTTTTGACATCGCATATCGTATTAAGTTAGTCTCATCATTCGCCTTTTTCGATAATTCGCAATAGGTATTCACAAACATATTCTGCGCCTCAGCAATCATTTCTTGTTCTTGCCGAATATTACATTTTTGCATTATTGACTTACAATTAATACAATGCTGACCGATATTATATTTTACATATATCTTTGCAATCATTAGCAATTCTTGAATTTCATTTTCTGAAAATTGCAATTGAAAATTGTTGATACATTCGTTCAGGTATTTTTCATCAACACAAATATTATCTTGCAGACTCAAAAATATATCGTATTCACATTGATTCCGTTCTCGTGTCGTAATATAAGTCAACATTCCGGCAACATTAAAAAAGCCATTTAACATTTCTGCATTTTTAATACATTTTGGCGCATATAAAATTTTAACAGTCTTCATCTTTTTCCTCCATAATTCCAACTTTTCTTACATCTAATATGCAGAATTTTTTCCGGTGTTTAATATTATTTTTTTCTCCCATATTGTTTTTAATATGCAAGATTCTGGCAAGAAAAAAGACAGTGAAAAAATCCACTGTCTTTCAAAAAAATCAGAACAATTTTGTTACGTCTACCAGGTATTTTGCTGCATTTTTCTTAATGTATCCTAAAGCTTTCTCTGGCATCTCTGCTCCAGAACCTTCAAAAATAACATTTCCGTCATTCTTAATCCTGCAAACACAGCCTTCAGAAACCTGCACCCTCTCATCATTTTCAAAGGTAACATCAAAAGGTTTTGCAAAGGCATAATATCTTCCAAGCCGAATCTTATTTGCAGCTTCAAAGTTTTCAGGATGTTCTTTCACCGTTTCAAAAATGCGTTTCAGCTTCTCTTCTATCGTCTCCTCCGGCTCTTCCTTATGCATCGCCTTCAGCGCCTTAACATACCACTGACTATTGATATCATCATCGGTAATATCCTTCAGTTCTTCCGGATTCTCAATAATGCTCCACCAGCTCTCAGCACCAAAAATAATTTTCTGCAAATCAAAAACGTAAATCGCCGGATTTGTTGCCATTCCGACAGTCAGTTCGCCTGATTTGTTATTGTAACTGACCGTTTGAGACCACGGCTGATTTCCGAGATACAGCCCAAGATATGTTTTGTTGTCACCGTATTCTTTATTGCACGGGCGAATCTTGACCAGACTACCGGCGCGTCCCATCATCAGCTGCTTCATCTCGTTACATTTGATGTTGTTGACCTGAATCGGATATTCAATATACCGGCTTTCATAGTCCGGGCAGTTCTCACACTGCTCATTGCCGACGCATACAGACATATCATCTTCGTCTGCATCTTTTCTTTCCTGCATCAGTTTTCTGCAGTATGTCTTGTTCATTTCTTTCCCCATATACGGGAAGGCATTCTTACATTTTTGCTGTCTCTCATTTGGTTTGTAATTTTTGTCCATTTTTTTAATTCCTTTCTTTTTGTATTTCCGGTTTATCCGGTGTTTTTATGTACATATACAATATGCTGAATTTTTCAGGCAAAGAAATGCCGGCAGGTTTCCATGCCGGTATAGTTTTTTCTTGCTATTTTTAAGCGTCTTCTATTTCCCCTCTTGCTTTTCGCCCATCATCTATTTTCTCATCCAGGTTCTGAACAAATATCAGGATAGCAATCAGGACAGCCTGGATAAAGGGAAGATATCATTCCAGATTGCCTCCGGTTCAGAGTTGTATTTAAAGATTTTTTTGCTGTCTTTTTTGCTGACTCTGATTGTTTCTTTGTCTCCAGGCTTGATACTCTTATTGTCTCGCATGGCTGTTGCTTCGTATGTTTTCCCTTTAACTTGATATCCGTATTTGATGACGACCTCGTCTTTCTCGTACCCAAGAACCTCAATTACTTCAGCTTCTACAAGCACACTGTTTTTGTAATCGTTATGTGTATTAATGCTATCTTTAACCGTATACACACATGGTATTACAAGAAAAGCAATAAGTATAATAACAGCTATATTTTCAGCCTTTTCTAACATTCGCCCTGTTTTTATTATTCTTTCCTTGCTGATTTCTTCTTCCGGCATACTGTAACCCTCCTGCATCTTATTTGTTCTTTACACATTTTAGCCACAGCACCCACACAAGCAGTAGCAGCATTGCATCAATTGCTGCAAATGGCAGTATGTATTCAGCTTCAGATTCGTATGGCAGAACTTCTGACTTATCAGTCTTGCTTATTTTAATTTCTTTTTTGTCTCCTCTTTTCATTTCTTCAACACGGGATGAACGTTGTGTCGTATATTCTTTGCCGTCGTATGTATATCTGTAAGTTACCTGCACGTTACTCTGGCTGTCAATTGCGATATCATCAATCTCTGCCGTCACTTGGGCGCTGTTTTTATAGCAATCATGTATGCTTAATGTATACACAAAAACCCCGGCCGCCGCTGCCAGAAGCAATACGAGCAATACGATTGCGATACGTGTTGTTTTTGTTGTTTCTTTTTTGTCGTCCATAAGAGTACCTCCTTATTTTTTCTGCAAAAAACAATATGCCGAATTTTTTACCGGCTGGTAATATTTTTGCGGATTTTTTTTGCAATTATTTTTGTTGCTTTTCAGGTGCACAAAAAACTGTTGGTGAATAAGCAATCTTGTGTATATGTTTTCATTATTTTTTTTCTCCCTTCTTTATTTTTTTTGCATAATTAACATGCAAAATACCGATTACGATTAGAAAAATACATGTAGGCTTTTTTTGTTAGAATTACTTATTTTTTGTTTTTATTTTTGCTCTCTTCCACAATTGTGCAAATGTTACGCACATGATTTTGTCGCAGTCCCAACACTTTCCGCCTTAGCTTATTCATCCACAGACGGCAGCATACAGATTATCATCTTATACATCCATAAGACCGCCAACTCAAGACACAATCCAATCAATACATCACAGAGCACGGCATAATTGATATCATTATACTTAAGAATCACCTCCGGATTGTTTTTCTTAACCCGGATTCCTTTTTTATCTCCTTTTTTAATTTTTTCTAGGTATTGCATTTTGTCAGATTCGTATTCCTTACCGGCGATATTATACCGATATGCTACATTGATATTTTTATCATCAGCACCTTCGACATTAATTACCTCAGCCATTACAAGCTGGCTTCCAGCATAATTGTTGTAATCCTTCTGCGCGTGAAAAAGCATAAGCGCAGCGACGATTACTGCCAGCACGAAGGCATATTTTCTAAGCAGCGATATTGTGTTCTTGCTTTTGTCGGCTTTCTCAGCGAATTCTTTTTCTTTTAGCTTTTTCAGATTTTCCATATTTTTCATCGGCAGATGCTCCTTTTTTCATTTCTTAAGAAGTATTTTGTTCTATTTTAGTATGCTTGATTTTTTGCCGGCCGAAAGCTTTTTGCGAAAAAAAATACCGGCAGAATTCCTGCCGGCAGGTTTTCAATATTAAATTTCAATATCAGAATCTTCTTCTGCTTTTTTCTTCGCCAAACCAAACAACAAAACTATCGTTGCCAAAGACGCAAAAAGAGAAAGAGCAAAAGCGATATTATTACATATTACCGTCGTTATTGTCGTGATAATTATTTTTTTTGGAATGCTTTTCCGTATCCGGATTTCTTTTTCGTCTCCCGCTCTAATCTCGCCGACGGATTGCCTAACGTTTTCCTCATACTTCTTGCCGCCATAATTGTATTGATATTTAATATCCAGCATGCCGTTTTTCGTACCGGATACATTAATGACATTTGCTTTCACAATTTCGCTGTCTGTATATGTCCTGTAATCAGTTACGACATTGATTACGAAAAGTATGATGCCGACTATGCCGGCCAAAAAGAATACGGAGCAAATAAGTTTAATAAGCTTTTTGTTTGTCATCTAAATTTTCCTCGCTTTCTGAAATTGCTTTTACATTTACAATATGCTGGAATTTTTTCCGACAGGAAAGTTTTTGCGAAAAAAAATACCGGCAGAGGATTTCTGCCGGGTAATTTAAATCTTCTTTTCTGTATTTATTTTTTCGTTTTTTTTCTTATTTTCTTCCACGATTGACGCAAACGTCACCCCCGGCTTCGTTGTAAACCCAACACTTTCCGTCTTAACTTCCTCCACCGCAGACGGTAGTGTGCAGATTGCCATCTCATATATACATAAAACCGTCAATCCAAGACACAATCCAATCATTACATCGTAGAATATTACCAAATTGATATCATTATGCTTAAGAATTATTTCCGGGTTGTTTTTATTAACCCGGATTTCCTTTTTGTCTCCTTTTCTGCTTTTTTCTGTGTATTGTATTTTGTCCGATTCGTATTCCTTGCCGGCGATATTATACCGATATGTTACGCTGATATTTTCATCACTGGCACCTTCAATATCAACCACTTCAGCCATCACAAGCTGGCTTCCAGCATAATTATTATAATCCTTCCGCATATGAAAAAACATAAACGCAGCGGCAATCACCATCAAAATGTAGGCAATTTTTTTAAACCGCGACATTGTATTTTGAATTCTTTCGACTCTCTCAGCGAACTCTTTTTCTCTTAGTCTTTCCAAATCTTCCATATCTTTCATATCTTCCATTGGCAGGCGCTCCTTTTTTAAGTATTTCTTTTGCTCTATTTTTAATATGCTTGAATTTTGGCGGCAGGAAAAATTTTGCGAAAAAAATACCGGCAGAGGATTTCTGCCGGGTAATTTAAATCTTCTTTTCTGAATTTATTTTTTTTGTTTTTCTTCTTATTTTCTTCCATGATTGACGAAAATGTTGCGCCTGGTGTCGTCGTAAATCCAACATTCTCCGTTCCAGCCTCCTCCACCTCAGACGGAAGCATGCAGTTGGCCATTTCGTACAGGTAAAAAACTACTGTCAATCCAAGACAGAACCCAAGCATTACATCGCAAAATATGACAAATATAACATCATTATATTTCAGAATTACCTCCGGGCTATCTTTCTTAACCCGGATTTCTTCTTTATCTCCGTTCTTTATTTTTTTTAGATGCTGTACTTTGTTTGATTCATATTCCTTACCGGCAATATTATATCGATATGTAACACTAATATTTTCATCACTGGCGTCCTCAACACCAATCACTTCAGCCATCACAAGCTGGCTTCCCGCATAATTGTTGTAATCCTTCCGCACATAAAAAAACATTAACGAAACGGTAATCACCAGCAGCACACAGACAAGTTTTCTTATGAGTGATATTGTGTTCTTGATTCTTTCGTCTCTTTCAGCTCTTTCATCGAGTTCTTTTTCTCTTAGTTCTTCCAATTCTTCCACCGACAATTTTTCCATCAACAAAGTCTCCTTTTCTAAGTATTTTTTTCTATTTTTATTATGCTTGATTTTTTGCCGGCCGAAAGATTTTTGCGAAAAAATACCGGCAGAATTTCTGCCGGCAGAAAATATTATTTTTAGCCAATCAGCTTAACAAGGTTAATTGATGCTGCTACGTATGCGAAAAGACAAAGCGCAAAGGCAATATTATGCATTACCGCGGTCTTTATTGGCGTTGTAATTATTTGTTCCGGAGTATTTCTTCGTATCCGGATTTCCTTTTCGTCACCCGCTTTAATTTCACCGACGGATTGTTTAGCACTCTCCTCGTATTTATTGCTGTCATAGTTATATCTATATTTGACATTCAGCATGTCGTTCTTTGTACCAGACACATTAATGACATTAGCTTTCACAATTTCGCTGTTTGTATATGTTTTGTAATCAGTTACAGCATTGATTACGAAAAGTATGGTGCCGACAAAAAAGAGTATGATGCAAATAAACTTAATGAGTGGAAAGTTTTTTCTTGCTTTTCTTGTTTTTTGCGTAGTATTTTTGTTTACCATTTGAATTTTCCTCACTTTCTGAAATTGCTTTTTTACAATATGCTGGAATTTTTTCCGGCAGGAAAGTTTTTTGCGAAAAAAGGCCGGCAGAATTTCTGCCGACAGATTTTTCAATGTCAAATTTCAATATCAGAATTTTCCTTTTCGTTTTTCTTCGTCCAACCATACAACAGCAAGTAACACCCCTAAAGACGCAATAAAACAAAGGGTAAAGGAAATAATATTACATATTGCGGTCGTCATTGTAGTGGTAATTATTTTTTCTGGAATACTTTTCCGTATCCGTATTTCTTTTTTATCCCCTGCTTTAATTTCGTCTACGGATTGTCTAACGTTTTCCTCATACTTCTCGCCGTCGTAGTAATAGCGATATTTAACTTCCAGCATGTCGTTTTTCGTGCCAGATACATTGATAACATTTGCTTTCACAATTTCACTATCTGTGTATGTTTTGTAATTAGTTACAACACTGATTACAAAAAGTATAACGCCGACCAAAAAGAATATGGTGCAAATAAGTTTAATAGGAGTGAAGCTTTTTCTCGTTTTTCTTGCTTCTTTTGTAGTATTTTTGTTTGTCATCTGAATTTTCCTCGCTTTCTGAAATTACTTTTCCTTTTACAATATGCTGAAATTTTTGCCAGCAGCGAGGTTTTTTGCGAAAAAAATGCTGGCAGATGGTTTCTGCTGGATGATGTAAATCCAACACTTTCCGTCTTAGCTTACTCCTCTTTAGACGGAAGCATGCAGGTTGCTGTTTTGTACAGACACAAAACTGTCAAACCAAGCCGTGATTGACCGACGGGCAACCAGAGGTTGACCGCGGCTTCTTCGCGAGGCCAAATTCGCCTCGCAGGACTAACACTATCCCTCTATCCCCTGTTACGGGGATTACCTTTTTTATATCTACGCAGCTTTTTTCTGCTGCATATCCTGTTTATTCCTGTCTGGCCTCCAGACAAACCTTCCTTTTCCCCAGAGTTTGCAATATTCACATTTTTTATGGCTGCGTTCCATATGTCTGACGACAGTGTATCTGCCTGATTTATGGTATTTATATGACTTTGGTCTGCCAGCGTAGGCCTTTGCATTTTTATACAAATCTTTATAGCCGATAGAGATAGTAGTAACGCACAAATATGTAAAATCTTTGATACCGTCAAATGCGTTTGGGTATTCCTTACGGAGGATGTTTGCGGCTCCGTTGATATCAGCGCTCAAAAGAGTCCCGTTCTTTGACCTGTAAAGGCCGCGATGAATCCTCTTTCCAGAAAACGCATACTCCTTATTCTCGCCTTTCTTGTATGTTGGTATATCGTCCATATCAAGAAGGCTCGCCTGTGATGTATAACTTTCCTCCCTGATTACTACAGCAATCCCGCATTTTGAGGTAACCGCCTTTAAAATCGTGATAAATTTTGTGTATGGAATGGACACAAAATTCTGGTTTACGTTATCTGTAAGGTCGATTTCCTGCTTCTGGCCGTCATTGTGACCCATCACTATCACGTCAACATCTGCAGCTTTTGCATACCTGCAGATATACCATGCGCATTTATAGAAGTAATCACGCAGAAACGACTCTCTCCTCTGGCTTAAAATGTTCAGCTGCTTACTGTATTTTACAGAAGATTTGCTGTCACTGCCTTTTGTAACAGAAGATATAAGTTTTGCTCGTTTCTTGTTAAATCTCTGATTCGCAGACTTTACCGCACGGCCATTCATCACAAACGGGACGC
>OLPV01000487.1_pt1 | contig 34470 bp, 38 predicted proteins | sample 1671961 | NCBI WGS metagenome assembly OLPV01 (sample SAMEA3136630, study PRJEB25190) | human gut metagenome | biome: human gut; feature: human-associated habitat; material: faeces | place: Austria | collected 2013 | reverse complement strand
ATGAAATTTGAATTAACGTTCAAGGTTGTTTTGTTATTCAGTTATCAAGGTTTTGTGTTTTCTTTCGAAAACGCTTAATTATATTATCACATTCTCATATCTTTGTCAAGAACTTTTTTCAAGAACTTTTTCTTCTTTTTAAGAAGTCCGTTCTCGCTGTCAAATGTGAACTTTTATATATTATCACATGATTCTCAATCTGTCAAGAAGTTTTTTCATTTTCTTTTAAGATTCTTGTCATTTTTCTTTTAAAAATGAGTTTCTCATGTGCAACGCATATTATATTATCATAACAGTAGAGTTGCGTCAAGCATTTTTTGAAGATTTTTTTATTTTATCAACAAGCACTAGATATTGTATTTTTTCTGTATTTTTATCATTCACGCTGCATATCCGGCTTGTTGAATTGTTATTTTTTTATCAATATTTAAACATAAATAATATCAATTTACAAAAATAGCATAGAATATTCCTTAAATTTTTCCAAAAAGATAGCTCTCTATAATTCTTATTTACAGATTCACCTCTAAAGTGTGTTTGGAAAATCGTTCCTGTAATCTGCTCATCTCGCAGCAAGAATGCCAGGGTATTCTTGAATTTGCCTAAATACAGTTGACATAGCCTGCTACACCTCTGCATTCAGGCAAAATATACCACAAATTATAACATACATTTTCGTTTAATCCATAATAGAACTGAACTAAATAAGAAATTATAGAGGGCCATCTTTAACTCAAATGCCTATTAACGAATATTAAATTTATACTTTCCAATATCTACCGTTTCTTTTTTACTTACAAAATCCCACTTTCCTTCATAATATATAATTGTCACAATTGTATTATATTCTAACTTATCAAGAATTGGTACTGCCCAACTTTGTGGAACCATCTCATATTCTTCGTTTGTTTTCCTATCAGTCATAACATACATATCGTTATGTTTATGAGTATATTGCACATTTTTCAACACAACAGGAATTCTTGAATGCGGTTCATTCCAAGCTACTGCTTCATGATTATATTCATCATCTACCTGAGATTGTATACTCTTTAATGCTTCTTTACGCATGCTTCCGTTATTGCAATAAAGAATCGCGGTCCTCTTCTTACCGGTAGTGAGACTCACAAGGGTTGCCGTATTACAGATAGCCTTTGCTTTTCCCCAGCCAAGTTCGGTCTCATGATTTTCTGCTTTTATAAGTACAAATGGACTTTCTAATAATTCTTCTTCATGTAGATAAATAGCTTCACCTACTTTCATCTCCGAAATGCAACGATATTTTCTATTATTATCTATATTCTTATTATCTAAATCCTGCATTTTTTCTATCTGGGCACTTGTCAAAGTTTCCAGATCTTTTTTCATTTTTTCTTCTATATCTATGTTCGTATTTCCAATCTCTGCGTCATCCCCTGTATCTTCTTCTGCAGCTTTTTTATACCATTCTTCTGCTTTCTCAATGTCTTCTTCTACTCCAAGTCCATGCTCATAAAATTGCCCCAACTTATATGCTGCATCTGGTCTTCCCTGCTGTGCCGCTAACATATACCAATGCATTGCCTTTTCAAAATCCTTTTCCTTGCCCTTTCCCTGTTCATAACATCGACCCACATTATACTGTGCCTGTGCGTATCCCTGCAAAGCTGCTTTCTCTCCCCAGTGAATCATCTCTTCATAATTCTTGTCTACACCTTTTCCATAACCATAAAAATGTGCCAAGAGTGCCTGTGCCGGCGCATATTCCTGTTCTGCAGACTGTACACAGTAATCAACTGCCCTTTTCATATTTATACTTGCACCTTTTCCATTTGCATATGCCCTTGCCAAATGATATTGTGCCTCCATATCGCCAGATTTCGCAAGTTTCTTCCACTCTTTCACTTGTTTACTCTCAAAACTAAATAATCCCATATTCCGTCTCCCCTCTTGTGTTCAATCGTAAGTTATGCATTGATTATACTTTAACAATGGTATTATATCACAAAAAAGCAGGAAAAAGTCATCGAATTTTATAAAGATTGTACAGTTTTCTGCAAAAACATTATATTTACTGGACTTTTTAACAGTTCAAAATCTCGTTTACACCAATTACTACACCAATTTATCCAACGACTTTAAGATAGCTTTGTATATTTTCCATTTCCTTTTGTTGCTCATCTTCTACTACATGTACATATCTATCCATTGTTATCGCAAGAGTGGAATGACCTAGAATTTTTTGCAGAGTTTTGGGACGCATACCACCTTCTATGCACCTTGTTGCAAATGTATGTCTTAACGAGTGAATTGAAAACTTCTGAATACTTAATTTATCTGCAATCTCAGATAATTTGCCATTATACGCAGAAAATAAAGTAGGGTTACCTTTTCTATTAAAAAATACCAGATTAGCAAATTCCAAAGAAATCACTTTGTTTTTCTGTTCTCTCTGATTTTTTAAAATATTATAAGCTTCCTCAGTCATTGGAATATCTCTTGTTCCAGACTTTGATTTCGTACTACCCCATCTCCAACCTTGAGTTTTCGTATCATATCTTAATGTTCTTCTCACATGGATAATACGCTTTTCAAAATCAACATCATTCCATTGTAACCCTGTCAACTCACTGTATCGCAGTCCTGTCTGTAAAATCAATGCAAAAGGATTATAGTATAAATAACCTTTCATCGCTTGTAAAAATAGAATCTGTTCTTCTCTTGTTAATGGTTTTCTTTCTGTAGATTCCGCTCCCTTTTTACAATACACTCGTTTAGTTACTGGATTAGATTTTATTATTTGATATTCTACCGCATCAGAGAAAAAGGCTTTCATGAAAGTTCTGACCTTCTTAATAGTAGACTTTTTATACTTTCTCTTTTTAGAATTACTCATAGCATTCAAAACATTCTGGCAATGTATAGGGAGAATCTTAGACATTTTCATTTCTCCTAATATTCCTTGCATATGTGTGCGATACATCTCATCATAACTCTCTAATGTACCCCACTTTACATTAGGAGACTTTACTTCTTCCATCCAATATTCATACCATGCATTAGCGGTCATATCTTCGCCAGCTTCAGCACAATCGTATTCATCTTTATACTGTTGATCTGCCAGCCATTGTCTACACTCCTGCAATTTTTTAAAATATTTCTGTTTTCTTTCTCCCTGTCTATTAGTATATCTTGCTGTATATAATCCGTCTTTCCTTTGAGAAATTCCTGTACCTAATTCTTTTCCTTTCAGGCTCTTACCCATCAATTATTCCTCCTTTTAAAAAGAGCCTTAATATAATAAATTTATTTTATTACAAAAAGGCTCTATCGTCCATATGTTCTTTTTTAATCTATAACTCAATATTTCCTTCAATATAATTTTCAAATTCTCTCCGCTTCACTAACTTTTTATTTCCTATATATAATACAAATGGACAATTTGGAATTTTCAACATTTCTCGTATTTTATTCATGCCTATACTGCTGTATGCAGCGGCTTCTTCAACGGTCATTGTGACTTTTCTCCACACTGGAATAATTATTTTTTCTTTTTCTGTCAATCAATCATATCCTTTCTTAATTTTCTCCAAATAGAAAAGAGTACCAGAACTTTTACATTCTGATACCCTTCACTCATAATCTATTGGCTATCTCACTTTTCTAATCCATCTTAATGTTTTTAAATAATTTTGCAAATTCCCACATACACTTTATTCTTGTTGCCAAATCAACAATCCCAGTAAAATCATTTCTAATAGGCTTTTCAAAAATGCTACCTGGCATATCTAATTTCTTCCGTTCCTCTAAAACACCCCTACATTTCTCCAATTCTTTTATAATGCTCTGAAACATACTAGGATTATTTAACTGCTCTAATATCTCAAGCTGTTCAAACATATGTGGGTCATTCTCTTCTAAATATTCCAAATAATCAAAAGGATGTTTCCAATTTTTCAACTCTTCTTCTAATGTATTTTTTACACTATCTAATGTTTTTTGTCTTTCTTCTAAAAGAGCTTCATTATATTTTTCTACTTTATCTAAAATTTCTTCTGCTTTCCCAAACTCTCCTTTTTTACAGAATTGATCTGCCTCTAACAGTCTTTCTGACATTCTTTTCGGAATGCCATTCCAAAAATCATCCTTTTCTGTTTCAAATTGGAAAGCATCTTTCGTTTCATCTATACTTTCATCCCATTCTTTAACTATTGTATATATATCTTTTTCCAAGATATTTCCCATCACCATCTCATTTTCTGGATTATCTTGATTCTTGAAAGAAGTAAAACTTTCCAGAAGCATATTCCCATAGACATTTATGTATAAGGTTCTAAAGATACAATTTTTTACACATCCATATCCACAGAGATTTTCTTTTCCTTGACATACTTCTCTAATAGGTACTATACACATAGCATTTTTTTCTTGAACCAATTTTTCCACTCTCAAGAATTCTTCTTTTTCTTCCTGTGTCCATTGATTTACATTTCCTTCATCTACGACTTGGATTTTTAAATTCAAGTACATATTATCTGCTTTTTCTACCCCACAATATTGTAATTTTTCTTTATACCATTCTATATTTTCTTCCAGATTTACCGATGGTAGATGTTCTTTCAGATATTCCTCATGGAAAATATCATTAGAAACCGAAAGTTTATTATTTTTGAAAGTGGTATACTCACCCCACTCATTAAACACTCGCACAAATTCTTCTGACTTGATAGTGCAGTTACTAATAACTATTATATAATTAACCTTTATCTTTTTATCTTTACATTTTCTTAGTAAAGTTTCTAATCTTTCTGTATATAAAATTGGCTCTCCACCTGTTATAAAAAGTTCGTCAATAAAATACACATTATCCAATAGTGCATCCATTACCTCATCGGACATAGCAATATTCTCGCTCTCTCCCTTACAACAATGTCTACATTTTAAATTACATTTCCTTCCAATTTCCAAATATACATTTCTTAATGATACTTTTTCCATATATTTAATTCCTTTCATATATCTAAACAGAAAAGATTAAAGTTATTAAAATCTTTCCTGTGGTTATTTATTTTTAATTTATGAAAACTCCGGCAGAATTGCCGTAAGAATAATATTTATTTTGATGGAATCGCAGATAACCACGATTCTGATTTGAATTTTAATTGTTTATAGATATGATTTATCAGCTTTAATTCACTCACATCTTCTGTTCTATAATACTTTTCATTTAATAACTGAATCAAATATGTATAACTTTCCTCATCGAATTCAACCATTACTATAATGAATCACTCTCCCTTTAATACTTCTTCAATCGTTTTAATATGTTTCCCCTTTAGAAATTCATGTGTTTTCTCCAGCTGTTCTGGTGTCAATTTTGCTTTATGAGAAAACCATTTACTACAAGTAGATTGTGGACATCCAATATATCTCTCAAAAAATTTATCGGAGATTCCATTTTCGGTAAGATATTTTCTTACTATATTGCTTAATGTATCCATTTTTTGTTATCCTTTCCTATTAGATTTTTTATATGCAAAATTAGAATATTTTTATTCCTATCTCCTCCCTATACTAAATCTTCAATAAAAAAAAGAGAGTCATTTTCTGTATATTTTTTCTACCAAAAATGACTCCCTGTTATATTCTTAAATCTCCTAATTATGTTAATTATGTCGATTCAGCCAACTATTCACTTATCTGTTCTTTTTTTATTTTTATTTCTTTTTCTCAAAAGTGTGGAACATTTATCTGTACAGGTTTTCGCATTACCAACCACCAGAAATTTACTACCGCATATCTCACATATTCGCACTTTTCTATCTCCATTATATTTCCATAAATCTAACAGTGGATTATTGGATTCTGTATGGAATAATATTTCTTCTTGTGGTAAATCTTTCTCCTCCACTACTGGCAGCCCACATAAAGAAATCTTCTTATATCTCTGACATTCTTCCTGTTTTATATAACCGTTTTTCTCCAACCGCTCCAATCCTTTTTGTGTGCATTTTGATTCTAACCAATTATCAAGGGTGGCAGCGGTAATCTTCCCTTTTTGCCTTGTTCCTTTGTAAAGACGGATATAATTCTTTTTATCTCCATATTTCTTTTTAAAACGCTCAATCAAAACATATAATATATATAAAATATATCTATCTTTCTCGCATCTTTTTCTTGTCGTAAGCCCCATGAAGTAGTTATATAATGTTTCTGTGATTGGAATTTTAACAATTTCTTCCTGTTCTTTCTTTATCTTATCTCGACTTTCTTTTATCTCCTGCTCTCTTTTGGAAGAAGACTTATACATGTCTTTTTTGAATGGAACCTCCTTGCCATTTTCGATATTTTTACATAAATTATCATACAGAATATCCCCGAAGCAATTCCACAGAATATCCTTCCGATCTTGTTTATTTTCTTCGTTATAATATTCAATATCTACAAGATAATTGGCAATTTTCTTTTTGTCTTCCATAATCTCTTTAAATTTTGAAAGACAATATATTTTAAATAATACCTTATCTGATTCTTTTTTGTTTAAATCTTCCTGTACCTTTTTATATAGGTACATTCTTTCTCGTTTCAATTCTGCCAGAAGTAATTCCAATTTTTTATACTCTTCCGATGTCCTATCCACTTTATATTTTTTATCTTTCTCATTCGTATCTTTTTCAATATCAATTAACATCTGCGGATTGAATACCCCTTCGTCTGGGTATTTTATCTTCGTTATACTTCCAGAAGTCTTATCAGAAATATACTGACTGATTCTATCTATATTGCTCAGTTCATTGACGTTTTCACATTGAGTCTGCTTTTTCCCTTTTGCATACATGAAGAAATGTGGACACTTATATTTCTTGGAATCCTTATAGGAATTATATTCTGAGACATATTTCTTTAAATCCATAGCTTTTTGTGTCTTAAAATAATCAATCACAAAATTGTTGTATGCACATAAGATTCTTACCAGTTTTATGTCAGGCTCTTTTTCGGAATTAAATATCTTTGTAATGGCATTAGAAACATAACCGATATTTTCATTATTAAAACTGCTCGTCAGACAGAGCATAATAGCATCGTTTGTAATCTGTGCTGGTTCTGCTTTTGTCATATCATAAAACAAAGGATACTTGTTCCTATCCAAAACATCAAGAAATGCTTTGTCATGAACAAGGCAGATATGATCTCCATCCCAATCAGCCTGTAAAACTTTAGAAATCAAATCATGGGAACTTACAACAGTATCTGTTCCAACAAACCATTCTTTACATTTTTCTGACTGTAATATTTTTCTTATCCCATGTTCACAATCCGACAGATGCGGATAACGCAGACAACAAGTTTCTTCTATATTAGTGCCATCATAATTATGATTATAAATATATCCTTCTGCTACTAATCCCTTTGGCACATCTTCTCCTAGAAACAGCCATTCACAGAACGCAAATAAGTCGGGGCAAATGTAGCTCCAGAATCCATCCATAATCAGCTTACATCCTTGTGCTTTTTTCCTGATTGATTGTACAGCACTTTTCATTGTTTTTTTCACATGAACATCATTCAGCATTGCAGGGTATTTTAATATGGAAGCATATAGGACATTCATTTTATTTTCATTATTATCACTCTTATTTTCTTTTGCTTCCATTTCAATTCCCATTAGTTTTAATGCTACTTCGGGCTTTGTTTTCGCATCATTAATATATTTGACAGTCTTTGCTGCCAATTTTTCAATAGCTTCATCTGTAAGATTTTCTCTTGGAATAGTCTGAAATGGTTGATATGCTACCTTCACCTCTTTATCTGGCACATGAGAACAATTATTAATTGTGATAGATAAACCTGACTTCTTAAAACACTCTCTGTATTCCTGCATGGACTCATAATATTTTCTCATTTTTAACTGGCTATCAGTCAAAATAATCTTTGCTTTTAAGAAATCATTCACTGTAAGTGAATCGCCCCATGCATCTTTCATATTTACAGGACTTACTTTAGACTCATATTTTTTAATGAACTTATGGAAATCAAATGGGAATATCGCTCCCTTTAACCAACCACCACGAATTTGACAACTGCAAGGAAATGTACCGGGAATAAAAATTCCTGCTCCATCGGTATGAGGAATTGGAATATCCATCATTTTCTCTTCAATATCCAATGTATCTACATTAAGATAATTAACCATACCAGATACCATAGTTTCAAAATCGGGTACAATAATTACCTCATCAATACTAACACCAGAATCATAGAGAACACTATTAGAGATATTCAACGCTTTCGCCGCAAAGAACTTTCCCATATTAATACCGCCTTTAGCATTAATATGTTCTTCTGTTAGTCCACACATAAGAGCATATTTATTTTCTCTCCAATAATTTTCCTCAACAAGTGTTATTTCGGAATCTTTCATCTGCCCTGTACTTGATGTGTAGAAAATATAATGTCTACCTTCTAAATTGACACCTCGTTCTATAATCTGCCTTAATACACCTGTTAATGCTTCACTTCCACATTTCAATAGAAGAAACTGATTCAGGAGCGGTATCTCTGATAAGTCAGTATTACATCTTCTGATACACTCATTCTCAAACCAAACAATCCGCTTTTCATCTTTAATGGTATCCGTAAGATTTCCTTCTTCATCGCAAAAATATATTGCACTCTTCCGAATCTCACGAATTGTATCTTCTGGAAATTTTTCAATCTCATTACAAAGAAATGGTTTGAACTGTTTCTTATCAAATTGAGAATTTAACAGTCCTATTGATTCTTCATAAGTAATATGAAATTCTTCTGATAAGCGGTCGGGAGTCGGATACTGCACTCCTAATCTTTCTTTTAACTGTTTACCGCTGATTCCCTCACAATAAAAATTGTAATATTCCTGCTCCTGCTCTGTAAGACAGGTTGAGATATTCAATTTATAAACTTGACATCTTTCAAATTCTAATTTTATTAATGATCCTATAATAATCACTCTCCGTTCTTTTGTTATCTACATATATATAATTCTCCATTTATTCTGAAAAATAGTATAAAAAAAACAACCATCAATATTAATCGTTTGATGGTTGGTTTTGCTAATATTTTTTTAATAATTTATCCTACAAATAATTTATCATAACATTTTTCTAATTCCGCAAGAACTGGTACATCTGGCAATCTTTCAATAAATTTTTCTTCTGTCAAACGTTTTGTTCTAATTTGAACAAGTTTGCTCATTACAGCATATTTTTTGCCTAAAGTTTTTGTTTCTACTGAACAATAGATGTCCTCTACGTCATTTACAGAATCAAGTAATGGTACAACTATGCTATCATATATATCACTTTCTATAACTATACATGGTACAATTTCCTTGTTGATACTCTCTTTATAAATATCCAATCTTTGTATTTCTCTCATTTGTATGCCTCCAATATTTTTTTATATCATAACACATTACATACAAATTTCAAAGACTCGTACCATATATGATTCACTTCATCCACTATACTCAAATGTATATATAACAAAGGGATATTTCAATGAAAACGCATCTCATCTCGTTCTTCTACCAACCATTCTAAGAAGAACTCACCTAAGATATTCCAATTAAAATATACTATCCCAGACGGATTTTTACCGTTGCTATATACGAATTTTTAAACAAATGAAAGAGCGATTTCATCGGCTAATTTTTAAGAAATTTAGGCATAAATTCCACGATAACACGGAAATGTGTTCTCGCAGAATATTGTAATGCCGTTTTTTACCGTAATTCTCCGTTCGTCACCGTAAAATAAACGCTAGAAATATCCTGTATCACCAAATCGAAACTTAACATTTTTACTTTGATAGAACAAGTTATGCTTCTTTTAAGAAATGTTAAGTTTATTTGCTATCACTTCCTGATACTGTTGAATTAAATGTTCTTCAAGCCCTGGTATCTCATTCTTGGCTGCCTTAACTGTATATTTTGCTGTGTACTCCGACAAATCAATCGGGACATAAATATCACTAAGCTGCTTTTTATATTTTTCAGAAACCAATCTCATAAAAGCCGTTTCCTTAATAGCATTATGGTCTATACTTAGAGTTTCTTCCAAATTAATAGTTGGAAGATTATTAACATTTGACAGCTTATTATCAATAATTTCAAGAATCTGTGCCGTTGTAAAAGCATTTAATTCAACCCTTCTAAAAGAAGTACCTGTATCAAAAAACTCTTTATATTCAGAAGAAAGATTTTCAAGTTTTGCTATATCTTCTTTTTTCTTCTCTACACTCTCAGGTACAATACTGTATTTTTGAATATCCGCAAAAGTCACTCCCAAGTTTTCCATATAAATTGTATTCTTAAATTTTTTATTTGGTGTTGCAAATGATTCCAATATATAGATTCCTGATATATCTAAATCATGGAGACAATATAATTTCATTCCCATTTGTTGAAATTGATATAATAATGTTTTTGCGGCTCTAGTTGAAAATCCTTGTCCTGAGACAATAATCATATTATATTTTTCCCCAATCTTTTCTGCCTTAAAAATTGCGTCAAATCCTGTTTTTTCTATATAAAGTACCTTGTCATACTTATATTTCAAATCAAAGTCTGGCTCTATATGGATATTACTATTGATTCCACCATAGCATTCGAAAACATTCTGTGCTGTTCCAATTTGATTCAGAAAATTCCTTACATTTGCTGTACCTAATCCATTTTGCGAACCATTAACATAGAAATTTCCCCTATCGCTAAAATTAACTTTATCCTCAAACTCTGGATTATCATCTATCCATTCAGTTAAAATATTTTGTGTAAAATCTGTATAAGTATTTTTCTTTTCTTCTATCCCCGATATTTCTCGTATTTTATACCATATCTGACGAGCAGTAATCGCATATCGTCCATTATCGCTTGCTAAATTGAAAGCCTCTGTCACATACTCTCTCATGATAGCTCTATTATTTATCCTCTTATTGCCAGAACTAAATTTTCGATTTTCTTTTGCAATAGCTTTATTCAATTTTTCGAGAAAGCTTTGAATAAAGCTACTAATATCTATACGAGTTTTACCTGCATCCATATATTTTAAATAGGGCGAAATAACATGAACCACAAAAGAAAAATTATTCATTTGATACAACAAGTCATACAAATCTGTTCCATATATATCTTTGTTCCCTACATGATACCAGTCACCTTCAAAAGCTATACTTTCTCCTCCACGATATGTAATAGAATTATTAACGTAACATTTAACACTACTATTTTTTCTGTCGGTATTATTTTTAAAAGTATTTTTCTTAACAGAAAATTCTATAACACAAGGAATTTCCTTATCATTTATACCTTTAGATACATTGTTATCTATAATTTTTATAGTTGTAGTTAAAACATTCTCCAGACCTATTAATTGTTTTTTGAGCAATGTATATTTTTTAGTTGCTTGATCTTCCCTCAACATAAGGAAATCTGATATAAATTCATCACTGTTAAAATCAATATCTTTTATTTTCGACTTAATCGTACTTTTATTTTTAATTCTTGTTCCAAATACATTTTCCAAAAATTTCTTATAAGTCGTATTTCCATCCTGTGTGTTAATTATGAAATTCTGATATGAATTATAGTCATAATATGCAATAGAAATATTTTGAGATTTATCAACTGCTTCACTCTGAGATATATGCTCTACAGTTTCTCCCATATAATTCAAATAAAAGGAAACGTCTGGATTACATTCAACAAAATCACAAAAGAAATAATAACAAAGTGAAACATCATTTTTATCAAATCCTATAATTTCAATTCCTCTTTTTTCAGTTTTACCCAATTCTTTAAAATTTACATCTACTTTACCGTATCTCAATTGTTCTGGATTAATAATCCCTTCCATCACAATTCCTTCTGCCGTATGCCATAGCAAACGATATTTATTCAAATAGCAGATACTAATAATCGTTTTTAATCCATTCCCTTGTTTTCCTCTGGAAGCGGTAATATAGTTTCTATTCTGGCTCACATAATTGTTAAAATCATAGATACTCTTAACAATATCTTTCTTAATTCCGCTTCCATTATCATAAATCCCCAATCTTTCTGTATTTATTTCAATATGAATTTCTTTCTTTTTCAACGGTTCAATCGCATCTAACGCATTATCTATAAGTTCTTTTAAAATTATCTGATTCCACCAGCCTTTATTAAGTCCTACCTGCTTTATTAAACCTTCCTCGGAGAAATAATCTGCGGTAATCATTGGAGTTTTGCTTATTGTTTTTTCCATATAATTTCCTTTCACTTATCTATAAGTTTTAGTTTTATTTCCCATGTGCTTTTCACCCCTACTTCACCACCTGTAAATAAGAAGGCTTATCACTTATCTTTGCTATTTTCCCATTATCATCAACTATAATTCCTTTCTCAAAATCTATGGAACTCATTGAGACTCCCTGTTTATTAAAGAATTCTTCTGCTATTCCCATGCCTGTTTGTTCTCTATGAATTGTACTCATGCAGCTTAGGAAAAAGCTAAAAATATCCCCTAAAGCATCATTCTGATAATCCCATAACAGTTCAAATACACCATCTTTTCCCACAGCATTATCAAGTCCTTTTTCTCTCAACACATTCATCGTATAAAAATAGTCCTTACATTCATATTTTGCTCCATCGAAATCCTTTGTGACAGGAAATACCTTAATCAGATTTTTTAACTTAATTCTTCCAATTACTCCAAATAAGCTGTCAATCAAGGCAAAGGATTTTTTCTTTTCTTCTAAAGTCATGTCATAGCTTGGATTTTCCCTCATATTTTCGTGTTTTATGTCAAGAGCTGCGTTTATGTATTTAACAGCTTGTAGAGCAAATTTCATCAAGTCATGTTGCGTCCAATTATCCATTGACCCTTTCTCGTCAAATAATTGATTGACTGTATTAAAGTATTGTCTCATCCAGGCATCATAATTAACAATCACTCTTTTAATTCTCTTTATATCCGCTGCATTTTTGTTTCCTTCTGTCACTGTAAAATTATTATCCATGTATATCCCCTTCTCATTATCTCTAAGTGAATCTGTTCCACTTAGGCAATTTGTTTTTTACCAATTACAAGTGCATCTGTCTTTCCTTCTATACATTGTTTTGTAACCACAACCTTTTCTACATCCTTCATATCTGGAACATCAAACATAATTTTCTGCATAGATTTCTCAATGATAGAACGTAATCCCCTTGCACCTGTACCTCTTTTAATAGCCAGCTCTGCAATTTTTTTCAGTGCCATATCTTCAAACTCTAACTTTACACCATCCATTGAAAGTAATTCCTTATACTGTTTTACGATTGCATTTTTCGGTTCTGTCAAAATACGCACCAAGTCTTCCTCTAATAATGGATTAAGCGTAACAAGAATAGGTAATCTTCCAATCAGTTCAGGCATCAAACCATACTTTACAAGGTCATGCTGTTCCACTTGTGATAAATCTGCTCCATCATTCTTTTTATCGGAAATATTTGCAGAAAATCCTATAGAATTATATTGTTCTTTTTTTCCTATAATCTTTTCAATACCATCAAATGCACCGCCACAGATAAATAAAATATTTGAAGTATCTAGCTTGGTAGTCTGAGCCTGTGGATGTTTTCTACCGCCAACAACAGGAACTTCCGATATTGTTCCCTCTAAAATTTTCAATAAAGCCTGCTGTACTCCCTCACCAGAAACATCCCTTGTAATAGAAGTGTTTTCACCCTTCCGAGCGATTTTATCAATCTCATCTACATAAATAATGCCTTGCTGTGCTTTTTCAATATCATAATCCGCATTTTCAATCAGAGTACGCAACATTGTCTCAACATCATCGCCAACATAACCTGCCTGTGTGAGTATAGTTGCATCTGCAATAGCAAACGGAACATTTAGAAATTTAGCCAAGCTTTGAGCCAGATATGTTTTACCGCTCCCTGTAGAACCAATCATAAGAATGTTTGACTTTTGGATTTCTACATCTGATTTTCTATTCTGATTAAGTCTTTTATAATGATTGTAAACAGCAACAGATAATGTTCTCTTTGCTTCTTCCTGTCCAATAACATATTTATCTAAATGTGCTTTAATCTGTGAAGGTGTTGCAAGTTGTACATCATTTGAAATACTTTGCTGTTCTTCTTCTGAGATTAAATCTGATGCGACACTGATACATTCACCACAAATATATCCATATCTCCCCTTTATCAATCTATCTGTTTGATTTTTTGTTTTTCCACATAAGAAACAAATTTCATTCTTTTTATTTGCCATTAGAAAATTCTCCTTTTAAAAATTATATAATTAATAATACTTCACAGGGGTTTTAGGGGGCGGTGAACGGACTGACAGAACAGACACAACAAGTCGCACTAGCAAGATGCAAGATTCCCCCGAAAGGGAATCGCAGCAGATGCGTGTAAGACTTTGTGGATTTCTGTTAGGTTAGCCCCCTAATATATAATTCTCTCTTCCTTTTTTAATATTTATTGATATGTTCTTTATTACTAAAAAACCAATTCATACTCCTTACTGTCAATCAGTTCAATAACTAATTTTACTAATGTCTTAGGAGCGGTATCCGTATATACTTTTGTTGACTTTGTATTCTGAATAATTTCTTTTATAGAATATTTAGTCAGTAGCAGGGATTGTAATTTCTTTCTATACTCCATCCATGTAAGTCTATCTGCTGTATAGTTACTAGCATCAGCAGATCCAGTAAGACCCTCATACCATTTGCCCCATTTCTTTTCTAAATATGCATTCTTACTGATAACCTTTTCGCAAGTCATTAAACAGGCATATATCAGTTCTTCACTGATTAATCTATTGGACAAATTCTCTTTCTCATGTTGTATCTTTTTTCTATACATATGTGTTCGCCTTTCTGTTTGCATCTTATGTCTCTGACAGTAGACTACTAATTTCTGCCCACAAGCAAGCTTGTGAACAGAGAATTAGCAGCATCAAAATGTGCAATTTTTTACATTTCTCCGCTTACGCTACGAAACATAAAAAATATGACACATTCTGGATTTATTCTTTTAAGTAGATTATTTATATATTTATAAAATTAATTAATTTTGTAATGACCTTTCTTACTTGTTTTATCTGATTATTTTTGGGGGACGGTTTTCTAATATAATATTATTAGGAAAGTGTCCCCTAAAATTAATTAATCTTGTAATAACCTTTCTTATCTGTTTTCATATTATCAAAAAGACTTTTTATTATCTGGTTATTTTTCTTAGTTTTTTTAAATGTATCATTACTTAAATTAACATCATGCAATAATTCACTTAATTTAAATTCCTTTCCTGATTGCTGATTATCACACCATTCAAGAATTTTCTGTGCATTCGTCATACGTTTCCCTTTTGGTGGTTTGCGATTCTTAACCATTTCAATTTTTAATTTATCTGGTGCATCTTCATATTCAAATTTCACATCATACGGGCTATACCTTTTCTCAATCATGGTAGATAACAATTTGTAAACATCGTTATCCGTATTGTAAAAAGTCCAAATATGCACAGGCTTAGTATTGCTATAATTCCTAATGGCAAGACGAAATATATTCTGTTCAAAATCAGCCAACATACTTCTCATCATTACATCAGTGATAATCTTGTCATATTCTTCATTATGATTCTTTATTAATTTGTCAAAGAATTCCATAGATTCTTTCTCTGACATTTGAGACAGTTTTCTATATACTTCCATATGGCAACCGCAATATATGAAGAAATAGATTAAATTAGGAAATCTATTCATGCCGATATGAGCCATACGACACAATTTGTTAAAATCATTAAATCCCTTTAAATTTCCAAAATATCCTATATTATCAAAATCTTTTTGGAACTTTTTTATTAAGCTACTATATACAACAACTAATATTTCCTTATTTCCAAATCCGTTCTTCTTTTTGTCTTTTAAATAATCAATAATCGCATTTACCGTTACATTAGCTCTTTTGTTATTCTTGCACAGAACATTTCTGCTTGTGGACATTTTTACATTCGTTATCAGCATATTTAATGGCTTATTATATTTTTCTTCTTTGATGATTTCAACATAATCTAAGTCATAACGTGGGTCTATGTCGGCGGTGGCATCAAAAATAAAGAATTTTTTATCCTGTCCCAAATAGAAGTATTCCCTATTATCAATCAGCAGCTTAAATGACCGTTTATATTTCTCTCCTGACTTCTTTTTGATACACTCGAATATTGCTCCCTCTTGAGCTATTTTTTTCAAACACAAAATATCTTTAAGAAATGAATTATACTCTTTTAAAAGAGCTTCTAAATTGTCATGAATCACCTTAAAAAACAAGTCATCATTCGGTGTTATAGAGGAATATCTTTCATCCTTCCAGTAGATAATTACATTGGAATTTTTTGTTAAATTTTCTTTTTCATCCATCTGATCTAATAATCTATCCTTGAATGCTTTATACTCCTTAATAACAAAACTCTTATCTTTAACCTCGTTCGATAATCCCTCATATAGTGCTGATTCAATCTTGCTTAAATTAAGACTGTTAATAGTAACAATCTCTGAGAATTGTGGACATTCATCGAAAATAACAATATCTCTCTTTAATGATTTTCCCTTATATGTAAATGAAAACAATTGCTCTCTTGTGTTTTTTTCTAACATGAAATATCTCTGTGTAGATAATAATACGATAGGTCGATAGTGCTGTTTTATGAGTTGTTCTTTGAATGGTTCACCTGATTTCAAGACAATCACATTATTCTTAAAATCTCTATAATGATTGTCGTAACCAAATTCTGTGAACCATTCTCCCCAAAATTTTTCTGCCGCTACAGTATCCCTATCACTATCAGACAGCTCCTCTAATCTTTTTATTGAGTCAGTTACAACTACTAACCCTTGAGGTTCGTGCCGTGCTTCATATCTACAGTCTCCTATACAGCAATGCATAAATGTATGAATCATTGTTGACTTTCCAATACCACATCTTGTACCGAAACAAGTGACTTTACTTGTATCCCTATTATGAAGAATCATCTCCAATGTATCTTTAAAAAATTGTATTTGTTTTTCATCAAACTGATAATCAGGAAGGTATGTTTCAAAATCTTCCCATGTAATATCTATCGGATTGTATTTGTCATTCACTATATAATTTACCCTCTGTTTTGATACACCTTTCCGCTTTTACCATAAACCACCTTTTTATTAATACTATTGTTTCTATCTGCGAAAATTAAATCACATTCTGGCAGACTTCCTTCTATTATCGGATAAAGTTGTTCTTTTGCTTTTCCATAAAAACATATTGCATGTTCAAATCTCAAATTATATTGATCAGATTCTTCATCCTCAAATAATGTATAGATTTCTAATGCCCTGTTATGTTTGTTGAAACGTAAAACATTTTGTAACAGCATATTAGTTGGCAAATCTGGTCGAAAATCTGCAATAATTATATATGTACCAGATAATAGCTCCTTAATAATCTTCTCTGTTGACTTCTCTAAAAGGCAACCGTCTGAATAAGTAAAATAACTCATTTTCTCCTCCTGTTTGTAATTTTCTAACTGAAATACTCATTCAACTCTCTAAGACTCATTCCTTCTTGTTCGCCTGCTTGAATAACATCGTTTTGATCTACAACCAACCAGACTGTTATTCCAAACATATCTTTTCGTGGCTTCAAATATAAATTCTCTTTTCGTGCTTTATCTTTCATCATTTTCAAAGTAAGCACTGGCACAACATTTACTGCAATGAGTCCCTTATCATTTTCTTCTGGTGTAAACTCCACATAATCTCCCGAATGAAGTCTTTTATAACCTGCTTTCAGATTGGAGTAATGAACAAAATACTCTTTATCATTCTCTCCACAAATAAATCCATAACTTTTCCCAAAATTTTTTACTGTTCCCTGCATATTCGTTTCCTCCTAAATTTTATGCTACAAATTTATATTCTCCAGACTCAATCAGCTCAATTACTTTCTTTACAAATTGAGTTGAAACCAAATCTTCTACCTCATGTCCATAGGTACACAATTCGTCAATGTCGATTATCTGCAAATGCTCATATTTTTTCGGAATATCATGTATCGGAGTATGGAAGGTATGATTTCCACCCAAATCATAAAAAAGATAATATCTATAATCTTTTTCTTCTCTAATTACATCTCCAAATTCGACATATTCTTTTAATTCATTATCCCAATATCCACCTGTATGTACGAATCCTCCCTGTTCATAATACTGCCAGTATTCATCATCATAATCATAAATTCGTTCTCTCCATGAGCGTTCGAATACCTCTCTATGGATACATACTGGCTCAATGATAGATAACATTAAATCTTTTTTACGATAATACTCCTCTTTCTTGGAACGATTTTTTTCTTCATTATCGTAATAGTCATATCGCATATGACGATATTTTCTCTCTTGATCTCGATAGTTTTTGGCTCGTTTATTTACACTGAACAAACAATCTAAAAGCATCTGTATTGTAATGACATGATTCTTTAAATTTTTCGTGTACATAGCGGGTGTTCTCATGGTTTTTATCTCCTTTTTTAACAATCTTCTAACCTAAGTATTTTTTCCGTTGCCATTGCATATTTCACTTTTAAATAAATCGTTAGAAAATTTTCTATTTCACAGTTCATCTTTCCTGTTGTAAGTACCCATTCCTGCTCTGGAACATCTTTACAAGAATATGGTCTGTCATAATGCCATCCTATGCAATTTACAAGACAACCTGATTCCATAAGAAATTCCATGTTCTCCATGAAGATATTTTTCTCTATCACTGTGTCTTTATAGTCACCATCCGTAGCAATTACCTTCGTTATTTCTGTTGTATTGGATTTTAAAAGTTCCCACACCTTTTCTGTTGTTGCAATGTATTTCATTGATTTTTACCCCTTATTTATCGCTTATTTTGTTAGGGTATATCCAGAAATGAATACACCCTTTTAGTTGTCTCTATGTCATTCTCTTAGTTATTATAAAAAATTCCTACAGTTACGACATTTCCTCTTCCTCCTACTTCTTTCATGTGAATATGAAACATTCTGTGAACAGGAAGAGTAAACCAATCATCCGCTTCTGTCTCCGTTGTTTCTTCTATATAAGAAATCTCTCCTTTTTTAATGAAGAAACTCATATCACTATCGAATGAGTAAATTGGAGTACCATCTTTTTTAAAGTCAATAGGTTTTCTATTGCTATTACAGAAAGTAAGTAATGCTCCCAATGTTCTCCAATCTGTAAAATATGCATCTGATAAATCAACATTATCTAATCCACCAGCATTCAAATGAAGGAAATATTCTGCACTCTTTTTCTTAGCATCTTCAAGGACTTTGAAAAATTCCTCTACATCAACGGTTTTATTCTGCTGTACTGGTAGTGGCTCCCATTCTGTAATTTCAATATCATCTATGGAATCAGTGAAGGTCATTGTATAAATTCCATCCTGCTCTGTAATTCCGTATACCATAGGCTTTGTGATGCGTAACGAACCAAGACCATCCCTTAATCTATTACCTGCCGTAAAAGTTAATTCCTCACAATCTTCCTCATAGAATCCTGTTGCTTTTTCCATTTCAATTAGGATTGCAGCTTCATACTCATGCTTACTTTCCAATGTCCATTCCTTTTCTCCAAGTTCTTTTCCTAATTTTTCTAATGTTAATGTTCTCATGTGTGAATCTCCTTTTCTCTTATAATGTGGTAGGGAACGGTATTGTCCTTATCCCTACCTTAGTTGTTAATAATTCTTGTGTTATATGTTGCTTATATGTAATGTTGTTGTATACTAAACTTTACTTATCTGTTCAATTTATAAATTCTGTAATAATTCAAAACTCATTGATGTTCTCTTATTTTTACTCTTTTTCTCTGGCTGTTCTAGTTGCGGAATTTCCTCCAAATCATCTAATAAAGAAAAACCTTTTCTCTTCTCTAATCGTTCCTTCTGTTCCTGTAATGCATCTTTTCCAAGCTTACTGATATATTCGGTAGGGAAAGAAAGTCCCGAAGCACACGCAATATTAACCGCTCCATTATGTCCAATGAATACATTTTCTGGTGTACCGATTGCTTTCTCAATCTCATGCTCATTAATATTATTTTTGCCCTGATTTACAATTCCAATATTTCCCACTATCCCATCATTATTAATAGGCAGAAAGATATTTTTCGCAGTAAGGGCATTTACCATATTTTGCGTAGTGACCTTTTCGCCCTCTGCATTTTTATCGGAAAGAACAGAAAGAAGAAAAGCACCTCTGTCTTTTAACATTTTTATTTTTTCTGAATCATCAAAATTGGAACCACTGGACGAAGAATTGTCAGAAAAGAAACTGTCCAGCATATTAATAAGAACTGCATTTATTTTACCTAAGTCAGAATAGGCTTCATTGTTTACAAAGATTATTGCCCCCATATCTTCGATTTTCATTAACTCTTTTGCTGTATTATAAGCATTGAGTCTTTTCTGGATTGACTCATCCTTCCGGGGCATCAATAATACTGCTACCACAATCTTTTCTTTTGCTGAAAGAAGGGTACAGATATGAGGTATTACACCCGATCCTGTTGTACCACCACCTGATGCAATACATACAACAATCTTCTCTTTAATATCTAAAATCTTTTTAATGATAACATTGTTATCTTTCAAGGCATTGAAGGCTAAACCTCTGTCACCTGCTAATCCGTCATATCCTTCCAGAACCATAACATTTTTTGCGTCTGGTAAAGTTTCATTATCCTGTGTTGACCCGTTAATCAATGCTGCGTTATAATTCCTTTGCTGAAATCCATATGCAACTGTTGTTCCTCCAAGTCCTGCTCCAATAATCGCAACTTCATTTTTTAACATATTCAATTTACCTCTCTTTCGAAAATTGCAAGTCCCTCTTTTGTGATGTAATATGTATCAGCCTGTGCAGACTTACATCCTTTTTTCATATAACCCAATTTGCAGATTCTCTTCAACTTGCGATATGCTGTAACTCTAGTCCCTCCTGCAAAATGCATGATTTCCTTTAGTGTCATACTTTCGTATGGAGTTACGCAGTTATGGCTTTTTAAAACTTTTAAATAGGCATATTCCTGTCTATTCAATTCCAAAATCATTCACCTCTTTCTTATCAGTAAATAACTGGTAGTCTATACTTTACTTATCTGTTGTCTCTCTTTTTATTATTCGTATTGAATCAGTTCACCGACAGGTAAAAATATATAGGCTTTTTCAGCCCTTATTAATACTTTCTATATGAGATTATCAATGTACAATACTTTTCGAGTACAACAAATAAACCTGTATGACAGGCTATAAAATATAGACTATTCCTGTTGTTCTCTTGTTTGTTTTTAAGTTTTTGTTGGAAAATAACATGGCAGACTTGCCACGAACCGAAAAAAATGATATACTTATATTGCTTACATATAGTATAGATTTTCTATTCGTGATAATCTGTACATACATAAGGTAAAGAATGCTACCAACATTCTTCTTACCGAATTTCCAGAAACCAAAGTGTCTATCAAACATTTTGGTTTCTTTTTTTATGTTAGCACAGAACTTATGTTCTGTCAATTATTTTTCGAATATTTGTTTGGTTTTTATTTGGTATATAAATACCAAATAGTTATATTGTTTAGCTTTCCTTTCCTGTATTGTAAGGTTGCTTTGTTGTCATGAGGTTATAATACTCCTAAAAATTGCATCTGTCAAGCATTTGTATGATTTTTTTGAATATCGTATTATTTTGTATTATTTCCAACTTATTTTTTGCTCATTTTATTATTTTTTCTTGAAAAAAGCCCATTTTCGTATTATTATTTTTATAAGGAGTGATTATTTATATGTTAGATAAAAAGATAAAGTTGAATGATGCAATTAGAAATTTCATATCCTTTGAAAGAAAATCCAAAAAAATGTCTGGCTCAAAACTAACTGCTGATTATATATCTGAACAAATTGGAAGAACAAAATCTTGGTTATCACAAGTTGAAAATGGTAGATTAAAAACGGTAAAAACAGTAGATTTAACCAAGGCATTTATGATAATTAAAAATACCTCTTATGAACAGGCTTATGAATATCTCAATATTAAAATTGGAGAAATTAATGCAGAACTTAAAAATAATATTATAGACGAGACTGGAGAAATCATAGATTTCGCTGAACACCTTGTATTTTCACAGATACATGGGCATCTTTGGTTTGCCACGAAAAATTTTAATAACAATGTTAGGAAATTAATTGATTTACCTATCGAGGATATAAAAGCTGACCTAAAAAAAACGATAAAGTATTGGCATTCTTTTGTCATATACTGGATTAATAGAGCAATTTCTGATGTTGCTACTTTGTTTAATGATGAAGTATCATTGAAAAATTTATATTTAATTATAAAAACTAGCTATGATATATTGGCAGAATATAACGAAGATTATGGTATAGACATTCCATATATAACAAGTGCTGAACTTTCTTATCTACAAGAGAAACTAAATGACGATCATATTATTGTTCCACGCACAATTGTAAAACCTTTAAATGAATATCCTTATTCTAATATTGAACAAGTTATTCTACATTACGAGCCTGAAGATTATTTAATGTGGGAAAACCATCGAGTTTATATTGGAGATGATCCTTTTCCGATGAAAGTAAAATACGTATCTTCACCTTCTGATGAAGGATATACTGAAAATTATTCTGATATAACCACTGCTACTGGACTATCTGAAGATCAATATCTATATATTATTAAGCAACTCTGTATCCATTTCGATACAGTTTACAAACAATGCCGTTATTATATCACCGAATATAAAAATAGTGAAGAAGAATCCACTGAATATTTTAATAAATACAAAGATTTAGAGGAAGAAAACAAAAAACTTAAAGAAGAATTATTCAAACTAAGAAGCTCAAATAAAAATTAAAATAAGCCCTCTGGATATTTTCCAGAGAGCTTTTATTTTTATACTTTCCTGCATCCTAGAAGCTCGCAACTTCTGGATACTCATAACTATTCTTATACATATATTCTGGAGAACAATCAATATCTCCATCATTCCATGTAACAACTCCGTATTCTATTACAGGATTTTTAAAAATCTTATCATCCTTCAATGGTTCATATACTTGCCCTGTTAATATGGTTGCATCAAACAACTTTGTTTCTCCATTAGAAAATGTAACTAGCATTATCATATCATCTAATGGTTTTACTTTTGTTACTTCTAGGCTTTCTGTTGGTTCTCCTGCATATACAATTCCATCCATAATATACATATGCTGCACCTCCTATTTTAATGGCTCAAATTAAGCCTTTTGGACAGATTTGCCCAAAACCTAAAAGATATTACACCTTTATTCTACATTCTCAAATACTTCTGCAAGAGTCATTGTTATGTGTGGAAAATCCCTTACTGTAATTATAGTATCTGCATTATAATCTTCTTCGGCATCATCCTGTAAAATATACAAATTCTTTAATATATATGTTCCATCTTCCAGATAATAGATTTCTACCGCTCTTTCTTTCGGTGATACAATCCAATACTCACTTACTCCTGCATCCTGGTATATGTCTTTCTTAATCGTCTTATCATTTAGAGCGGTTGCAGGCGATAAAGTTTCTACAATAAAACGTGGAACTCCTGTATAAGCACTTCCTTTATAAATGTTTACGATTACATATAACCATAACATCAGGAATAACATAATCATCGTTTTCCTCTGCATGGTATCTGTAATCAAGATTCTCCATGAATGTAAGGCATAAACTGCCTTTTAAGCCTGCTTTATATAATTTTCTATTGATTTTTACATAAAATCCTTCTTTCACTTTTTGTAGTATTTATAAGGAGTTTTTAATGTTTCTTCTTTTCGAACTCACCTATATTTCCTGCACGAACAGAAATTTTATTTCAAAATAGTAATCATTACTATTTTCTATATGCCTATCTTACATCAATATTTCTCTGTAATTTTCTACCTTTTTATCATCTTTTCCGCTCCACTCATTTACTGACTATTTTCGGAAACGTGTTCGAAAATCTTCTTAGTTTCTAATTGTAAATAATTTCTTTTTATATTCTATTTGACTGGAGCATAATAGCGAAGTGATTTACCACGAAAATATAGTAAGAGCATAATTATTCTGAATAAATTATATAAAAAATATAAAAATAATTATGCTCTTTTCTGCTATTTGATTCTAAATTCCTCAGATTCTTTTTCGGTTAATGGTCTTCCCAACCTTTCAACCAACTCTATCATCTTTCTCCATTCATATCTCTTGTTATTAGAAGGTTCTGTTAATCTGCCATCATTAGAATACTTTTCTAAATCCACAACGTTTCCATACTGATTTTTTGCCATTGCTAACATATCTAACACCTACCTTTCTAAATATTTTTCCATTAAAATTTTAGCTGCTTGGTCGTCAACATACATTCTTTGACCGTTAATAATCTTTGCATTCAATGTTTCCATATAATGATTTATTAAGTTATTTTTTGCTGTAAAAGCTACAAAGCCGTCACAATTTGCATCCAAACTTAATTTGCAGGCAATAGCAAATAAATGCCCTCCAACACCGATATATTGCTGTGTTTCACTTCCAACATTCCAAGGTGCTGATTCTACTATATCTACATCCGCTACTCCTCCATCAATTCTTACAGCAATTCTTCCCTGCACCGTCTTATCATTTTTTAAAAACAGTTCATATATAGCATAATCATTTCTTTCTGGAATTCTCCAGTCAAATTTCCATCCTCTATATTCAGATGGTTTTATAGGTGTATTACGCTTTCTATATTCTGTTTCTACAATTGATCCTGTAACTCTTTCTACTAAACAATCCGTAAGTTCATCTATTAGTATATCTATTTCCATAATATATATTCCTCTTTCTGTATATGTATATTATATCATATTACAAACAAACTTTCTATTGTTTATCTGTTTTTTACGCTCAACTTATATTGATATTATACCAGTTTTCCATTATTTTTTCACTATTTTCCCACTATGCAACACAAGCACCAACCGAAATATTTTCCGTTGATGCCTGTTCCTGCTATAACAATTCCATTATCATTCCTCTGCAATATTTCCAACGAATATCATCTTTATACTTCTTATCCATTTGATACAGAAATATGTCAGATATTCTATTGAAGAAATCAGAAGGTAGTATATTAGCTTTGTAACGATTATCAGGCATACAACATACCTGTAAGTTTTCCACTTCATCCGCTCCACCCATTGAGATTGGGATAATGTGATCTAATTCCATTTCGTCAAAAGTAATCTTCTTACCACATAAAGCACATTTTCCTTCTGCCTGCTGATAAAGTAACTTTCTTACTTCCTGTGAAAAATGTTTTCTTTTTATTCTGATTCGTCTTGGCTGCACTGTTTCTCCTTCTGTATCCCAAACATAATATCCCTTTAAGTATCCTTTGTGTTTCTTTAATTTTTCCGCTGCGGTATTAACATTAGAAAATACTTGTGCTTCTGTTATATCATTGGTTTTATTTACTCCACCGTTTCTATTAGGTACTGCATAATACTCTCCATTTGTGATTACTAAAGCCATGATTCTTCCCCTCTCTTAAATGAAATGATTGTATATTCTGGAAATGATTCTTTCCTTGATTTTTCTCATGTAACTTAATGGGATTACTGCCAACTTACACTCCGCTGTCAGGCAATTATTTTCTGCATCTTCAAAACCCATAATGATATAATGCTTGACTGAATCTCCTGCACAGTATGTAATACACAAATAAACAAACTTTTTAATCACAGGCTTATCACTCCATACAGAAGACACATTTCTCCCGTACCGTTTACTAAGCTGTGACAGTTCTTTACTCTCTTGCTTCTTTGCTGTCTCTACCGCTCTCATTAATTCATTCTTAATAGCAACCGACATTTGTACTATATCAATATTAACTGTGATATTTTCCTCTGTAACATATACTGAATACTCATCTAGCTTTATCTTTCCTATGTTTCCGCTCTCCGTTCTTACCTTCCACGTTTTCATGTCCTACCTCTTTCTATATGTGGCAGGTACAGAATTGCACCCACCACAAGAGTTATTATCTTAGAAAAATCTTTCTTCCAGTGCTTTCCTTGCCATGTCTTTTAATTCTGTTGCATAACTTGATAAGTCCATAAAAATACTGCCCTCTGTCTCCATAGAGTCATTATCTGCATCATGAAAGCCAATCGAAAGAACAGACTGGAAAGACTTATCTTCTGCATGGAATGTAATAAGTAAGGAAATGAAGTCTCTGATAACAGGTTTATTGCTCCATGTATAAGGGTGCTGTTTGTTCTCTTTTTCGTTGAATTCCTTAATCATATTGGAATAATCTTTCTTTGCTTCTTCAATCACCTGCTCAAGTGTCTGATTCATACGATAGGATACGTTAGTAATGTCAATGTTAAGCTGTAAAATATTATCCGCAAGATTAACACTGCCTGTTTGTAACGTACCAAGATTAAAGCCTTTTTCTTCGTACCACTTGATAGAACCGCCTTTGAAGTGTACCTCTGGCATGGCTACATAGCTTTTCCCTATCTCTTTCACTACTCCATTTTCTACCTTTATACTAAAATCTACTATTTCTCTTTTCATTGCTGTATTCATGTTCTATACTCCTTTCATATTTGGGGACAGGAACTCTCCCATCCCCTTGTATATATAATTACCTTAAATGTTCATGATCGCCTTGCCTAAAGCATCCCACATTACTTTTTTCATAGTGTTATAGCCTTCTTCATCTAACTGTAAAGGAATAGAATCATATAACTCTACAATCTCCTCATGTTCGTCCTGCCAGATACATATTTCTAAAGTAAAATCAGTTTTGCAGCCTGTCTCATAACCACCAAAGCTGTATACCACTGTAATATCAATACAGATCTCTTCTTCCTTTACTTCTGGATGTTTGGAGTGGAAGTCCTCCTCTAAGCTATCAATCAACTTAATAAAGTCTTTATTATCAGTAGATACTGGAATATGTACGCTGATTTGTCCAGAATTGGCTTCTACTCCTGCTAAATTAATTGTTCCTACTTCTTTAATGTCAACTGTCTGTACACTTTTAATCTTCATTGTGTGTTCTCCCTCTCCCCGTACAGCCTGATAGGACAGCTTTAATAAATGATTGTTTACTTGTTACTCTGACAGATTATTGAGTTATAAGAACTCTACCATCAAAGGATTATCTAATTCTCAACACGTTATAAGTTGCTACCTTTTCAAATGGTTGAAGGTCATCGCCCAGAATATCCTGTAAGGCTTTCTTGTCCAATGTTGTTCTGCTCTGTGGCTTGTATGTTACTTTGAAGTCTGTACCGATATACTCACTCTGTTCTATCTCTTTCATGAAGCTAATCACATCGAATTCAAGAGATTTTAACTGGTTGTCAAGCTCTTCCTTCATTGCTTTAAGGTTTCTGATTTCTGCTACTCTGTTTGATAATTCATCTTTATTAATACACATTGTCGTATCTCCTTTACTATTTGATATATGTAAGTGTTTGTCCCTGTTATCCATTAATAATTGCATAAATTAAAATCCCAACAATTATATAAGGAATACAAAATCCAATAATATAACCCATTATGTTTGCACCTCCTGTTTGAATATTTTTAACTGGTTATGTAAAACAGTGTTTGCAATCTCATTTGTTATCGCTGTTTTGTTTTGATGGCTTTATTATATACTGGGTACAGTAGATTGTCTATTGACATTTTGAACAAATGTACCCAGTATATTTTGTGAATTTTTATACTGGGTACAGTATTGCTTTTTTTATACAGAAATGATATGATTAACTATCAAGTTATTCGAGGAGGATTCTCAATGGCATATAGCGAAGCACAGAAAAAGGCTGTAAAGAAATATAATGAAAAATCATATGATGAGATTAAAGTAAGAGTTAAAAAAGGGAATAAAGAAATCATACAAAAGTATGCTCAAGATAATAAAGAGACTGTAAACGGTCTTATTAATAGATTATTAGAAAATGAAATAGAAGAATTAGATAACTAAAAGCTGTTATACTGTGTATAGCAGTATTTTTTTATTTTAATATATAATGGGTACAGTATAATAATTACTGAATTTTGATATGATTTATTGTTAATTATGCCTATTGATTTTTATACTGGGTACAGTATATAATAACCTCAACAAATAAATAAAACTTATTTAAGGAGGTTATTCAGCATGAAGAAACAATCAGTATACGAAATGGTTACAGAAAGAATCATCAGCCAGTTAGAACAAGGTATCATCCCATGGGAAAAACCTTGGAGCGGTGCAAGAAGTGGAGCATATAACAGAATTACTAAGAAGCCTTATTCATTGCTTAATCAGTTACTTTTAAAGCATGATGGTGAGTATGCAACATTCGCCCAGTGGAAAAACTTGGGTGGTAAAATTCGTAAGGGTGAGAAATCAGAGATCATTACATTTTGGAAGGTCTTACCTATTGAAGAAGAAAAGGCAGACGGTACAAAAGAAGAAAAGTTAATACCATTTTTAAGATATTATAATGTCTTTCATGTATCACAAGTTGAAGGTGTAGAGCCATTAACAGTTAATCTTAATGAGGAGATTGAACCAATCGAAGAGGCTGACAAGATACTGAATGACTACATCACAAGAGAAGGTATCAACCTAGAGCATATGATAAGTGATAAGGCTTATTACTCACCTACCTCTGATAAGATACACTTACCTTTATTAGAACAATTTAAGAATGTAAATGAGTATTACAGCACAGCTTTTCACGAAGCTACGCACAGTACAATGACAAAAGATAGATGCGACAGAAAGCAAGAAATTAAGCTGTTAGAATTTGGTGGTGAGGACTATAGCAAAGAAGAACTTGTTGCAGAGATGGGAAGTGCCTTTATTATGAACTCACTTGGACTTGAAACAGCAGGAACATTTAAGAACTCAACGGCATATATTCAAAGTTGGATAAAGGTTTTAAGAAATAATGTAAAATTTGTTGTGTCGGCATCAAGCAAGGCAGAGAAAGCCGTAAGATACATATTGAATGAAAAGTAAAAAATAAGAGGGTGTACCTGTGATAGATACATCCTCTTTATTTGAATTGGAAAAGTAATATTGTAAATTATTGTAATTATTGAGTTGCTTTTTGATTGTAAATCTTTGTAAGTTAATAATTGTCTAGTTACTGATATAGTACCGCTCCTTGTGTTTGTTTGTCCTACACAGGAAGTTATTTTTATGTCCTGTTATGAGTGTAGGGTTGTCCTGTAGGGCATTTTACTTTTATTCTGGAGCGTATGCCATTGTTATTCCCCTTTGTGGTGTCCTGTGTCCTGTACTGTCTTGACCGCTCCTCTGGTGTGTTTTTAAGTTTTGCTAAGTTTCAACTATAAGGTGGCAAGCAAGGAACGGTATAGGGGGATGTTTACATTTCAGAGCGGTTGTGTTTTTTCTGTAGGAGGTGTAGGTGTTCCATCTACACGCCAGGTTAAATTTTTGAAAGCGGTCGAACTGTGATTATTTTTATTTTATATATCATATTTTCTATTTTTATGTTAAAATATCATTAATAATTTTAATCATATTAAAAAGCAATGTGGGGAGATTATATGGCAAAATATAAAAAAATGCATAGCATAAACCGCATTAAGAATAGCAAAAGTAAATCTATAAAACATGTAAAACGAGGAAGAAAAGGGAAAGATTGTATCTACTTCAATCATGAGAAACTAACTTGCCTTCATCCTCTCAGTCCCTATCATAACTGCTTCTGTAATTCTAAAGATTGTGGTTTCTATAAGGATAAATCACCAACTAAAAACCCATCTTTAAATCATTGCCAAAGCAGGGATGATTTATCCGAATTTGATAGAAATTATGTACCGCAAAATCAGCAAAGCGGCACTCATGAAAGAACCAATGAATATATTACATTAAGCAAAAATATCGGAACGCCTGTTCATGTTGGTTATTTAAAAAGTGATGGACAGAGACGACACAAAAGCCGTTGCATTTATTATAAAAAAGATAAAAAATACTGTATTATAAAATCCATGAAATGTCCCGGCTCTAGCAAATGTGAAAAATATACAGAAAAATAATACCGCTCTCTCTGGAATTAAATTTCCAAAAGAAAGCGGTATTTTCTTACCTAAAAACACTTACTACATCTGCCATATCCCATAGATTCCGCATCTGATTCAGTAACCTGCCATGCCTTATCTGGATTCATTCTTCCGCAATCTGGTATAGAATGATACTTTGAACCTGTCTCAGACAACCATACCATTGTTTCTTCTGAATCGGAACTAGAATCAGAAGAATAACTACCTATACGTCTTCCACCATTATGAGAATCGCTATTAGAACTGCTGCTAGAGCTATTACTACTGGTACTGCTTGCCTTTTCTGCCTTTGTTTTCAGAGATGCATTTTCTGTTTTTAATTTTTTCTTCTCACTTTTTAGAGTATTAACCTTTTCCTTTAAATCAGAATTCTTGTCCTCTAAACTTTCAATCTGGTCTTGTTGTTCAGAATTTTCGCTTTTTAAACTTTCAATTTCATCTTCCTGCTCATTAAATTGTTGTTCTATAGAATCATATTCAGATTTTAATTCATCATATTGTTTCTGTACCGCCGCATATGACTTTGAATTTTTTTCACTGTTTGACCAGAAGATTCCTGTTGTAATCAAAAATACAACACAAAGAATCATAGGTATAGAAATCTTTTTTCGCTTCTTCTTTACTGGAACAACTTCAACGTCTTGTACTGATAAATCCTCTTTTTTTCTTTCGTCCATACTTCATCTCTCCTTTTTATGTAATAATTTAATTATCTAGCTGACCACCAACTGTCATTTCTTTTTTTATTACTGACATATTATACATATATTTGCCTGTATGGACAGAACCATATACACCTGTTGTTGCTTCTTCTCCAATTTGAGATACTATTTTACCAATTGTTGTATAATCATTATCTGAGGAATATCCTGCAAGACAACAATAAATGTTTGCAAGTAATACTTCTGAATCTGTAAAAGCCCACGGACTCTTTGACCACATAAAAGATTTTATATCATATCTGCAATCCGTGTCCTCAGCAGACTGATTAAATATGATTGTTGCCCCTATGCCAGTTTCTATCTGATTTTCGTCCAAATCTTCTTCTTTTAACTTTTTGACAGTTATATTTTTATCTTTCTTCATTATATCTGCCATTGCATTATAACGTTTAATAAATTTTTTAAGCGATCTTTCCTTATTTATTTTTGTTGAACACTTAATTTTTAATATACATGTTACTCCTTGATAATAAATTTCCAGTTTAGTTGTTTTCTCTGGCTCTAAGGTAGCAGTATCGTCCATTGTCCAATCTGAATTATCTAATACTTCTGAATCTCCATCATCATAATAAGCTGTAACTGTAATATCACCACTATCTGCTGTAATCTCTGTATCAGCTGATGTATCTCCTGAATAAGTTGCCGCGATTTTTATTAATTTAAAATTTGGTTTATAATTAGAAAAATCTACAGTATCAAAAAAAGCTTTAGCCACTTTCTTTGGGTCATTTGTAGCACCTTCTTTTACATCACACCATATCAAAAATGCTTCTGAATTACAACCAACTACACCAGCATATCCATCCCAACCATTGACTGTATCCCTACAGGAATAAACGTGTTGAGTATCTTTTCCTAAAAAATCATAATTTAACTTTTTTTCATTTCCAAAAGAATCTACTACAATATCTTTTTTCATATTACCATTGTTATCTATTATATTTTCTGATTTTCCTAAATCCTGAACAATTATCTCTGCCACATCTTCTTTTATATAGGCTATTTTATTTTCCTCGTATGTAAGTCCTTTACTCCAATTACTAGGTACTTTAAATTGTAAATTATTTAAATCTGTTGTTATTAAATTCGATTTTTGGAAATCATTATATGCCGATTCCTTCTCTTTATATATTAATGCTGCTTTTTCTTTTTCCTTATATTTGTTAATTAATATTATACTTAAAATAGCTATAAATACCATTACTATAATAATAATTGGAATTAGTTTGTGGTAAAACTTGTTTTCATTTTTTGTAGTATTTTCAGTTATCTTCTCTGAAAGTTTAGCTGCACAGTTCATACAAAACTTTGCATTTTCTTCATTTTCTACACCGCAATTTGGACAAATTTTTTTCATACGTTTTTTCTCCCTTGTTTTCTTATTTTTCCCGAAACTACCAAGAAAATCCCGATGATTTATTTCCCTTAAAAGCACCTTTTGTCTGTGCTAACTTTTCTTCCAAATAAGAAAACATCTTGTCTACTTGTTCATCGGTATAGTCATATGAACTCTTATTTGCTAAGTTTTCCAGATTTTCTATTGCTTTTTCTATCTTTGCGATTCTTTCTGATGAAATTCTCTTAAACTTTTCCGATTTAGATTCTATTTTTTTATCTTCTGTATTTTCTACATTATTTTCCATTTCCTTACCCTCATCTTTCTTCTTGTAAGTTGTTTCCGAATATACCTTTGGTGTACCTGCTTTTGATTCAAACCATTCACATTCCCCCTTTCCCACACATTCTTTATGGAAATACTTTTTATTAAACGTACAACTACATATATTGTGATTATAAATACAATACTTACTCCCATCATTACACGTTCTTTTTAGTTGTTCTGTATGCCACGGTGTACCTTGTAACTGTGATATATTCATACGTTTTCCCATAATTTTTACCCTCTGTGCATATTATATATTAATATAAAAATTATAGTCATTTTTCTGACTATAGTCAAGTATAAGACTATATATTATGCTAATCCTATATCATATAGGAGGAAAAATATCAGTGATTGCATATCAGCCATTCTGGAAGACATTAGAAGAATCAAATGAAACAACATATACGCTGATTCATAGACACCGTATTTCAAGTGCAACTATTGATAAACTCCGTAAAAATAAACCAATGAATACAACAACTATCAACGACCTCTGCCGTATTTTAGACTGTCAAGTAGAAGATGTTATGAAGTATATCCCATCTGATACAGACCAACCTTTATAATTGGAGCGGTATAAAAACTGAAAAAACGTAAAAAAATAGGCATACCAGAATTTTCTTTCTCTGATATGCCTATAATTCAGCTATTTTTATTCTTTAGCCTTTACTTCCCAGTTAATCATCGCCTGATACTGACATTCTGGTATCTTATCTTTTTTCTTTGTTTTCTCTGCCAGTTTTATAATAAACTCCTTCTTTCTTTTTTCAAATGCCTCATAACATTCTTCTTTTGTATCAAACACACCTATATCACGCTCTTCTCCCATAATCATCATGAAAATTTTATACTTTCCGTCTTTTGTTTCTTCAAGCTTTTTACTGCCCCTATCTTCGAATACTGTATTGATAAAATGTGTTGTATATACACAGGTTTCTGGACTATATACTTTGTTACCCTGAAATAAAATATCTTTATCTAAATCCTGCTTCACCTTTCCCTTATGTTCTTTATACCATATTTTAAAATTCTGAAAGTTCTTCCATTCCTCACTGACAGTACATTCCTTATAATATGGTCTTGTCTTATGAACTTTTGGACTATAACATTTTTGAATGATATTTGTCCATGTTCTATATATAACTTTTTCTTTCTTCCAATCTATTTTATCACCAATATAACCCACACCTTCAAATGATCTTCTCCAATACCAGGGATTCCAACCATCAGGTTTATACTGAATATCATTTACTATTTCAAGAATCTTCTCTTCTGATACTGTACCTTCTCTATCATAAATCTCTTTAATGGCTGCATACTGCTTATCTGTGACTGGATAAATGTCTTTATAGAAGTTATTATCTATATTATTATCTTTATGCCAACACATGGTATTATTTTTCATATCATAATTTACAATGAATGTCTGTATCACAAGAGAACTTGCACTGACACGCTCCTGCTTGTATCCCCATACTTTTTTCGTTTTAATGTAAATATTTTTCCGTAAACTATATTCTATCTCTTTTGTAATTTTATTCCGCTTTCCTTTTACAAATTTGTATGTTCCATCTTCCTTTTTTATTACGGGACGACCATAGTTAGAAATCCAAGTGTTATCATAATATAATAATTTTACAAATCTCTCATGCTTATCTAAATATTCTAGTTTAGATTCTGTCTGTTTTAAGAAGCGGTTAGGATTTATTTTCTTATATTTTCTTCTTATCTGTACAAGTTTCCCATTATCATATAAGCCCATACCTTTTTCTTTTAATGTGTTTTGTCTCTTTTCATTTCTGCAATCTTTACATACAGACTGATAACTTGTTTTATATTCCTTACGGAATCCCACCTTACATAATCGTC
>OLPV01000483.1_pt1 | contig 34681 bp, 29 predicted proteins | sample 1671961 | NCBI WGS metagenome assembly OLPV01 (sample SAMEA3136630, study PRJEB25190) | human gut metagenome | biome: human gut; feature: human-associated habitat; material: faeces | place: Austria | collected 2013 | reverse complement strand
AAATCTTAGATAACAATACCGTACAATATATGATCGACGAGATGCAGAATACAATCGATGATCAGAAGGCACAGCTTAGTGATGCCCATTCACAGCTTACCGATATGCATTCGCAGCTCGCCGACAAGGATTCGCAGATTGAAGCTTTAAAAAAACAACTTGCAGCACAATCAAAAAATAACTAATTCTATCATAATGCCCGGAATAAACTTCACAATTTATTCTGGGCATTATTCATATATTATATGTATCTCCTATTTTATCTTTTTCCGGTTTTATGAAAAACGGTACAAACCCAGCATATACAAAGGTTGACACACTCTTTTATATATAATAAAATAGTTATAATTATGTTTATTGATATAATAAAGGAGTAGGGACAAGATGAGAAAAACGATTGCCATGTTATTGGCATGTATGTTGCTGCTGACATATTGCTTGCCAGTTCACGCAACGGAGGTTACAACAGAAGCAACTACTGAACACCCGGAAACAACCGAATATCCGGACGATCCTACCAGGGAACCGGATCTTGTTGCAAATGCTGCCATTGTTATGGACGCTGCTTCCGGACAAGTCTTATATGAAAAGAATTCACAGGAAAAGAAATACCCTGCAAGTATTACCAAGATTTTAACTGTATTGATTGCATTGGAACATAATGTTGATTTTAACGCTACGGTTACAATGTCTGAAAATGCAATCTGGGGCGTTGAAAGAGACAGTACCCTGATTGGTCTAGATGTCGGGGAACAGGTTACAGTAAAAGATCTTGTATATGCAACAATGGTCAAATCAGCAAATGAATGTGCTTATGCACTTGCAGAATATGTAGCCGGTGATATTGAATCATTTGCAAAATTAATGAACGAGCGGGCTGCTGAGATTGGATGCAAGAACACACATTTTATTACTCCAAACGGATTGCATGACGAAGACCATTATACGACTGCTTACGATATGGCATTGATCACGAAAGAAGCTCTGAAGAATGAGACATTCCGTGAGATTGCTGGAACTTTGAATTATACAGTACCTGCGACGAATCTGACCGATGAGACCAGACCTCTTTGGAACGGTAATAAGATGATTAATCCGGCAGAACCTTACTATTATGAATATTGTGAAGGTGGCAAGACCGGTTATACAATGAAAGCCAATAATACACTTATGACATTTGCCAAAAAAGATGGCTTAGAGCTGATCTGTGTTATTATGGATTGCGATGGCGCCAAATATGCCTACTCCGACACCAAAGCATTATATAATTACTGCTATAACAATTATGTGTATTATTATCCATTATCTGATTTTTCTTTTGAATCTACAGAAGAAAATGCCACCGATCAAAACGTTATTCTCAATAATTACTATTCAAGTTTAGATCATGATATGATTGATTTGTCGGTTGATAAAGACTATGCACTTTTACTGAACAAATCGGTTGACACTACACAAATAGAAAAAACTGTTACATTTTATGACGAAGCAAAGGACGATCAACTAGGTGAGATTACATTTGCCTATGATGGCGAACAGATTGGCTCCACACCAATCACAAGTACAACACCTTCTTTGTCCTCTCAGATGTCACAGGAAAAAGAAACCAAACCGACAACTTCTATATGGAAGACGATTGGTAAAATTGCACTTCGCATCGGTATTGTAATCGGTGCACTTCTCGTTGTATTGATCATTTATCTTATCTTTGCAGCAATTGTTCGTAATGTGAAACGCAATCGTAGAAGAAGAGGTTACCGTAGAAGAAGTCGTCGTAGAAAAGATGATGATTACTATTTCTAAGTAGAAAATGGGGATACACATGACAAAAGAGGAAATGAATCCACTCAATATTATAGAGGAAGCCAACTCCAAAACATTGGACTATTTCAATAAAACCTATGTCAGTAATTTAGAATTAGTTCAAAGTTTAAAAACTGAGTTGTTTGAATTAGAAGTACAGATAGAGACATTAGAAAAAACAAGAGATCTGTATACTTATCACATTGACACAAGGCGTAATGTATTTTCGCCCATTGCCAATGAGAACACCAATACCGTAACTAAGGGCAAACAGATTGCTATGCAGATCAAGGACTTAGAAGATGCCAGGGAACGTCTGCAAAAAAGAATTTCTGGATTAGAAGAAGATATATCTTTTTATAAAGATCAGGTTGAAATGCTATCCAAAGCAAGTAAATGTATTCATACCGTATTAGTGGGCAGCCATCATGATGAACAGGCTGAGGATGATCCGACAGACACAGGAATTGAATTTATTGAATCCGAAGATACCGAAGACAAGACAACCCATAATTACAGTATGCTGCAATTAGAAGATTATGAACACTATCAATATGCATCTATATTAGATCAGAATATCAAGCAGGAACTAACATCAAGTCTTAACAAATTAGATGTGTTAAAATGGCTGCTTCACTCCGATATCGGCAGAGCAAAGATTACGTTAGAGGAAGTACACCATTCCCAGCAGGATGTGCTCTCTTCACTTGATCATATACTGGATCGTCTGAATTACAATATTGATACCAAACAACCTATCTGGGATCAGATCAACAAATTATTTGACGACTACAAAAATGCACATCCGGAATGTATGATTGATTCTTCGTGTGACTGTACAGAACACGAAATGAATCTTCCCCCATTTATTTCCATTCGATTAATTCGGATGTTACGAGAGATATTAGACAATGTCTTCAAACATTCTAATGCCAATCGTGTAACTGCCAAGATCTTTATCAGCAGCAGATTGATTGATGTATATGTTAATGATAACGGCGTTGGAATCCCGGAAGATTATTTAGAACGTTCTGCATGGTATTCCGGACTCCACAAACTTCACGAAACCATTTATCAATTAGATGGCAAACTTCAGATTGAAGGTGACTTGATTTCGGGAACAAATGTCAGATTTTCTTTTCCGATCAAGAAATAAAGACAACTATGAATTGTAACCGTATGAATGATTGCAATTTGTTAAGAATATATAAAAGAAAGGTACTAATACAATGAGAGATCAGATTATTGACTTAATTTCAACCGCAGCTAATTTAGATAAAGCTATGGTATCCGACATATTAGAGATACCTCCAAAAGCTGATATGGGAGATTTTGCTTTTCCTTGTTTTCAGCTTGCTAAGACTTTGAGAAAAGCACCTCCTATGATTGCTGCTGACATAGCCGAGAAGATTGGTGATGTTGATATTTTGGATAAATTAGAAGTGAAAGGTGCTTACCTTAATTTCTTCATCAAGAAGGAGCTTTTTGTTAAGACCATGATTGAAAATGCAGACGTAGAGAATTTCGGTTCTTCTGATATGGGAAAAGGAAAGACTATCTGTATTGATTATTCTTCTCCAAATGTTGCAAAGAATTTCCATGTCGGACATCTGCGTACTACGATCATTGGTAATTCCCTTTACAAGATTTACAGTAAATTAGGATATCAGGTAGAACGTATCAACCACTTAGGCGACTGGGGTACACAGTTTGGTAAATTGATCGTAGCTTACAAAGCATGGGGAAGCAAAGAGGCTGTTGAAAAAGATGGTGTCGCAGAATTGATGCGTTTATACGTTAAGTTCCATGAAGAAGCCGATAAAGATGACAGTTTGAACGATCAGGCAAGAGCATGGTTTACAAAGATGGAACATGGTGATGAAGAAGCACTTGATATTTGGAAATGGTTTGTAGATATCAGCTTAAAAGAATACAAAGGCACATATGCTCTGCTCGGTATGGAATTTGATCATTATCTCGGAGAAAGTTTCTATCGTGATAAGACCGCAGATGTTGTAAAGCGTTTGCAGGATGCGAATTTATTAGAAGAAAGCCAGGGTGCTCAGATTGTGAATCTGGATGCTTATGACATGCCACCATGTCTGATCATGAAAAAAGATGGAAGTTCTATCTATGCAACAAGAGATCTTGCTGCTATCTTCTATCGGAAAGATCGTTGGAATTTTGATAAATGTTTATATGTTACCGGTCAGGAACAGAAACTTCATTTTGCACAGGTTTTCAAAGTTGTAGAATTATTAGGCAACGACTGGGCAAAAGATTCTCTTGTTCATATTCCATATGGTCTGGTCAGCTTAGAAGGTGCCAAATTATCAACAAGAAGTGGCAACATTATATATGCAGAGGATATCTTATTAGAGGCAATCGATAAGGTAAAAGGTGTCATTGCCGAAAAGAATCCGGATCTTGAGAACAAAGATGAGGTTGCAAAGATTGTTGGTGTCGGGGCAATTCTTTTCCATGATCTGTATAACCAGAGAATCAAAGACGTTTCCTTCAAATGGGATAAAGTATTAAACTTTGATGGTGAAACCGGTCCATATGTACAGTATACCTACTGCCGTTGTGCCAGCATTTTACGAAGCATTGATCATGATGCAAATGCAGCCATTGATTATAGTCTGTTATTAGATGAAGAAGCAATTGCCTTATTAAAAGAGATCAACCGTTTTCCACAGGTTGTCAAAGATGCTGCTGAGAAATACGAACCATCTGTTGTTGCACGTTTTGCAATGGATGTTGCACAGTCCTTCTCACGCTTCTACAATGCAGACCGTGTAAATGTTGAAGATGCTACACTACGTAACGCAAGAGCCAAATTAGTAGACATGACAAAACATACTTTGAAGGATGCTTTGGATCTGTTAGGTATCCAGTGCCCGGAACAAATGTAATATACGCTACATTCATTTAAACCGGATCGTTATTATAAAGGAGTGTAAACAATGCTATTAATAAAAAATGGATACGTCATAGATCCACGTTCCGGTCGCAACGGAATCTACGACATACTGATTGAAGATAAAAAGATTAAGAAAATTGATTCTTTTATTATGGAGATGGATCTGTCAGAGGAAGAACGACAGGATCTTCAGATCATTTACGCAGATAATATGATGATTGCTCCGGGATTAGTTGATGTACATGTGCATTTTCGTGATCCGGGATTTACTTACAAGGAAGATATCCATACGGGTGCACATGCTGCGGTCAAAGGTGGTTTTACAACTGTTGTCATGATGGCAAATACCAAACCTGCCATTGATAATGAAGATACTTTGGAATATGTTTTAACCAAGGGTGCCGACACAGATATTCATGTTCTCTCCTGTGCTTCCATTACAAAAGGACTTCAGGGACAAGAATTAACAGATATGGATTCATTAAAAGAAAAAGGAGCTGTCGGATTTACAGATGATGGTATTCCAATGATGGACGAGAATCTTGTTGTTGCTGCTATGATGAAAGCCAAAGAATTAAATGTTCCTCTGAGTTTTCATGAAGAGAATGCCACCCTTATTACAAACAACGGTGTAAATCACGGAAAAGCATCTGAACATTATAATATAGAAGGTTCTCCCCGCGGTGCAGAGATTGACATGATCTATCGTGATCTGAATCTTGCCGGTGAATTGGACGCTCCAATTAACATACAACATATCAGTAGCAAAGAAGGAGTTGAATTAGTCCGCCAGAAAAAAATGGAAATGATTGAGAAATATAATCTTACTCTCCCACTCCCAAAATCAAACGAAGAACTTACGGATATTTCCAATGATGACACCGGTAATTCTTTTACCCAGATAATACCGATGGATATTGCGCAGAAGATCAATATTCATGCAGAGGCTACCCCGCATCATTTTTCTTTGACGGAAGATGCTGTGATTGAACATGGAACCATGGCTAAAATGAATCCACCTCTTCGAACAGAACAAGATCGTCTTGCAATTATCAAAGGATTAAAAGACAATACCATTGACCTGATTGCAACTGATCACGCACCACATAGTGCAGAAGAGAAATCAAAACCAATCACAGAAGCTCCAAGCGGAATTATCGGATTAGAGACATCCCTTTCCTTGGGAATCACTAACCTTGTAAAAGCCGGATACCTAACTTATATGGAACTTATTGAAAAAATGACGATCAATCCGGCTACAATGTATCATTTGGATTGCGGTTATATTGCAGAAAATGGACCTGCTGACCTCGTAATTTTTACCGATAAGCCACATACTTATGATTCATTTGTATCGAAGGCATCTAATTCTCCATTCCTACACTCTACTCTCTATGGAAATATTGAGTATACCATCTGTAACGGACGAATCGTATATTCTTCTTCCCCTTACACAGCGTGAGAGACGGACGATGCGTGAGGGCACATGCAAAAAGATATAGAGAAAGCCATGTGGGGTTGCCTTTATGGTACGCAGGCACGTTTGCACTTATACTGCCTACGCAGCGGTGCTAGGTTCGTAAGAACCTCACCAAGCACCGGCGTAGACAGACCAGCCTGCTTAACCATATAAGACAACCATGCATGGCTTTATTTACGTTTTCAGGCATGTGCCATTCACGTTATCTCCGCGAAAAACTTATGCTGTGCTTATTGCCACACCCAGCCGTATATGACATTGTCGCGGACGGAACATGCATTATATAATTACAGTATTAGATGTAATCTACTGATAAATTTTTTACTATATTTCAAAGTATTTTGGGGAAATCTTATTAAAATCAGATCGCTGAATCTTGACGATATAGTAGATTATTTGATCCAATGTCAGAGGGGCTCGGGTGTGGCGATAAGCACAGCGTATTTTTTCGTAACTTAAATAGTGGCATACGGCATCGTCAACATCTTAGATGTTCTGCGTTACGTCAACGTAAAAAGATGCTGCAAGAACAATATCTCTATATTTTTCCTGACGCGCGGTCTCTTAGAAATTCACTGCATTGTTCGGCTGACTGTAACGCGCATGCGAGAGAGATGTCTGAGTACAGGGCATTAGAATGTTGTCTTTTGACCGCGGTGAATATCTTTTATTCAAAAAAACATTACATCTGCGAAAAAAGGACAAACATTCTTGCTCTGTACGAGTTTCGCGGAAGCATGCGCAATCAAAACCGTCAGCCGCAATGCAGTAGAATTTTTTAGAGGGCGGAAACAGCGCGGAAAAATATAGAGATATCGTCTGCAGCATCATTATATAACCATTCTAACGCAGAACGCATACTCCAATCATCGTTGCTCGTATGCCACTTTGTCTTCCTTACGCTGTGCAAGGGTAGAAATGTTTCACGTGAAACATTTCTATAATTAGTGGTTTTCACATTTTTATTTTACTAGATGTCGTCTTTTCTATTTTCTCCTTTTATGTTACAATAGACAACGAGCGAAAATGTACATATAGAAAAGGAAGTATTTTAAAATGGGAAGAATTATAGCAATTGCAAATCAGAAAGGTGGCGTTGGCAAGACAACCACTTCAATCAATCTGGCTGCATGTCTTGCTGAAAAAGGTTTTAAAACTTTGGCTGTAGATATGGATCCACAGGGACATCTTACAACCGGATATGGAATCAACAAGGATGAGTTGGAATATACCATTTATGATGTAATGTGTGATAATTGCAATATTGGAGAAGCAATGTTGATCAATGTGATTCCAAGTTTAAATATTCTTCCTTCAAATCGATATCTTGCTGGTGCAGAAGTAGAATTTATTGGGGAACCAAACATGCAATATATCTTAAAGGAACAACTCCGTAAGATTCAGAATAAGTTTGATTATATTATCATTGACTGTCCTCCTGCTCTCGGAATGTTGACTATCAATTCTATGACGGCAGCGAATACAGTATTGGTTCCAATTCAATGTGAATTTTTTGCACTAGATGGATTATCTCAGTTAATATATACGATTGAACTAATCCAACAGAAGTTGAACAAAGATTTAAAAATTGAGGGTGTTGTATTTACCATGTATGATTCCCGTACCAATTTATCTTTACAAGTTGTGGAGAATGTAAAAGAAAATCTGAATCAGAATGTATATAAAACAATTATTCCTAGAAATGTTCGTCTTGCAGAAGCACCAAGTCATGGTTTACCGATCACTACATATGATAACCGAAGTGCCGGTGCAGAAGCTTATCGTATGTTAGCAGACGAAGTAATAACAAATATTTATGTTTAATGAATAACTGTTTACAAATATCTATTCATAATATAAAATAATGTTTCACGTGAAACATAAATATAACATTACATTCATTTATGATTACATTTCACAATTCACTTTTTCACAAAGTGAATTGTATTTATTATATCATTATCGTTTATTGAATAATTTATGGAGGAAAATAAAATGGCAAAAAAAGGATTAGGCAATGGTTTGGATACCATGTTAGGAGTACATACAACTCCCTCCAGAAATAAATCATCCGCCAATTCAGTAGAAACAAAAGAAGTCATTAAGGAAGTGATTAAAGAAGTACCAACCGAAATGACTTTGAAAATAAAAGATATCGAGATCAACAAAGATCAACCAAGAAAACAATTTAATGAAGATGCTCTTCAGGAATTAGCAGATTCTATTTCACAACACGGAGTCATTGAACCATTAGTTGTAACAAAAAGAGATAATTATTATCTATTAGTATCTGGTGAACGACGTTGGAGAGCTTCCATGAAAGCCGGTTTAAAAGAAGTACCGGTTGTAGTAAAAGATTATACAGACCAACAGATTTTAGAAATCGGATTAATTGAAAACATCCAACGCGAAGACTTAAATCCAATTGAAGAAGCACAGGCTTATCAGAAATTGATTGAAGAGTTTCACATGAAACAGGATGATATTGCAGAAAGAGTATCAAAGAGTCGAAGTGCAATCACAAATATTCTTCGATTATTAAAATTAGCAGCGCCTGTACAGGAAATGGTTATTGATGAGAAATTATCGAATGGACATGCCAGAGCATTACTTCCAATTGAAGATGCTGAATTACAATATGAAACTGCATGCAAGGTATTTGATGAAAGACTTTCCGTTCGTGAAACAGAAAAATTAGTAAAAAAGATACTAAATGATCTTGCAAACCCAAAAGTAGAAGACACCGCTGCTACTACCGAAGATTTATCTTTCCTTTATCGAGATATTGAAGAAAAATTCAAATATAAACTGGGTGCAAAGACAACCATCAAAGCAAAGAATAATGATAAGGGTAAAATTGAAATAGAATATTTTTCCAAAGATGAATTAGAACATATTATGGAAATGATCTATTCTATTCAATCTTAATTCAGCGTAAATATTAACTATAGTTATTATAATATTAACCACAGTTAAAATTAATATTACTAGGACAGGGATAAAACAATGAATATATTTGAATCATTTGGTATCAGTACGGATATTGTAGTGATTGTGTTGTGTATCATCGTAGCCGTACAATTTATCTGGATACTGACAATTATTTCAAAATGTAATAAACTCACAAAAAGACTGAATAAATTTACATCCGGAAGAGATGCTGCTAATTTTGAGCAGGTATTGATAAAACGTTTTTCAGAGATTAAACAGATTGTAAAAAATGAGAAAAAACAGAACAAAGAGATTGACATGGTAAATGACAAATTTCTTACAACCTTTTGCAAGATTGGACTTGTAAAGTATGATGCTTTCAAGGAAATGTCAGGAAAATTGAGCTTCTCTCTCGCTCTTCTTACAGAGAATCATGATGGTATTATCATTACATCCATGCATAGCCGGGAAGGTTGCTTTACCTATTGCAAAGAAGTAACCAATGAAGAATCTTATTATATTTTATCTGAAGAAGAACGACTGGCATTAAATGTTGCCATTGGAAAAGATGGTGCAAAAGAAGCGGCAAAAGAAAGAGAAGACCGAAAACCGGAAATCGGTTATTAACAGGAGTAATAGATGCATAATTATTTAAGAGCAATTGGATTTAGTAAATTAAAGAATAAAATAGAAGAAAACACATTGATCACAGCCTCATTAAATGATTATTCCAATCGGTCTGAAATTGAAATTGGATCTGACACTACGTTAATACAGATTACAAAATCAATAGGTCCAGGTATTGGATTATGTATTGTTGCAGAACAGGATCAAAATCATACTATGACAGTAGATCATGTATTTCCTTATTGTACCGGAACTACAAAAACATCACAATCCGATATTCAAATTGAAGGGCATTTTGATAAAGAAGCTTATTCCGGAATATCAGATGATTATAATTTGGAAATTACCCTTATCTATGCTATTCAAAATATTACAGACTATGTGAGAAGTACATGGTCAAACACATTTTATCAGCCACCAAAACATGTAAAATTCGGAGCCCTTTCCATTCATGGAAGAATTCTCTATGGTATAAAATTAGAATCCATGGCATATCCATATGAGAAACAACCGATCAGCAACCGGGAACGAAGAAATCTGATTGCAAGGGCAAAATCCGGTGATATGGATGCCTTGGAAAATCTGACATTAGACGACATGGATACCTACTCTCTTGTCAATAAACGGATCAAAGACGAAGATTTATATACTATAGTAGAAACTTATTTTATGCCTTATGGAATTGATAATGAGCAATATGCCATTTTAGGTATAATTAAAAAATTTGAACAGATTACTAATGAATTTTCAGAAGAAATAGTGTATAATCTAACTATACTATGCAACGACATTACTTTAAATGTTGCAATCAATTCTCTTGATTTGGAAGGAGAACCGGAAGTAGGCAGGCGATTCAAAGGAATCATTTGGTTACAAGGCTGGGTTTACTTCTCCGAATAAGGAGATCTGTACCCGTAGTTAAATGGATATAACAATTCTCTCCTAAAGAATAATTGTGGGTTCGATTCCCGCCGGGTGCATTTCCAATAATCAATTTCATAACTTATTATAAAATGGAGGGCATGTTATGAAAATTAAAAAAACAAATTTAACATTCAGTGCTGTAGGATTTGTTGCTGCTATATTAATCCTTCTTTATTTGATACTGAATATGCCACAAATGATAGAACTTATTATTGTATTTGGTTTAATAGCTTTAGCTGACACCTATTTTTTAGTTGATAGCATCGTTAAAAAAATTGATGAAATTTCTGAATTATCTTTAGACAAACAGACCGAATTGGTAAAAGTTGAAAAAGGTATTTATTCCGTAGCAAAAAGAGAAGAATCTACCAATAATAAGAATAACAATGCTTTAATAGAACAACTTGAACAATTAAAAGCCGAGAATCAGAGACTCAATGCAGAATTAATTGAACAACAGAAATTGTGTACAAAGATTCTGATCAAAAAATCTCAAGAGAATAATAATAAAACAATCAACAGTTCAGAACGAATTTCCAAACTTCTTGTTCAGTTGAATGGCAACACTTCTTCTTCCACAAAAGAAACATTAGAAGTATTACAAGAGATCAACAAAACACTTGATACATATTATAATGGAAATAATGATAATGTAAGAAGAATGCGTGCAAATTAGAAGGGATTTTATGAATTATATTGTAATAGATTTGGAGTGGAATCAAAGTTCTTCCGGACCCGCTGGCGAGAATGCCCGGTTACAATTTGAAGTAATTGAGATTGGCGCGACAAAACTCGATTCAAAATTTAATATTATTGACCAATACGGAAGCATCATTAAACCACGCGTTTATCGACGATTACAGTCCGCAATTCGTGAATTACTCAATTATGACGAATCACTTTTACGAACAGGAAGACCTTTTGATGTTGTATTCCGCGAATTTAAAAAATGGTGTGGTGAAGAAGAATACATATTCTGTACCTGGGGACCTTTGGATCTTACCTATTTACAACAGAATATGGATTTCTACTATATGAAAGAGTTTCCATTTCCACTCAAGTTTTATAATCTGCAGGAGATCTATGCAATCAATCATCTCAAAGATAAAAGCCAGATGCCAAGTTTGGAAAAAGCAGTCCGGGATATGAATATTCCAATCGATGCTGCATTTCATTGTGCAAAAAATGATGCCTACTATACATCGTTAGTTTTTCAGAAGATGAATAAAAGAAAACTTGATGATATGTACAGTATTGATTACTATCACTATCCGAGTTGCGAAGAAGAAGAGATAGCTTCTCATCACAATAATTACTGTGAATATATAACGCGTGCATTTACCAACAAAAAACAGGCAATGGAAGATAAAAATGTATCTAATCTATACTGTTACAAATGCAATCGCAAACTCAACAAGAAGATCAAATGGTTTGTAAATAATACAAATACCCAGATTTGTGTTGGTAAATGTTGGTCACACGGTCTTAATTGTGGAAAAGTCCGATTCAAATCTACAAAAGATGGCAATGTATTCGTAATAAAGACAGTAACCAAGATCACAAAAAAAGAATTTGAACACATAAAAGATCGTCAGGATGAATTGAGACTAAAACGTCAGATAAAAAGAAATCAAAAGAAAAGCGTATCCTAAAAAGAAAAGATGTCATAACTGACATCTTTTCTTTTTATACATAATCACCCTATATCATCAATTATTGAATTGGCTCTTTACTTGCTGTTCCGGCTTTTCTGGGATAGACCTTGGAAGTCTTATGAACCTTCTCAATTAATATAAAAGATCTCTCAATATCTGTATCCGGCAATGGTATTTTTTTAACCGCAGTTAATTTACCACCCAATACCTGAATTGCTTTTCCGGCCTTTTCCACTTCTTCTTCTACTTCCGCAGCCTTATAAGGAATACACATTCCATTAACTTTTACAAATGGGAGTGTATATTCACTTAAAGTAGAGAGGTTTGCAACAGCGCGACTTACACATAAATCAAAACATTCTCTGTATTTCACATTTCTTGCAGCCTCTTCTGCCCTTCCGTGCACTGCCTCTATATCACATAAATGTAATGCATCTATTACCGACTGTAGAAATTTCACACGTTTATTCAAGGAATCCATTAATGTGATCTTCAAATTTGGAAATGCAATCTTTAATGGAATTCCCGGAAAACCTGCTCCGGTTCCAAGATCTAACACTTTGATATCTTGATCCATAATATCCGGATATACTTTTGCAAGTAATAGAGAATCTAAAAAATGTTTTGTAATCACTTCCTCTAATTCGGTAATTGCAGTAAGATTCATTACTTTATTTGTCTCGATCAACATATCGTAGTATGTTTCAAATTGTTTGATCTGTTCATCTGACAGATTCACATTCAGCAATGTCGCTTTTTCCTGTAATCGGTTCATATCTCATCTCTCTTTCCAAGCAGTTGTAAAAATCCAATTATTTATAAATGATTGTCATCCATTATATGAATCTATGCCTTCAGATAGATCATTAACACAGATATATCTGCAGGAGACACGCCGGATATTCTCGAAGCCTGTCCTATATTCTCCGGTCTGACTTCATTTAATTTCTGTCTTGCTTCTTTTCTTAAATTATGAACATCTTCATAGTCAATATCCTGTGGAATTTTCTTTTTCTCTAACTTAACAAAATGTTCTACCTGGGATTTCTGGCGCTTAATATATCCATCATATTTTAATTCAATATTGATCTGTTCCATAATTTCTGAAGCAAACGGTCCATTCCATGCAGCAGCATCTTTCTCATAAACGGAATCTCTCTCTTCATCAATTGGAGCAATCTGTTCATAAGAAAGCTCCGGACGTTTGATCAGATCAGCCAAAGAAGCAGCCGTCTTTAATGTTGTACTTCCATGTGTTTCTAAAAAGTTCTGAATCGTCTTATTAGCTCCGACCATTGTTTCATTTAAACGCTGAACTTCCTGATTGATCAGCTCTCTCTTCTTACAAAAACGTGCATATCTTTCTTCTGAGATCAATCCAATCTCATGACCAATATCCGTTAATCGTAAATCCGCATTATCCTGACGAAGTAACAACCGATATTCAGCACGGGACGTCATCATCCGATATGGCTCTTTTGTTTCCTTTGTCACAAGATCGTCAATCAATACACCAATATATGCCTGCGAACGATCTAATACAACCGGCTCTTTGCCCTGCAATTTTCTGGCTGCATTAATTCCTGCCATCAGACCCTGAGCCGCAGCCTCTTCATAACCGGAACTTCCATTCATCTGACCGGCACTGAATAATCCCTCTACCTCTTTGAATTCTAAAGAAGGCTTTAGCAATAAAGCACTGATACAATCATATTCAATTGCATAAGCATTTCGGACAATTCTGGCATGTTCTAATCCAGGTACACTTCTATACATCGCATATTGAACATCTTCCGGAAGAGAAGAACTCATTCCACCAATATACATTTCATTGGTAAATTCTCCTTCCGGTTCTACGAATACCTGATGGCGGTCTTTATCCGCAAATTTCATAACTTTATCTTCAATAGAAGGACAGTATCTCGGTCCTGTTCCTTCAATTGCACCGGAAAATAGAGGAGAACGATCAATATTATCACGAATGATCTGATGTGTCTGTTCATTCGTATAAGTCAGCCAGCAACTGATCTGATCCCGCTTTATATCTTCTTCTGTATTCGTAAATGAGAATGGCACAATCTTTTCATCACCAAACTGTTCTTCCATTTTTGAAAAATCAATACTTCTCTTATCAATTCTTGCAGGAGTTCCTGTCTTAAATCTTCTAAGAGGAATTCCCGCATCTGTCATGGAATCCGATAAATAGGTAGCTGCTGACAATCCATTTGGTCCTGTATGATTAACAACATCACCATAGATACATCTTGCATTCAGATATACACCTGTACATAATACAACACATTTTGCATAATAAGAGGCACCCGATTTAGTCCGCACACCTTTGATCTTTTTGAAATCCGTATCTTCAAAAATCAATTCTGCAACTTCAGCCTGGCGAAGCGTTAAATGATCCGTATTCTCCATCGTCATTCTCATTCTTCTTGTATATTCTGCTTTGTCAGCCTGTGCACGAAGAGAATGAACAGCAGGACCCTTTGACCGGTTTAACATCTTGGACTGGATATAAGTAAGATCAATATTCTTACCCATCTCTCCCCCTAATGCATCAATCTCTCTTACTAAATGTCCTTTGGAAGAACCTCCAACATTTGGATTACATGGCATCATTGCAACACTATCCATGCTGACCGTAAATATAATTGTCTCCTGTCCCATACGTGCCAGGGCAAGTGCAGCTTCACAGCCGGCATGTCCGGCACCCACTACTATGGCATCATATGTTTCCTCAATGGTATTCATAATAATATCCACCTTTTCTATCATTTTATTGTTACTTTATTTACCCATACAAAATTCTTTAAAAATAGTATCCACCAGATCATCTTCTAATGATTCACCAATAATATAACCAAGACGTTCGTAGGCTGCCATAAGATCAATGGAAAGAAAATCTTCCGGCATTCCGGAATCAATACTTTTCCTTACCATATGAATACTTTGCAATGCATCTGCCAATGCTTCTTTCTGTCTCATATTGGTAATATATATCTCATCATTATAAGTTAATCTTCCATGGAAGAACATCTCATTTAACAACTGATAAAATGTATCGAATCCTGTCTGGTCTTTTGCACTGATCGATACAATTGGTTTATTCAGGTTCTTCAAGATATCTTCTTCTGTAACAACACCGGTAAGATCATTTTTGTTCTTTAAAATGATGACATTCCGATCACTGATCCGTTTCATGATCTGATCATCATTCTCATCTAATGGTATAGAAGAATCCACAATATATAATATCAGGTCTGCATGTTCCATTGCCTTCATGGATTTGTCTACTCCAATTTTCTCTACAACATCCTCTGTCTGCCTGATTCCCGCCGTATCGATTATATTAAGAGGGATTCCTTCAATGGAAACAAATTCCTCTAACGTATCTCTTGTTGTTCCTGCAATGTCAGTTACAATTGCCCGGTCTTTTCCGGTCAATACATTCAATACAGAGGACTTTCCTGCATTTGGTTTTCCTAAAATAACCGTACAGATTCCTTCCCTCATCATTTTTCCATCTTCGGCAGTTTTGATCAGATGATCCATCTCTTGTTCCATGCCTTCTAATTCAGCATCTAGAGATTCAGAAAAACCATCCAGATCATAATGTTCCGGATCATCCAATGCGGATTCTATATAAGCAACCTTATGAATCAACAGATCCCTCAAGGATATGATCTTATTCTTTAAGCTTCCTTTTAATTGTGAGACCGCTGTCTTTGCTGCAAGATCACTTTTTGCGGATATCAGATCCATAACGGATTCTGCCTGTGACAGATCAATTCTTCCGTTCAAAAATGCACGTTTTGTAAATTCTCCCGGATCCGCTAATCTGGCGCCTCTCTGAATCAGAATATGCAGAATCTGCTGCATGACATGCATACCACCATGACAGTCAATCTCTACCACATCCTCTTTCGTATAAGTAGCCGGAGCTTTCATCACCAATACAATTACCTCATCAATGATATTGTGTTGTTCATCGACAATATTTCCATATGCTGCTGTATATGTGGAAAGGTAACGAATCTCCTTTCCTTTTCTCTTAGGAAGAAAAACAGAATCTACAATTGTGATTGCTTTTTCACCACTTACTCTGATCACACCGATTCCACCTTGATTCATACCGGTTGCAATTGCTGCAATTGTATCGGAAACTTTTATCATTTTTACATTTACCTCTTAATCCAAATAAAATTACACATACAAAGTTTATTATAAACAAAATAACGTAAGATGTATAGATTTTTTTTCCATAATAAAACTGCCCCATATATATTATATGAGACAGTCTTAGATCAATTAATTCAATTCCTATTTTTTCAGATAAACAACAACCTTACGATATGGTTCTTCACCTTCACTTCTGGTTGCAACATATTTATCATTCTGTAAAGCAGAATGGATAATTCTTCTCTCATAAGGATTCATTGGCTCTAATGTAACACTTCTTCTGCTTCGCTTAACCTTAAATGCTATATTCTTGGCAAGATTCTCTAGCGTATCTTTTCTTCTTGCACGATAATTCTCTGTGTCTAATTTGACGCGAACATATGCTTCGCTTTCTTTGTTTACAAAGAGACTAATCAAATACTGTAATGCATCTAAAGTCTGTCCACGCTTACCAATCAGAATTCCCATTTCAGAACCTTCCAGATTGATATCCATATTATTATTCTCTTCATCAAAGTCAATGGTTACTTCTGTTTCAATATCCATTGCCTTAAACAATTTTGCAAGATATTCATCTGTCTTTTTTACGATCTCTGCATTTGAAACAGATGATTTTTTCTCAGATGTTGTGCCATAAGTTCCGACTTCTTCTTCTGCTGCTTCTTCTTTCTTTCTTGCTCTGATAACTGCCTGCTTTGCTCCAATACCAAGAAATCCTGAAGAACCCTTTTCAATCACCTCATAGTCTAACTCATCACTGGTAATTCCTAATGCAACGGATGCAGCAGTTACAGCTTCATCTACTGTCTTTGCTTTAAATTCCTGAAAATTCATCCTTACTTCTCCTCCTTCTTTGTATTATTATAATTCATCATAATATTTGCTTTTTCCCCAATACTTCCGCTCTTGTACTGTTTATTTTTGTTTTCCTCAACTGCTTTTTGTGCCTGTGCAGACGGAACATAATTTTTCAAAGATGCAGCAGAATTCTTTCTCATTGCCTGCTGTTTTTCTAATTCTTCCTGTGCCTCTGCTGACTGATCCATCATACGTTCCATGAAAGACTTTTTGCCACCATTTTTGGCAGCTTTCTTAGCAGCTTTTTCCATCTGTTTTGCTAATATCTTATCCATATCCTGATGATCATAATAGAAATTAACACCAAGCTGTATCAAAAGTGAGATCAAAGCACTTGCTGACCAGTAAATACCAATACCTGCAGGTAATGAAATACAGATAAAGATTGACATCAATGGCATTGTGATCTGCATACTCTTCATCATGCTGTTATTTGCAACATCATCTGCCTGTCCACTACTTGATAATTTCATAGACAGGTAGTTAAATACCGCAGACGAGATTGGAATCAATAATGCCCAGCTTAACTTGTAACCTGGAGCTTCTGAGATATTGATACCAAGAATAAAAGAATGAATCTGGTCAATCTGTGATACATTTGATGAAAGATCTCCACTCTTTCCGATCGTATCCAACAAACTATTCAGGTTAGAAACACCAAAGTTTGATAATACATCAATAACATTATTGACACCAACTTCCGCAAGATTCTTAAATGTCTTCATTGCATAACTTGCACCACTGATACCATTATCATTTACAAAATCGACCATAAACTGCTGCGCTTTTGTACCCTGTGTATCTAATACTGCCTGTGCAATTGGAGCATACATTGCCTTGATACTCTCAATATATGCCGGAATATTCTGAATAACACGATACAATGCATAGATAATAGGTAACTGGATCAGTGTCGGAAGACATCCTCCCGTCATGGAAGTTCCATATTTACTATATACAGCCTGAATCTCCTGCTGCTGTTTCATCATGGATTCCTGATCTTTTTTATCTTTATACTTCTTCTGGATCTTCTGAATCTCCGGCTGTATTACCATATTGATCTTTGCTGATTTCTGCTGTTTAAAATTAAGTGGAAATAAAATCAATTTGGCAACAACAGTAAATAAGATAATACATACACCAAGATTTGCAATACCATCACTGCCGGCTAACAGATTATAGATCAAATCCATGATCTTACCAAATATCCAGGCAAATGGTCCTAAAAATCCTCCCTGTGCTGTTAAAAACATCAATGTTTAAAATCCTCCTTAAGACTTTTTCTGTGGAACCGGATCATAACCTCCCTTTGAAAAAGGATTACAACGTAATATTCTCCAGATTGCAAGCAGACTTCCCTTTATAACACCATGCACTTCTAACGCTTCAATTGCATAAGAAGAACAGGTTGGATAATACTTGCAGGTCGGATGTCCTTTCAAAGGTGACAAAAATTTCTTATAAAATTTGATAAGTTGAATGAGAATTATTTTGATTATTTTCAATTTTTATCATTCCTATGCATATAATATGCTTCACATAATGTTTTCAATCTGATTTGCAAAATATAGCATCCGGAATATAAAAGTGAATCTTACTGAATAAATATATGATGCAGTTTAGCTAAATGTAGAAATGCACTTTCAATATCCCAGTAGCTATGACCTTTAGAATTAACCCTTGCAACCACTACAATATCTTTTCCGGTAATCAATTCATTCTGATGTAGACGGTATGCTTCTCTAATCAATCTGGTGATCCGATGTCTGACAACACTGTTGCCAACTTTCTTACTAACAGATATCCCAAGTCTGTTACTCTCCAGATTATTGTCCACTATATACATAACAAGGTATTTGTTTGCGTAGGATCTACCCCGTTTATATACATTTCCAAATTCTAAACTGTTTTTCAAAGAAATAAATTGTTTCATTATAATGTTCCCTGACAAAGAAAAAGGTCACAAACCTGTGACCTATGCTGATAAACGTTTTCTTCCTTTAGCACGTCTAGCGGCCAACACTTTTCTACCATTTGATGTGCTCATTCTTTTTCTAAAACCATGAACCTTAGATCTCTGTCTCTTCTTAGGCTGAAATGTCATCTTCATACTCAAATACACCTCCTTCTTTTTGAAAACATCTATCCCATTATATTGAAAAAACCCTTGTAAGTCAAGCGATTCTTTTGTTTTTCTTACTATTTTTTTATTTCATTTTCTGAAAACACAACATGTAGTGTTCTCATTTTTACTTTCTACATATATCACGATTCAAAAGAACCATGATTCCTAATTTATTTCATTTTTTCACTCTTTATTTCTTGTGTTTACATAATGTTATCCACAAAATGTGAATAACTTGTGGATAACTTATCTGTTTTCATGTGGATTTCATCTTTTTATCCTCTATTTTAGATATATTTAACGGTGAACCGAATTTATCCACATTATCCAAATTTTAAAATTAAGCCCTCATAATTCCTCTTTTTCTTGAAAAAAAAGCTATTTTATAGTATTATTAATGAGTATGCGTATGCGTATTTTCTTATATTTATAGAAAGGATTATTAACTATGAAAGAAACACTGATAGAACAATGGGATAACATATTGAACCTTTTGGAAATTGAATACGATGTTTCCCACATGATGATCAATACCTGGATTCGCGCCCTTTCTATTAAAGAAGTAACTGATACGACAATTACCTTTTCAATGGATAAGAAGCTCGGCAAACGAGGCATCGAATTTATTGAGAAAAAAATGTACGATATTTATTTACAATCTGCTATTGAGGCTACATTGAACCAGCCTTATGAGATTTATTTTTGCGTAGAGGGTGAAGATGTCCCAACTGTAAAAGAAGACACGGATACATCCGTAGACGGACATATCAAATTATCATTGGAACGCAGTAATCTGAATCCAAAGTATACATTTGATACTTTTGTAATCGGCGATAATAACCGGCATGCACATGCAGCATGTGTTGCAGTAGCGGAAGAACCATCTTCTGCTTACAATCCATTATTCTTATATGGTGGTGCAGGTCTTGGTAAGACACACCTGATGCAGGCAATTGCCCATCATATTATTACACATAATCCGGATATGAAAGTTCTGTATGTTTCCAGTGAGACATTTACAAATGAGGTAATCGAAGCGATCCGTAATAATAAGAACGAAGAGCTCCGTGCCAAATACCGTAATCTTGATGTTTTATTAATTGATGATATCCAGTTTGTAATCGGTAAAGACTCAACACAGACGGAATTTTTTAACACATTTAATGATCTCTATAATTCCAATAAACAGATCATTATATCTTCAGATAAGCCACCTAAGGAGATTGAGACATTAGAAGAAAGAATGCGTACCCGTCTTGAGTGGGGTGTTCCGGTTGATATTCATGCACCGGATTATGAGACAAGAATGGCAATCCTCAAACGGAAAGCTGAGATGGATCATATATTTATATCCGATGATATATTAGATTTTATTGCTGAAAATGTAGTATCCAATATCCGGGAACTGGAAGGTGCTCTCAATAAGATCAGCGTTTATACAAGATTAGAGAATAACAAAGAATCCCTTACCGTAGACAAAGCTGCTGATATATTAAAGGATCTGATATCCAAAGATGCAGTAAAAGAACTGACACCGGATCTGCTTATTAATATTGTTTCAGATCATATGAATGTTTCTTATGATGATATTACCTCTTCAAAAAGAAGCAAAGATATTGCAACTGCAAGACAGATTGTAATGTATTTATGTAGAAAATATTTGGATCGATACTCTTTACAACAGATTGGCGATGCCTTAGGAGGAAGAGATCATTCCACCGTATTAAACGGTGTAGAAAAGATCAAGTCATTGATCGAGACCGATTCGAATATGAAGGTAACCGTGGAAACAATTGAAAAGAAAGTAAACCTAAAATAACAATTTATCCACAATTTTACGGTTTATTCACATCTATTTTGTTGATAACCTGTTGTTTTTCTTGTGATATATCGTTGAAAACATTTATTTTTATCTGATCTGTTTTTTAAGACATCAGATTTGTGCACCGGTTTCACACCGTTTCTTAAGACGATATAAAGATAATTATGAACATAACATTTTGAGGTATTTCAATGCTTTAAGGGGGATTTGAACATATTCACAGCCCCTACTATTATTACTACTGAATTATTTTAATTATATGTATGATGGGATTTCCACACATCGGACTGAAAGGAGTTTTACACAATGAAGATTAATTGTTCCAAAGACGCTCTTATGAATGGTATTAATATTGTTTCAAAAGCAGTATCTACCAAAAGTACAATGCCTAATTTACAATGTATTTTAATAGAGGCAAGTTTAAGTGAGATTCGTCTGATTGCAAATGATATTGAATTAGGAATTGAGACCGTTATAGAAGGTACGATCAACGAAGCTGGAAAGATCGCCTTAGAGGCCAAATTATTAAGCGACATTGTAAGAAAACTTCCAAATAGCGATATATTTATCGAAACCAATGCCAATTATCAGGCGAACATCCGTTGTGAACGTTCAAAGTTTAATATTCCCGGAACTTCAGGAGAGGATTTCAATTACTTACCGGAAGTAGAAAAGAACAGATATATGAGTCTTTCACAATTTACATTAAAAGAAGTGATCCGTCAGACGATCTTTAGTATATCGGATCAGGAGAATACGAAGATCATGACCGGAGAATTATTTGAAGTCAACGGAGATACCCTTAAAGTAGTTTCACTGGACGGACATCGTATATCTATTCGTAGTGTAACATTAAAGCAAAGCTTCGATAGTATGAAGGTGATTGTTCCCGGTAAGACTTTGAATGATGTCAGCAAGATTTTGACCGGGGATGCAGAAGATGAGGTTCGTTTATATGTTACAGATAAACATATCCTATTTGAGTTTGATCAGACAAAAGTGGTATCCCGTTTGTTAGAGGGTGAATTTTATAAGATCGATCAGATGTTATCAAATGATTATGAGACCAAATTCACGATCAACAAGAAAGAATTTTTAGACTGTATAGACAGAGCATCTTTATTTATCAAGGAATCTGATAAGAAACCGATCATTATGAACATTGAGAATTCCAATATATATCTTAAGATTGATTCTTCTTTGGGTTCTATGAATGAAGAGATTGAGATCAAAAAAGAAGGAAAAGATCTGATGATCGGATTCAATCCAAAGTTTTTAATGGATGCTTTGCGTGTAATTGATGATGAAGAGATAGATATTTATATGGTAAATGCCAAATCCCCTTGTTTCATCCGCAATGAGGATAACAGTTATATTTATCTCATTTTACCGGTTAGTATTGCTGCATAGGAGAATCACATGGAAGTATTAAGATTAAGAGAAAAAGATGATTATATCAATTTAAGTCAGTTGCTGAAAGCAATGAATCTGGTAGAATCCGGAGCTATGGCAAAAGAAGTGATAGACGAAGGACTGGTAAAGGTAGATGGAGAGACAGAATCCAGATACCGAAGAAAATTATATGATGGAATGATTGTAGAATATAATGGAAAGCAGATTCAGGTCGTTCAGTAGTTTAGAGATGTCAGGTAGAATCCAATGTATATTAATTCACTAGAACTTAGTCATTACAGAAATTATGATGCTTTGTCAATTTCATTTGAACCGGGAATAACAATCCTCTATGGAGATAATGCGCAGGGAAAGACTAACATTTTGGAAGCAATTTATATGTCCGGAACTACAAAGTCTCACAGAGGAACCAAAGACAAGGATATTATCCAGTTTGGAGAAGAAGAATCCCATATCCGGTTGAATCTCACAAAGTATGATGTGATGCATCGGATTGATATGCACCTCAAAAAGAATAAGACAAAGGGTGTAGCAGTAGATGGACAGAGTATCCGGAAAAGTGGTGAATTATTTGGAATGATCCATATTATATTCTTCTCGCCGGAAGATCTGAGTATCATTAAGAACGGTCCTTCTGAGAGAAGAAGATTCATGAATCTGGAATTATGCCAGTTGAATAAGATCTATTATTATAACTATGTCAACTATAATAAGGCACTCAATCAAAGAAATACATTATTAAAACAGATTTTTTTTAAACCGGAATTAAAAGATACATTAGACATGTGGGATATGTATCTGATCGAATACGGAACACATCTGATCCGGGAAAGAGAAGAATTCATAAAGCAGTTAAATGATATCGTCAAAGAGATTCATGGACATTTAACCGGAAAGAAAGAATCCATTGAGATTGGTTATGAAAAGAATGTTGAGATAGAGGAATACGAACAGGTCATGGTTTCCAAACGTGAGACAGATCTAAAGTATCAGTCGACACAGACAGGACCTCATCGGGATGACATTTGTTTTTATATAAATGGAATAGATGTTCGTAAATTCGGATCACAGGGGCAGCAAAGAACGGCTGCTTTATCTCTCAAGTTAGCAGAGATTGAGCTGGTCAAATCAATGATCCATGATACGCCGATTCTTTTGTTAGATGATGTGATGAGTGAATTAGATCATAATCGAAAGCAGTTTTTATTAGAAAGTATGAATGATATACAGACAATTGTAACATGTACAGGATATGATGACTTTATCAAATCAAGAATTCATATTAATCAGATTTACAGGGTAACAAATGGAACAGTTGAATGGATCCAATAAATGCAATATATATCAGAAAAGGAGAATAAAAATGGGTAAGAGTCAAGAGCAGGAATATGGTGCTGATCAGATCCAGATCTTAGAAGGTTTGGAAGCGGTGCGTAAAAGACCTGGTATGTATATTGGTACAACTTCTGAAAAGGGTTTGCATCATTTAGTATACGAGATTGTAGATAATGCAGTAGATGAAGCACTTGCAGGATATTGTAATGAGATAACGGTTACGATCAATAAAGATGGTTCCGTAACGGTTGTCGATAATGGACGTGGTATTCCAACAGGAATCCAGGAGAAAGCAGGTATTCCGGCAGTTGATGTTGTATTTACCATGCTACATGCCGGCGGTAAGTTTGGCGGTGGAGGATACAAAGTAGCAGGTGGTCTGCATGGTGTAGGTGCATCTGTTGTAAATGCTTTATCCGACTGGTTAGAGGTTGAAATATATAGAGATGGTAAAGTGCATAAGCAGCGTTATGAAAAGGGTAAGATCATTCATCCGTTAGAGGTAACGGGCAATACAAGAAAGCGCGGAACGAAAGTTACATTTATGCCGGATGAAACAATCTTCGAGACGTTGAACTTTGATTTTGATACATTAAGAACCAGACTTCGTGAGATGGCATTCCTTACAAAAGGTCTGAAGATCACACTTGCCGATAAGCGTGCCGGTAAGGAAAAAGAAAGAGAATTCCATTATGAAGGTGGTATTAAGGAATTCGTACAGTATATTAACCGTCACAAAGATCCTCTATATGATAAGATCATTTATTGTGAGGGAGAAAAAGACGGCGTTATTGTAGAAGTTGCAATGCAGCACAATAATTCCTATAGTGAGTCTGTATATACATTTGTTAATAATATCGGAACAATCGAAGGTGGAACACATTTAACAGGTTTCCGTTCTGCAATTACGAAGGTATTTAATGATTATGCAAGAAATAATAAGATGCTCAAAGATAATGAGGACAATCTGTCAGGTGATGATTTGAGAGAAGGTCTTGCAGCGATTGTAAGTATCAAGATCGGAGATCCTCAGTTTGAGAGTCAGACAAAGATCAAGCTCGGTAATTCAGAAGCACGTACTGCTGTAGACAGTGTTGTTACGGAACAGCTAACCATCTTTCTTGAATTGAATCCAAAGGTAGCAAAGATCATTGTAAATAAGGCAATCCAGGCACAGCGTGCAAGAATTGCGGCCCGCAAGGCGAGAGATGTTGCAAGAAAATCAACATTAAGTGATTCTATGGCACTTCCGGGAAAATTAGCAGACTGTTCTGATAAGAATCCGGAAAATTGTGAGATTTACATCGTAGAGGGAGATTCTGCGGGTGGTTCTGCCAAGACTGCCAGATCCCGTTCAACACAGGCGATTCTTCCACTTCGTGGTAAGATATTGAACGTAGAAAAGGCAAGAATTGACCGTATTCTCGGAAATGAAGAGATTAAGGCGATGATTACTGCATTTGGTACGGGTATTCATGAAAACTTTGATATCAGCAAACTTCGTTATCATAAGATCATTATTATGACGGATGCCGATGTAGACGGTGCACATATTGCAACACTGATGCTTACATTCTTCTATCGTTTTATGCCGGATCTGATCAGAGAGGGACATGTATATCTTGCACAGCCGCCTCTTTACAAATTAGAGAAGAATAAAAAGGTCTGGTATGCGTATAGTGACGAAGAATTAGATAACATTTTAAAAGAAGTAGGACGTGACCAGAATAATAAGATTCAGCGTTACAAAGGTTTAGGTGAGATGGATGCTACCCAGCTTTGGGATACGACTATGGATCCGGAGCACCGTATTCTGCTTCGTGTAGGAATTGAAGATGATAATGAATCAGAGGTTGATCTGACATTTAATACATTGATGGGCGATAAAGTAGAGCCTCGTAGAGAATTTATTGAAGCAAATGCGAAATTCGTTAAGAACCTTGATATTTAATGAGAGAAGGAGAAAAGAATGGAAGACAATATTTTTGATAAGGTAAATGAAGTTGACCTTAAGAAAACCATGGAAAATTATTATATAGATTATGCCATGAGTGTTATTACTTCCCGTGCATTACCGGATGTCCGTGATGGATTAAAACCGGTTCAGAGAAGAATTTTATATTCCATGATCGAATTGAACAATGGTCCGGATAAGCCACATCGTAAATGTGCCCGTATCGTCGGTGATACAATGGGTAAGTACCATCCACATGGAGATGCTTCCATCTATGATGCAATGGTTAAATTAGCGCAGGAGTGGAATACGAGATATCCGTTAGTAGACGGACATGGTAATTTTGGTTCCGTGGATGGTGACGGTGCTGCTGCCATGCGTTATACTGAGGCAAGACTTTCTAAGATTTCAATGGAGATGCTTGCAGACATCAACAAAGATACGGTTGATTTTGCACCAAACTTTGATGAGACAGAGAAAGAGCCGGTTGTATTACCTTCCCGCTATCCAAACTTATTGGTAAATGGTACCGGTGGTATTGCAGTTGGTATGGCAACAAATATTCCACCTCATAATCTTCGTGAAGTCATCAATGCGGTTGTGAAGATCATTGATAATTATATACAGGAAGACAGAGCAACGACAATTGATGAGATATTAGAGATTGTGAAGGGACCGGATTTTCCAACCGGTGCAACCATCTTAGGACGTCAGGGAATTGAAGATGCTTATCGTACCGGACGTGGTAAGATTAAGATCCGTTCCGTTACTGATATTGAACCAATGGCAAATGGTAAGCAGAGAATTGTAGTAACCGAGCTTCCATATATGGTAAACAAAGCAAGATTAATTCAAAACATTGCAACATTAGTGAAAGAGAAGAAGATTGAGGGTATTGCAGAACTTCGTGATGAGTCATCCAGAGAAGGTATGCGTATTGCAATCGAATTGAAGAGAGACACCAATGCCAATGTCATTCTCAATCAGTTATATAAACATACACAGCTTCAGGATAGTTTTGGTGTAATCCTGCTTGCCTTAGTAAATGGGGAACCAAAGGTATTGAATCTGTTACAGATGCTTGAATATTACTTAGATCATCAGAAAGAAGTTGTTACAAGACGTACCAGATTTGATCTGAAAAAAGCAGAAGAACGTGCCCACATTTTAGAGGGATTACTGATCGCATTAGATAACATTGATCGTGTAATTGAGATCATTCGTTCTTCTAAGAATGTAGCAGAAGCAAAAGCAAGCTTAATGAAGGAGTTCAATCTTTCGGATGTTCAGGCTCAGAATATCGTAGATATGAGACTTCGTGCTCTTACCGGTTTGGAAAGAGAAAAATTAGAGAATGAGTACCGGGAGCTTGTAGAGAGAATTGCAGAGTTAAAAGCAATTCTTGCAGATGAGCACAAATTACTTGGCGTGATCAAAGAAGAGATTTTGATCATCGCAACCAAATATGGAGATGACAGAAGAACCCAGATTGGTTTTGATGATGATGATATTACAATTGAAGATCTGATCAAGAAAGAAAATACAGTCATTACAATGACCAAATTAGGTTATATTAAGAGAATGACTGTTGACAATTTCCGTGCACAGCACAGAGGTGGTAAGGGAATCAAGGGTATGTCTACGATTGATGATGATTTCATTGAAGATCTGTTCATGACGACAACACATCATTATCTGATGTTCTTTACAAACAGTGGTAAAGTATATCGGATGAAAACATATGAGATTCCGGAATCTGCAAGAACATCAAGAGGAACCAATATTGTCAACCTGTTACAGTTAAATCCGGGAGAACGGATTACTGCTGTGATTGCTCTTAAGAAATATGAAGAGGGCAAGTACTTATTCATGGTAACAAAGAATGGTATTGTTAAGAAGACACCAATCATGGATTATGCAAATGTCAGAAAGACCGGACTTGCTGCAATCACCTTAAAAGACGGCGATGAATTGATCGAGGTAAAAGCAACTGACAATACCAAAGATATCATCATGGTAACCAAACTTGGTATGTGTATCCGTTTCAATGAGACAGATGTCAGAAGTACCGGCAGAACCTCCCAGGGTGTAATTGGTATGAATCTGTCAGATGGTGATGAGATTATCGGAATGCAGATGGATACTCAGGGTGAAGATCTTCTGATCGTATCAGAAAATGGTATGGGTAAACGTACTTCTATGGAAGAATTTACACCACAGCGCCGTGGCGGTAAGGGTGTAAAATGTTACAAGATCAATTCAAAGACAGGTAACGTTGTCGGCATGAAGGCAGTCAATAATGATAATGAGATCATGTTGATTTCTACAGAAGGTATTGTAATCCGATTAGAGTGTAGTTCTATCTCTGAACTTGGAAGAATTACTTCCGGTGTGAAACTGATGAAGATGGATGAGGGCAAAGATATTACAGTTGCATCCATTGCAAAGGTTCGTGACAAATCTCCGGAAGATAGTATTGCGGAATTTGAAGCAGAACAGGAAAAGGAAGAAAAAGAAGAGAAGAATCAATAAAATGATGGGGCTGCCTTTGGCAGTCCTATTATTGCTTAAAATTATTAACATGTGAGGATAACATTATGATCAAATTAATTGCGACTGATATGGATGGAACATTATTTAATTCCAATCAGGAGATATCTCCACTGAATATTGCTGCCATTAAGCAGGCAGAAAAGCAGAATGTAGAATTTATGATCGCAACAGGCAGAAGTATGGATACGATTGGCAATATAGTAAAAGAATATCAGTTAAATTGTTCTTTTTTATTAATGAACGGTGCAGAGATCCGGGATAAAGACAAGAATATTATCAATACGATCAATATAGAACAAGATACGATCTTAAGGCTTACAGACGTATTAGAACAGATGGGATATACACCGGAATTTATGACTGATCAGGGTGCGCAGATCTGTAGTACGCAGGAACGGATGGAATATAATATGGGATGTCGTATGCTCTGTTTAGACAGAACACATACACTGACCTTAGAACAGGCAATTGAGCAGGGAAAGAATAGTGTATTTATGAAAACCCTGACAAGAAATGATACATTACAGGATATGTTTGACAGGAATGTAGAAGTTCGTAAAATGATCGTGTTTGGCTTTGACCTTGAAAAAAATGCCCAAAACAGAGCAATTCTAACAGAACAATTTCCGGAACTGGCAATCTCTTATTCTTATCCGGATAACATTGAGATCAATGCACGACTGGCACAAAAAGGAAATGGTCTGATGCAGGCTATTGAGAAAATGGGAATCTCAAAAGAAGAGGTTGCAGTTTTTGGTGATGGACTAAATGATCTATCCATGTTTGAATTATTTCCAAACAGTTTTGCTCCTGCTAATGCAGAATATGAGATCAAAAAGCTTGCAAAAGAAGTGATTCCATCAAACAATGATGACGGAGTAGGAAAGAAAATCTTTGAATTATTATACAAGAATAAAGAAGAGGAAGCAGGGAGGTAATTATGAGAACCATACATACAGATGAGATTATCCGGAATGTCAAAGAAATGTGTATTGAGGCAAATCTGCATTTATCGGAAGATATGGAACAGGCAATCCGGACAGCAAAAGAAAATGAAAAGGGAACACTTGGAAAACAGATTCTTGGTCAGCTTTGTGAAAATATGGATATTGCTGCTAATGAGCAGATCCCGATATGTCAGGATACCGGAATGGCAGTATTTTTTGTAAAGGTAGGACAGGATCTTCATATTGAGGGAATGAATATAACAGATGCAATCAACGAAGGAGTCCGACAGGGATATACGGAAGGATATCTTAGAAAATCTGTTGTGGCAGATCCTCTGCTTCGGGAGAATACAAAGGATAATACACCTGCCATCATTCATTATGATATTGTACCCGGAGATTCTTTAGAAATATTGATCGCACCAAAAGGATTTGGTTCAGAGAATATGAGTCGTGTATTTATGTTAAAACCGGCGGATGGTGCAGAGGGAGTCAAAAATGCAGTAATAGAAGCAGTAAAAGATGCAGGACCAAATGCATGTCCTCCAATCGTTGTCGGAGTTGGTATTGGCGGTGATTTTGAAAAAGCAGCGATCCTTGCAAAAAAAGCACTTACCAGAAATACAACAGAGGGTTCTTCTTTACCACATATCCGGCAGATGGAACAGGAATTATTGCAAACGATCAATCAGTTAGGAATCGGACCGGGAGGTCTTGGAGGTTCCACAACTGCACTTGCAGTCAATATAGAAACTTACCCAACACATATTGCAGGTCTTCCAGTTGCAGTGAACATGTGTTGTCATGTGAACCGGCATGTGAAGAGAGTACTTTAGGAAAGGATAATAGCCTTATGGTAATTAAGGTTTGGTATAGATATGGATAAAAATATACATGTTCCATTTACAAAGGAAGAAGTTGTAACATTGCATGCAGGAGATTATGTATATCTGACAGGAACAATATATTCTGCAAGAGATGCTGCACATAAGAGAATGTATGAAACAATGTTAGAGGGAAAAGAGATTCCGATGGAGCTGAAGGATAATGTCATTTATTATTTAGGACCGACTCCTGCAAAAGAAGGTCAGGTAATCGGATCTGCAGGACCAACTACAGCAAGCCGTATGGACAAATATACTCCTATGTTATTAGACAATGGATTGAATGGAATGATTGGTAAAGGAAAACGCTCCCAGGCAGTCATTGATGCAATCATTAGAGATAAAGCAGTCTATTTTGCAGCAGTAGGAGGTGCCGGTGCCCTGCTTTCCAAATGCATCAAGAAATCAGAAGTAATCGCTTATGATGATCTTGGAACAGAAGCCATTCGTAAGATGGAAGTAGAGAAATTTCCTGTAATCGTGGTAATTGACAGTGAGGGACATAATCTCTATGAAACGGCGGTAGAAGAATTTAAAAAGACTTTATTATGGTAAAAGTACACAATGAACTTTGGATATTATGCTATAAATGTCTATTTCACTTAGATTTCATTGAAAATGTGAATAAAATGTGTTTAAATCAAAACAGTACATAGTGTATTTCATTTGGAAAAAAGGAGAAATATTATGAAAAATATGAAGAAATCAATGAAATGTCTGATTGCATTAATGGTTATGGCTATGGCATTCTGCGTAACAGGGGTGAATGCACAGGCTGCAAAGAAGACACAGAAAGTAACGTTTTTTGTTGGAGAGAAGATCCAACACTCTTTCATTGGAATGGGCAAAGTAAAGAGTGTAAAATCTTCTAATTCAAAAGTTGTTACTGCTAAAAAGTATAAGAGTGGAATAGTAACAGAATCCAAGAAAAAAGGAAAAGCAACCATCACTACAAAGGGAACAAGAGGAAGTTACGTTTATAAAGTTACGGTGAAGAATCCGGATATCAAGGTATCATTACCAACAAATTTAGGAGATAGCGTTGTTAGTGTTAAAAATAATGGTTCAGGATACTTTGATACTATTAGCGTACTCTATCATTTATACGATGCAGCAGGTAATGAGCTTGGAACAGAGAGAGAATCATTTTATTGTGTTGGGGCAAAGAAAATAGCATATGGTACTGTATATATAGGTAAATATAGCTACCCTAATGTTGATTTCAGTAAGACAACTTATGAAATCAACTGGAATAGAAGTCTTAAAGCTAAATTTAAAGATTACACAAAGAAAGTAAAATTTACTGCCACCGAATCAAATGGTAAAGTAAATGTTAAGACAAGCATGTCATATAAAGGTAAAGGTTATGTATATGCAGGTTATTCCATTTTCTTTTATGATGCAGCAGGTAATGTAGTTGATGTAAGAGATTCTTATCATTTCATGTACAAAAAGAGAAAAACAGATACAAATTCCATTACAAAACCTTATGATGCAGTTAGCTGGAAGTTAGTAAATAAAAGAGCTTATTTAGAAACAAGATAATATGAATAATAGACTGATTCTATCTGAATGGTGGAATCAGATTTATTACATAAAAAATGTATGAGAGGAAGTTGATTTATGAAAAAGATTACGAAGATTTTTGGTTTATTATTGATCAGTTGTTTTATGCTTGTTCCGGGTATTACAGCAAAAGCTGCAATGCAGCCTGCAAAACCTACCGGATTAGGTGTATATTCTCAGGACAAGAGCAAAATTGCGATTGATTTTACTTTCGATTCCAATTTACCAAATTATAGTCCGGAGAATCCATATAGTTTTGGATATGAAGTAACTATTAAAAACACAAAAGGAAAAACATTAAAAGTTTTAAATACAAATACAAATTCTAATGATTTTAAATTAGAAGATGAAAGCACATTAGCAATTGTTTTAAGTGGTAAACAGTATACAAGATCTGCATTTATCTTCAAAGTGCGTTCTTTTGTTTGTGATGCAAATAATCAGCCGATATACAGCGAAACTGCTGAAAAGTTAGTTGTTCCAAGAGCAGTTGTTACAAAGATTAAAGCAACGAGCAGAACAACCGGTAAGGTTTCATGGAACAAGATCAGTGGTGCAAAGAAATATACAGTATATGTTTCATCCAACAATGGAAAGAAATATAAAAAAGCAGGTTCTACAAAATCAAAATCCTTTACAATCAAGAATATGAAATTAGGTAAAACATATTATGTATATGTTGTTGCAGATGGTGTAAAGGTTGGTAAGAAGAAATATAGATCATCTAAGATGAAAGATAAACAAGGTGGAGTAACGAAAGTTTCTATTTATATGAGATATAGATAAAACGTTATTGAACAATAGAAAAAATGTGATAAAATAAGACTGGTAATGTAATATCAGTCTTATTTTTATATGGACAGGTACAAAAGAATATAAGAAAAATAACATTTTATAATAATTATTTGAAGCAGAGAGGAGATACGAAAATGAAAAAGTGGTTATCCGTATTTATATTATTATTAGCAGTTTCCGGTATGTCTGTTCAGGCTCAGGACTTCACGTTAAAGAGTGGTTCGTACCAGTCAGGTACATATGCCGGAGACAATGAAGAAGATTATAATTATTATATGATAAAAACAAATAAAAAAGGTTATCTGGCAATTACTGCAAAAACATCCGATCATAAGAATCTATTCGTTGATATTTGTGATCAGAATAAACAGGTTGTTGCATCAGATATCTCTATTGAAGATAAAAAAACTGTATTACATGCGTGTGATAAATCAAAAGTTTATTACATTCGTGTAAAAGGTACACAGGGAATTACTTATAAGATATCCTATAAGATAACTACATTGAATCTGAAATATGCCAAAAAATATACATATACAGTCACAAATGCTTCCTTACAGGAAAAACAACAAGTTGTAATTCCTATGAAAGTATCCAATTCCGGAATTCTGCATTTTATGGTGAATACAAGTAATCCATTAACTGTTAAATATTATAATAGTAAGAAAAAAGCAGTATCTGAAAATGCAACTATGATAAAAAAGGATTTATCGGGAATTGGTATTGCATCAAAGGGTAAATACTATGTTCATTTATATAATCCGGAAAATACAACAATTGGAACTACTACTTTGAAAGATATCAAATATCAGGTAGATAATGTATTTACGATCAGGAATGGATCAAAAGGCAAAGCAAAATCATTATCAAAAGGAAAATATGTAAGAATGTTGGTACCGGCCGGGAAAAAGACAACAGCATGGTTTAAGATAAGAATCACCAAAAAACAGAAACTCAACATTTCTATTGATTCTCAGATGATGCAAAATAATGGAAAAAACCTGCAATTATATATCTGTAATAATAAAGGAAAAAAATTAAATGTAAATCCTATTATTATCAATGGAGAAAGTTCGGTTATATATAAGAAAAAATATATTATGAAATATCCTAAGACAGTATTCGGAACAACCAGTGCATTTCCGGAAGGAACATACTATATTAAAGTAGAAAGCAAAACAAAAACATCATCAGGTGCATTTAAAATCAAATGGAATTAAGTGATTGACACAGTAAAATGTTGATAAAATGTTGACAAGTGAAAAATATCTGGGGATAACTTTTAAAAAATGGTGCATAACTAAAAATGCCCGAAAATAAAGGAAAAAACCTATTGACAAAAGGAATATGATTTGATAATATAATCAAGCGTTACGAGTTAAGGTATTGATTTTACTTAACTTTGATGTACTTCACATATTGATTGTGAAGATAAGATACAATTTAATATCTGTATGATATTTAGGCATGGAGAAATACTCAAGTGGCTGAAGAGGCGCCCCTGCTAAGGGTGTAGGTCGTTCGCGCGGCGCGAGGGTTCAAATCCCTCTTTCTCCGTTTTATTTTTTCTAAAATATGTACATAAAATAATTTTGAAAAAAATAAAAAAAAGTGCTTGACATCAGATATCGGTTGTGTTAAGATATTATCTGTTGCGGCGCTGAGGTAACTTAGTAAAGCAAACAAGAACAATGAAAACTGAATGAAGATTAAACAACAAAACAACCCTGAAATTTCTTAAAAGATTTTTCAAGAGAACGTTTTAGTAAAAACGATCCAAAACAGTAAAACGGGATTGATTAGCCAGCGATGGTGAGTCATGAACGGGATACAAACTTTTTAATATGAGAGTTTGATCCTGGCTCAGGATGAACGCTGGCGGCGTGCTTAACACATGC
>OLPV01000482.1_pt1 | contig 34688 bp, 30 predicted proteins | sample 1671961 | NCBI WGS metagenome assembly OLPV01 (sample SAMEA3136630, study PRJEB25190) | human gut metagenome | biome: human gut; feature: human-associated habitat; material: faeces | place: Austria | collected 2013 | reverse complement strand
CTTAAACTTTTTATGTTCACAAATATACAAAACTAGTATTAAAGGTCCCACTAATAAAAGTAAAATATAATTTATACTTAACCCATCGAAATAAAAAATCATCCCTTCTCTTTTATAACTAAACTCTATATCTAACATATATAAAAAACCCCCAAGAATAACACTACACATATAAAGATATAACAAATTCATTAAAGTATATTTAATATTTTTATATTTAAAAGCAATTAACACCATTAATATACTAACTAAAATTTTTATAATAAATAACAATATTTTATTAAATGGTAAAAACAATATTCCTAAGGATAAACCTCCGAATAAAGCAGAAATAAATAATCTTTTTATATTCATATGTCTTTTTAAAGTAATATCAATTGTCATAAGCAATAATAAATCATAACAAAAATTAAGTAAAAATATTAAATCTAAATATATTTTCATTATTATCACCAAAAATATTATAAAAAAAAAAGTAACAATAATTTGTTACTTTTTGTCGATACTTTTTAATTTTTAATAATTATCGTTTCTTAAGAATGGTGGAATTTCATACTCATCATCTACTTCAGGAGTAGGTCTTCTTTTTTGAACATGCACTTCATCACTAAATAATGCTTCTTCTCCAACTTCATCATCAAATCCAGTTGCTATAACAGTAACAATTACTTCATCAGTTAAATTATCATTTTTTATAGCTCCGAAGATTATATTTATATCTGAGTTTGCTGCTTCTCTAACTGTTTCAACAGCATCTTCAATTTCAAATAAAGTAAGATTCTTACCACCAGTTACATTAACAATTGCATTTGTAGCCCCTTCAATAGTTGCTTCCAAAAGTGAATTAGATACCGCTTGTCTAGCTGCTTCAATAGCTCTATTTTCACCAGCATTACATCCAATACCAATGATTGCTGTGCCACTCTTTTCCATAACAGTTTTAACATCTGCAAAGTCTAGGTTGATAACTCCCGTAACGGCAATTAAATCTGATATTGATTGAACACCTCTATGAAGTACATTATCTACTTCTTTAAATGCATCTTCAAAACTTGTAGTTTTATCAATTAATTCTCTTAATCTATCATTTGGTATAATAATTAAACTATCAACATGAGTTCTTAATTCTTCTAAACCAACTAAAGCATTTTCCATTCTCTTTTTACCTTCAAATCTAAATGGTTTAGTAACAATACCCACTGTTAAAGCTCCCATATTTTGAGCAATTTCAGCAATAATCGGAGCAGCACCAGTACCAGTGCCTCCACCAAGGCCACAAGCAACAAATACCATATCGGCTCCTTGAAGTGCATCTTCTAATTCATTCTTACTTTCTAAAGCAGCACTTCTTCCAACCTCAGGATTAGCTCCAGCTCCTCTTCCTCCAGTAATATTTTTACCTATTTGTATTTTATTTTGACATAAAGAAGCATTTAAAACTTGTAGATCCGTATTAACAACATAAAATTCAACACTTTTAACTCCTTCTTCAATCATTCGGTTTACGGCGTTACATCCACCTCCGCCTACACCAACTACTTTAATTTTGGCTATTTGATCCATCTGTAATCCATTCATATTCCATTCTCCCATCTAATTATCAAAAAAGTATCCAAACAGCTTTCCTAATAAAGAATCATCTGATATGTTTACCTTTCTATGTATTCCACTTAATTCTTCTTGTTCACTTATACTTAAAATAGAAAAATCTCTATTTCGTAATCTTAATCTACTATCATAATATTTTATTAAACCTACACAAGTTGAAAATTTATTGTGTCTAGCACCTATTTCAACAACCGTACCTACCTCAGCATCCTTAAAAACATAATTCATAATATTTTTAAAATCAGCTATTTCTGTAACTCCCCCTGTAACAATTATATAACTAATTTCCTTTTTTGTTAAGAGATTTATTTGTTTTTTTGCTAAATTTAATATTTCTTCTAATCTTCCCATCACAATTTCACTAGCATCAAATTGATTAATTTTAATTTTTTCACCATTTTTATTATCTAAAATAATTGATTCGCTTGGTTGAGCATTTGTTTTGTCTGCTAGTGCAATAGATTCTTTCAAATATAATGCATCTTTTCTATTTATTTTATAAACATAACCTAAATCATAATCAATAGCCTCTCCCCCCATATCAATTACTTCACAGCCAGTTATAATACCTTTATTAAAAATTGCTACATTTGTTTTAGAAGCTCCTATATTTATTACCGCTCCTACTTCCCCACTATTTTTAACATTTTTAAATTCATAATAATCGCCAATTGGTCCCACTGTTATATCCACCACTGTTACATTCATTTTTTCAAGTATTTTAACAATTGGTGTTACATTTTTCTTAGGAACCGTTGCTACCACTGTTTTAACTCTTAATTTTTCAGCTTGCATTCCTAATGGCATATCAGTAACAACACTATCATTAAGCAAAAACTTTGTTGGAAGTATAGCTACAATTTCTCTATTATCCATTATTTTACCTTGAATAGCAGTTTGCATTGATTTAATAATATCATTACCCGTTACAACATTATTATCATTTGTAATAGAAGCATATCCCTCACTTAAGAAACATTCCATTCCATTGTTTGGAACACTAACAATTACTTTAGTTATTTTAAAACCTATTTGTTCTTCACATTTTTTAAAAACATCATCTAAAGCCTCAATCGTACTCTCTGGATTAACTATAAATCCTTTTTTAATTCCTCTAGATAAAGAATCTACGCACGCAAGTATATTTAGTTTATTACGCACTATTTCCCCAACAACGAGTTTAATAGTATGACTACCGATATCTAAACTAGCAATTATCTTTCGCATGCACACATCTCCTATTACCTTATAAATAATTATATCTAAAAATACCCATTCATGCAAGGGCTTTTTAAAACTATCAACTATTTTTCATTCGTTTTAATTATTAAGTAATAATAAAATTTTATCTTTCATATAGTTAAGTAGCTTTAGATGGAGGAATATTTATGATAAACAAACAAAATTTATGGTTCGTTACACTGTTTTCTTTAATTTTAGTATTAGGAATCTACTATGTAACAATGGGTGATGAAACACTCAGTGTTCTGGCCGGAGAAAATAATGTAAGTAGCCCTGTAGAAGTAAAAGAATCAGATGTAATCGTAGCGCTTCAAGTAGCATCTGATGAAAGTGTTTTAAAAGAAATGAATGAGTATCAAAGTATCTTACTAGATGATGCAGCAACAATCGAAGAAAAAAATGATGCGTACAATGCCCTACAAGCTTTAAGTAACTCTAAAAGTGAATGTGAAAAGATCAAAAAAATAATTACTGAAAAATTTAAATATGATAACTTTGTAAAAATCAATGGAGATACAATAAGTATTACAATAGCTTCTAAAGAACACAACAAAGAAGTTGCTAACAAAATCATCAGAGAAATACAAAGTTTGTATGACAAACAAAAATATATTACAATAAAATTTGAATAAACCTATACATTTTTAAAAATACTTCATACAATATTATGAAGTATTTTATATTTAAGGAGATTATTTATGAAAAAAAAGATATTAACCGACCGAGAACAAGAAGTATTTGAATTACTTGTTAAAAATAAAACAACCACTGAAATAGCTCAAAAATTACAAATAAGTGAAAAAACAGTAAGAAACCATGTATCAAACGCTATACAAAAACTTGGTGTAAAAGGAAGAGCACAAGCAATTATTGAACTAATAAAACTCGGAGAACTTAAAATTGGTTAAAGACTTCGGTCTTTTTTTATATTTTAAAAATATAATTAATTAGGTGTTTAAAATGATTAAAAAATCTTCAATAAGACGAATTTGTGTGGCAACACTTGCTTTATTTATATTATTAATAATTTATTTTTTTCCAAATAATGATACCATTATTAAAGAACATTTAAACTATATAAAAAGAGATGAAATGCCAATATTTTTAATTGATAACTCAAATTATGTAGCTAGAACTAGTATAGTTAAATCAAGTAAAAATATAAATGAACAAATAAAAGAAATTATAGAAACACTAACAAAGAATTCTAAAAAATCGAGTTACATTAGAGATGGATTTAAACCAATTATTCCCCAAAATACCAAAGTAATTGATATTAAACTTGATAATGAAATATTAACAATAAATTTTAGTAAAGAATTACTTAACATCGATAAAGACAATGAAGAAAAAATGATTGAAGCAATAATTTATTCTTTAACAGAAATAAAAGAGATTAAAAAAATTAAAATTTTAGTGGAAAATAATCCATTAACAAAATTACCAAACTCACAAAAAAAACTACCAGATTATTTAGATAAAAACTATGGCATTAACAAGATTTATAATCTAGATTCAATAAAAGAATCAACAAAAACTACAATTTATTACTTAAGCAAGTTTCAAGATTATCATTATTTTGTACCTGTTACAAAAATAAATAATGAAAAAACAGAAAAAGTTGAAATAATCATCAAAGAATTAAAAAGTACTCCAATATATCAAACAAATTTAATAAGTTATCTAGCAGCATCTGCTAATATTACAAATTATGAGTTACTTGAAAATGGCATTAAATTATCATTTAACAATTATCTTATTGCCAATATAAAAGAGGAAGAAGCACTAGAAGAAGTTAAATACTCGATTGCTCTATCTTTACGAGACACTTACGGGATTAATGAAGTTATATTTAGTATTCCCAATAATGAAAACACAAAAATTAATGTATAAAATAGTATTTTTAATTAAAAAGGGCTTGCATTACCCTTTTTTTTATACTATAATTAATTTGTGTTCAAAAAAAACGTCCTGGTAGCTCAGCTGGATAGAGCAATCGCCTTCTAAGCGATCGGTCGTGAGTTCGAATCTCGCCCAGGACACCAAATAAAAAAATTAAGCCTTTAAAAGGCTTTTTTTGTTTACTTATTTTTTAATTTTAAAATTTTTAAACATCCATCATTTTTGTTTTGCATTTTTTGAAGCATACCAAACAACTCAGTTTTAGTAACTCTTGATTCATAAACGCTTTCTAAAGATAAAAGCATTTGTTTTAACATATCAAATCTTATAACATCTATTAAATTAGTATTTAAATTGCCCATTGAATCCAATCTAGCCCTCAACATATTCATAGTAGATTTAGTATTTACCATAAGTTTTTTTAATACTTCCAAATCCAAATCTCTAACAGAATCATAATCAACAATCCAATCTATTTTCTTAAAAAACTCTATATCTTTTTCATCAGAAAATTCTAAAAAAACATCCTTTTCAATACCCAATAATATTAAATTACTTTCTCTACCACCAAAAACAGAATCGGGAACTTGATATTGTGATTTTCTAAGAATCAATAAATCGTTTTTATTTACATATAACTTTCCATCTTTAAATACTTTCATCTATATTCCCTCTTTTTTTACAAAATTTCGTGTCTTTTTTATTATACACTATTTCAATTAAAAAGCTAGCTTTTTTTAAGCTAACTTTTATTTACCACAAGAACAAGTTTTAAAAGTATGTTTTACTCTATCATGTTCTTCAGCCTTTTTACCATTGTTAAATCTTTCTACTGTACCAACCAAATAACCTGTAATTCTTCTAATTCTTTCGAATTCTACTCCTTCTCCTGTTACTTTTTTTGATTTTACTTCTTCTTCAAATTTTTCCATACTACTCTACCTATTCCTTTCCATCTAATCTTTTAAGTAAATCAACACTAACTGGTTCTCCAGTTTTTCTACCACATCTTGGACATACATCCTTTATTATACCAACATATCCACAAACTGGATCTCTATCTACTGGATGGTTAATTGCACCATAACCAATATCACTTTCTTTCATTATTCTAACAACACTTTCAAATGCTTCTAAGTTATCTGATGGATCTCCATCAAGTTCAATATAACTTATATGTCCCGCATTTGTAAATTTATGATACTTTCCTTCAATTCTTAGTTTATCCGCAATTGAAATATTATAATAAACTGGAACATGGAATGAGTTTGTATAATAAGCTCTATCTGTTACCCCGGGAATCTTACCAAAAATATCTCTATCAATATTAACAAATCTTCCTGATAATCCTTCGGCAGGTGTAGCTAAACATGTAAAGTTTAAATTATATTTTTTACTATACTCATCACATTTTTCTCTCATATGACCAATAATTTTAAGACCTAATTTTTGAGCTTCTTCAGACTCCCCATGATGTTTACCAATTAAAGCCTTCAAACATTCAGCTAGTCCAATAAATCCAATTGAAAGAGTACCATGTTTTAACACTTTCTTTAATTTATCATTTGGTTTTAATTTATCGCTATCAAGCCATACCCCTTGCCCTATTAAGAATGGAAAGTTATAAACTCTTTTATTACATTGAATATCATATCTTTCAAGCAATTGATCTTTTACAAGTTCCATCATATCATCAAGTTCTTCATAAAACCCTTTCATATCAGCTTTATCTAAAGCATTTTTACCAACAATTCCATGTTTAATACCAATTCTCGGTAAATTAATTGATGTAAATGAAAGATTTCCTCTTCCTGGTGTAATTTCTTTATCTGGATCTACAACATTACCAATAACTCTTGTACGGCATCCCATATAACCTACTTCAGTACGATAATCTCCAGCTTTATAATATGGTTTATTAAATGAACTATCCAAGAAAGACCAATTTGGAAATAACCTTTTCGCAGATACTCTTAAACTTAATTTAAATAAATCATAATTAGGATCCCCTGGATTATAATTAACACCTTCTTTTACTTTAAATATAGATATTGGAAATATTGGTGTTTCCCCTTGACCTAATCCAGCTTCACTAGCAAGCATATAGTTTTTTGTAACCATTCTACCTTCACTAGATATATCAGTACCAAAATTTATTGATGAAAATGGTACTTGAGCTCCTGCTCTTGAATGCATTGTATTTAAATTATGAACAAAAGCCTCCATTGCTTGATATGTTCTTTTATCTGTTTTTTCTAATGATTTTTTAATTGACATATCAAATAATCTTTTCATTAAATCAGATGTTTTATAAAATTTTTCAAAATACTCTACAGTAATATCTATTGTATTTATTTTAGCAATTTCTTTTTCAATACTAGAAATATTTATAAAATCATTTAAATCTTCTAAATCAATATAATCTTTAATTGTAGTCTTTAACATCTTTTTAAAGGTTTTTAAAACCCCAGGTGCTAAATAATAATCAAATGCTGGAATACTTTGACCACCATGTTGATCATTTTGATTTGATTGGATCGCTATAGCTGCTAAAGCTGAATAACTCATAATATCATTTGGTTCTCTTAAATGTCCATGTCCTGTTGAAAAACCATTTTTAAATAATTTATCTAAATCTATTTGCATACATGTTGTTGTACCCATTGCTTCAAAGTCCATATCATGAATATGAATATATCCTTCATCATGAGCATCAGCAAATTTTTTCTTCATTAAATATGCTTTAGAAAATTCTCTTGATACATTAGAACCAAATTGTAACATTGTTCCCATTGCTGAATTTCCATCTATATTGCCGTTTTCTCTTTTTGCATCATCCTCTGCCGCACTTTTAAGCGCTAAGCCTTCCAATGTTTTTAAAAACTTATGACTTCTTTTATCATCAGTAAAAGTTTCTCTTGCTTTACTTCTATTTTCTCTATAATTAGCAAAATTTTCTAATACATCATCATATTTATCTTTTTTTAATGTTTCTTCTATAATATCTTGAATATCTTCTATTTTAATACTTGCTTTATCAAAATAGTCTTTTTCTATTTTCTTAATAACGTGACCATATACTTTTTGAATATCATTTGATGAATATTTTAATATTTCATCATCATCTTCATTCACAATTTTTATACTGTCAAACCCTTTTTTAATTGCCATAGCAATCTTAGTTCCATTAAAACTAACCTTAGAACCATTTCTTTTTACTACTTTAATTGTCTCAAAAAAATCTTCTTCCTTATTTGGCATATACTACTACCTTCCTTTCACAATTTCATTATATTATGTATCAAGATAATTGTCTACAAAATTTTTGTTTTTCTTTTTTTAGAATTTTCTAAAAATGCCAATTTTACCCCATTTTTTCGTTGTTCGTATTTTTTGACAATATTACGCAAACACAGATAAACTCTAACAAAAAAACATTTATTTCAATTTTTATAAAATTTTGACATTTCTTTACTTTTTTGTATTTTTCATTTTCAAAGATTTTACATTTTAAACATTTACACACCAAAAATCTTAACTACTATCTTTAATTTTTACTTAAATTTTGCGTTATTACTTGCACATTTTTTGATCTTTGCTATAATAAGATTATAAAAAAGGAGAAATATTATGTTTAATAATAAAAAAGTTCATTTAATAGGTATCGGTGGCATAAGTATGAGCAGTATTGCTCTTATGCTTTTAAATATGAATGCTTCTGTTTCTGGAAGTGATATTCAAGAATCTGCTTTAACAAAAAAACTAGAAGAAAAAGGCATCATAATAAAATATGGCCATCATCCTGAAATGGTTAAGGATGCTGACATTATAGTTTACACTGCAGCTATTTGCAAAGATGATCCAGAAAGAATAGCAATTAAAAATGAAAACAAAGAAAACTATGAACGTGCTGAATTTCTTGGTATAATGATGAAAGAATTTAAAAATTCATTATGCGTTTCAGGAACTCACGGCAAAAGCACCACTACAGGTATGCTAAGTTTAATTTTTCTAGAAGCAAATTTAAATCCAACCATCCAAGTCGGAGCAATTCTACCAGAAATAAATGGTAATACCCACCTAGGTAATCATGATTATTTTATTATGGAAGCATGTGAATATGTTGATTCATTTCTTCACTTTCATCCAACCAGTGCTATCATAACTAACATTGATAATGACCATTTAGATTATTTCAAAAATTTAGATAATATAAAAAAATCATTCTATAAATATGTTAGTTTACTTCCCCAAAATGGTTATTTAGTAAAAAACAATGATGATGGAAATTCAAGTGAATTAGATAAATACACAAAAGCAACAGTTATTACATATGGTATTAATAATAAAGCAAATTATGTAGCTAAAAACATTACTTGTAATGATCTTGGACATTATTCTTATAATCTTTATTTAAACGATGAATTTTTAACAAGCATTAATTTAAATATAAATGGTAAACATAACATTTATAATTCGCTCGCGGCTTTTGCATTATCTCATCAATATATTAAAGATATAAACATTATTAAAAATGCTTTAGAAAAATATCATGGTGTTGGAAGAAGATTTGAATTTCTAGGAACTTATAAGGATGCTTTAATTTATGATGATTATGCTCACCATCCATCTGAAATAAAAACAACTTTAGAAAGTGTTAAAGGCGTTAAACATAATGAATCATGGGCAATATTTCAATCACATACTTATTCAAGAACCGCAGAACACCTAGATGCCTTCGCCGATGTTTTAAGTAAATTTGACCATATTATTATTGCCAAAATATTTCCTGCTCGTGAAGTAAATATTTACAATATTAGTGAAGATATGTTAGTTGACAAAATTAAAGAAAAGAACCATAATGTTTGTTATATTGAAGATTTTAATAAAATAATAGAATATTTAGATAAAAACATTAAACCAAATGATTTAGTAATATCTATCGGAGCTGGTCCAATAAATACTAATGTCACAAAAAAACTTATAGAAAAATAAATCTATAAGTTTTTTAATTCATTTCTATAATTTTCTAATACCTCAATTATTTCTAATCTACTTTTACATCTACAAACTTGATTCTTTACTTCTTTATTTTCAGGTAGACCTTTTAAATAATTAAGTAAATGATTTCTGATTTCTAAAACTGCTTGTTTCTCAGTTTTATCTTCACATAACTTATTTAAATGATATTCCATCATATCAATTTTTTCATTATAATCAATTACTTCAGGTAACTTACCACTTTCTAAGTATTCTACACATTCTTTTATTAACCAAGGATTACCAAGTAAACCTCGACCAATCATAACAGCACTACATCCAGTTTCATCAAGCATTTTCTTAGCATCATAACAAGATATTACATCACCATTACCAACAACAGGAATATTTACAGCATTAACAACTTCTTTAATAATATTCCAATCAGCTTTACCAGAATATCCTTGCGCTCTAGTTCTAGCATGCACAGTAATTGCACTTGCTCCATTTGCTTCAGCTATTTTAGCTATTTCTACTGCATTTATAGAGCTTTGATCCCAACCACTTCTAATTTTAACAGTAACTGGAACATTTACAGCACCAACAACAGCCTTAATTATTTCTCCAACCTTTTCAGGATTTTTAAGTAAAGCACTACCTGCTTGATTTTTAACAGCAACCTTTGGAACAGGGCACCCCATATTTATATCTATAATATCTGGTTTCATTTTCTCTTCAACTATTTTTGCTGCTTCCACAAATGATTTTACATCACTACCAAATATTTGTTGACTTATTGGTCTTTCATCATCATTCATTCTTAAAAGTTCAAAAGTTTTTTCATTACCATAAGTAATAGCTTTATCACTAACCATTTCTGCTACAACTAGTGATGCTCCCATAGATTTACATATTCTTCTAAAAGTCATATTACTTATTCCTGCCATCGGCGCAACCACTATTTTTCCATTAATTTCTACATTTTTAATTTTCCACATAAATCCCCCATAAATTATTTTCGTAAAATACCAACATCTCCAGAGTTAAGTAAAAATGCATTAGCATCATCAGTATCTAAATGAGCCTCAAAATAACCATCTTCACTTACTTTTGCTTTAACTAATATTGCTCCAGGTTTTACGCCATTTATTTCTAAATATAAATCTTCCCCATCCAAAACTTTATACTTTTTGGCATCTTCCGGACTAAAATGAACATGTCTATCTGCTATTACAGCAAAATTTCCACTAATACTTCCATTATCAGTTTTAATCGTTATATAACCAGCACCATCTAAATTACCACTTTTTCTAACCGGTAACTTAAGACCTAATTTTCTTGCATCACTATGAGACACTTCCACTTGATTATACTTCCTTGCAGGTCCTATAACTCTTACATTTTCTATTACCCCTTCACTAGTTTCTAATGTTACAGTTTCAATTGATGCAAATTGACCAACTTGATTTAAATTATTTCTAACATGTAATTCATGCCCAAATAACTTATTTATTGCCTCACTTGTTAAATGAACATGTCTTCCACTTATCATTATATTAACTTTTTCTTCTAAATCAAACTTCATAAAGAATTACCTCACAATTAATAACTTTTCCTTTTTCTAATACCACTTTTATAATATCTACATCACTTAAATTATCATCTATTATTACTCTTTCATTAAAACTTAAAACTAATCTATCATCTAAATTATACCCATGTTCTAGTTTATCTAATAAATAACCAGTTATAGCACTCTTTTGAGTAAAAATAACTATATTCTTATTACCATTTTTCTTTATTATTCTATCAATTGCAATATTCATTCTTTTATTTACATCATTTAAACTTTCTCCACAATTAAATTTAAAATCAAAGTCTCTTTCTTGCATAAATCTAAGCATTTTAATATTTCTTCTACCCAAATCTCCAATTCTTAAATCATTCAAAAAAGAATTAATATTTACATCTATATTTTTATAACTTGCATAATATTTAGCGGTTCCAATACTTGATGCATAACTTGATGAATAAACTATACTTGCATCAATTTTTTTAACAAGCTTTACACTTGCTTTTTCTCCTTCAATTGAAAGAGGTCTATTAATTCTTTTTTCTTCTAACCCTTCATCAGTTTCATATAATATATTATCAACCACCAAATTATTACTAACCAAATATAATGTCATAATGTATCACCATAATAATTTTATCAAATTAATTTAAAGTTGACAATATGCACAAATTGAACTATATTTAAAATATGAGGATAGATTTATGAAAAATATGTTAATTGAAATTTTTAAACCAACACCTATTGAACTTACACTTGAAGAACTTGAAAAAAAGTTATATGGAAGAATAATTGCGGGGAAGACTAAAGAAAATATTTTAAATGATTTAAAGTTATTAGAATTAGAAGGAAAAATATTTTATGATGCTAGAAATAACACATACAAGACATTTCCCTCTAATTTTTTTATTACTAAAGTTACATCTGTAAAAGATAATGAATTTTATTTTAAAATTAATACCAAAGAATACAATTTGCCCAATAAAAACAGTCTAAAAAAGAAAGATACCATAATTTTAGAAAAAGTTCATAATAGATTTAAATTTATAAAAGCAATCCAAAATATTGAACAAGAAAAAAGTAATGATTATGATAGAATTGTAGATTTATTTGATGCATACAATAAAAGTTATTCATTGCAGGCTTTAGCCAAAATCATAAAAACTGATGATTTAACAACATTACAAAATACATTAACATCTTTAGAAGAACAAGGAAAAGTTTACTTTAATGAAGATGAAAATAAATATCAACCATTTCCTAAACAATACAAAATTGTTACCATTGAAACTGGCAAAAAAGGATTTTACTATATCAGAAACAAAGATAGTATATATCCTCTTAAAGATGAAGAAACTATAGGTATATTACCATTTGATAAAGTTATATTAGAAAAAAATAACGATGGATTTAATATTGTAAAAGTATTAAAAAGAAATAATCCTAATATTATCTGTGAAGTAACAGAAAAAGGTATCAGAGTTGTTGGAAATAACAATATAAAAGTTAGATGTAATGAAAAAGAATTTAAAGAATTAAAATTACCTGTGGGAACTAGAATACTTGTTAAAATTGGAACTAAAGAAACAAATAAAGTTTATGATGTATCATTTATTGAAGTAACTGGACATAAAAATGATTTAACTAGTGAACTTGAAGCAATAGCATGCAACAATGGATTTATTACAAGATATACAGAAGAAGAATTAAAACAAATAAATTCTATTCCTAAAGAAGTTTTAGAAAAAGATAAAATTGGTAGAATTGATTTAACTAATGAAACTATATTTACAATTGATGGAGCTAACACCAAAGATATGGATGATGCTGTTGGTATTACAAAAACTAAAGATAACAAATATATTTTGACAGTACCAATTGCTCATGTATCACATTATATACCATATAATTCTCCATTATGGATTAGAGCCTCTAAAAACACAACTAGTCTTTATCTTGCTAACCACGTACTTCACATGTTACACCCTATTATTTCAAACGGAATTTGTTCTTTAAACCCTAATGTTGAAAGACTAGCTAAAACCTACAGAATGACTATTAATGAAAATGGATATGTTGAAAATTTAGAAATATTTGATAGTGTTATTAAATCTAAAAAGAAAATGACTTATGAAGATGTTAATCAAATATTTTATGAAAACACAGTACCTGAAGGTTATGAACCATTTTTAAAAGATTTATCTTTATTACAAGAATTATCTCATATTATTGAAAACAGAAGAATAAAAAATGGTTCATTAGAATTTGATTCTAAAGAAATAGAATTTATAGAAACAGAAGATAGTCTTAATTTATCAGCAAAGACACAAAAAGAAGCTGAAAAAATAATTGCAAATTGTATGATTATTACAAATGAAGCTATCGCAGATTATACTCTTAATTTATGTCTTATTTCCATTTATAGAAACCATGAAATACCAATGGATGAAAAATTACGAGTTACTTTAAAATTAATTAAGTCAATCGGATATAAAATTGAATGTTTAAAAGATACAACAGACCCACATGTTTTACAAAAAATTATTAATTCATTAAGCACTAAAGAAGAATTCTTCATTCTATCTTCTCTTCTTTTAAGGAGTATGCAAAAGGCATATTACAGTACAGATAATGCTGGACATTATGGCCTTGCTTTAGATGGTTATTCTCAAGTAACATCACCAATAAGAAGATTTATGGATCTAATCATTGAATACATATTAGATAATATTGAAACTATGCTTGATCCATCATTTGATGTAGAAAACTTTAAAAATGAACTTGAAGAATATGCTAAAAGAGCATCAATTATGGAAAGATGTGCAGATAAAGCAGAATATGAAGCTAATAAACTTTATATGGTTAAATATGTTAAAGAACATTTTGATGAAACATTCGAAGGATTTATTCAAGATATCACTCCACGTGGATTAATTATAAAAACCAAAGAATTAATCGAAGGCATTATTTTCTTTGAAGATTTGGATGATGGACTATACACTTATAATAAGGAATGTAGATGGTTAGAACATAAAAACAATAATAAAAAGATTATGATTGGTTCAAAAATTTTATTAACACCAAAAGAACTAGATGAAGAATTTAGAGTAATTTACTTTAATGGTAACTCAAATACTTTAATAAAAGAACAAACACTAACACGAAAAAAAGACTAAAAAAAGTCTTTTTTTAATTGTTTATCACTTTTTTAATAAATCAGCTAAATACAACTCATCTTTTTCATGCTGTTTTTTATATTTTTTATATTTTTTTATATTACCAATTAAATTTTGAATATTCTTACCACCATAATACATTTCTAAAAATATAGATGATTGGTCATATTTAAGTCCATTATACTTTATATGTTCTTTAGCAAATACTTTCGGTGACTTTATTTTTTTAACTTTTTCATATTCTTTTTCTAAACCTTCATTAATTATCAATAGCATTTCTAATTCTGGTTTTGTGCAATACTTGTATATTTCACTACTTACTACAATTTTCTTTAAATCTTTAGGAATAACCAATTTATCATTTTGCTTATCACCCACTCTATATACTTTAACAGAATTGTTATAATGTTTCAATTCAGTTTTAATTGTAGGATTACTAAGTTGTCTCACAGGATAAGGTCTTCTTCCAATTAAATCATCTCTATTAAAACATAAAGCATCGGCATTGAGTAAAAGATTTAAAAGTACTTCTTCATTCTGTCCTTCACACAATAGCAAAATTCTCATTACATCAATTCCTTTTTAAAGTTCATCAAAGCATCATAACTTACATTGGTATTAAATTCATTATTATAGAATTTATTACTTTTAGAAAGTTCAGTTCTAAACTTATAATTTTTGTGCATATTTTCTAGTCTAATGGAATTTTCAAATTTACTTATATAAATATTATCACTTCGACTAAATAAATCAAGTAATTCACAATAATGAGTAGTAAAAATTAATGTAGCGTTCTTTTTATTAACAGACTTATCTTTATATAAATTAACCAAATTTTCTACTAAAGTTTTATGAAAGTGATTTTCTATTTCATCTATTATTAAATCCGTTCCTGTCCTAAGAGAATATACAACAAATGTGAATAAACCAAAACCTTTGGTGGTACCACTTGAAAGTATTTCATAAAGTTCAGAATTTGAAACATCTTTACTATGTCCATTTGTATAAATTATTCTATACTTATTTTCATTTATCATTTTAATATTGTCTAAATGTTCATCAAACATCTTCAAAAGTGAAGTAATAATATATAAATTATTATCTAATAACTTATATATATTAAATGCTTTAGAATAATCTCTATACATATAATCATCGCTTGGACAATAAATTCCACGAAGAGATATATCTTTAAAAAGCAAATATAATATTGAAGTATCTTCAGGTAATTTTATATTTTCAGAAACTTCTTCAAACTTTTCAAAATCAAATAAATTTTTGGCATGAGCTTTTTTATATTCTCTTTTAAAAAGTTTTTCATTTTTAAAGAAAACAGAAGTATTATCAACAGAATTAGAATTTTTATAAAGGTCTGTTAAATATCTATACACAGTTCCTTCATGGTAAAAAGTTATATCTAAACTTATATCATTTTCAATAAACTTAAATATATTTTTTGAACCATTAATTCTAAAATACGAAAATATATCATACACAACTGATAATAATTCAACAGTTGTTGTCTTACCAGAAGCATTCTTACCAATTACACCTAAAGTATTAAATACATATAAATCTTCAGCTATTTCTTGTAATTCAAATTCCTTATCAGCTACTGTTTTATTACCCGTTGGTACAAAAGATATTGTAAAATCTTTATCACATAATTTAAACTTATTCGCTACTACTTTTAATAATTTCATTATCTACCAACTCCTCTCTCCTTATTAATTATACCACAAATTATCCAAAAAAACATTTATTTTGTTTTTTTGGCAATTTATTTGTTATAATACACTATTTTTTTAATAAAATCAAGTGTTTTCTCTATATTATATGAAAAGAAATATATTTTATTAAAAAGTAAAACTTGATAAAAACCTACTATTTATGAGTGTTTGTAAACTTTATTCTTACTACTACATTATGTAATAAAAAAAATTTTAATATGACCTAATTAATACGGATTGGGTCACTAGAAGCACCGAAACCTGAGACATAAGCAACTGAAGTTAAAAGATAAAACACTGGATAAACTACATTGGATTGTTCCGTACCAGCTACATTACCTGTAAATAAGATTGTTCCAGCATCTATTGAAAAAACCGCACCAATTTCAGAGGAATTAGGTGTTATTGTCCAAGTACTAATTGATGATAACCAATTAACATCATTAAAATTTTTATAATTATCCATTGTTGTGGTCCATGTACTTGGACTTGCAGCAAAACCAAAATCGCTTACGTAAATTAAACCAATTTTTGATGTACCATCTGATGGCCCATACGTTTTTGTAGCATTTGTTATTTCAGCATTATGCATTACACTGGGTATTACACTAGATGTATTATATCCACTTATTCTCCAAACCGAATTTTCAATCATTTTTGACCATTTTGTACCTATGTTATTAAGATAATTAGTATTTAAGTTTATTTTATTTAAATCTGAGTAATTCCATATATTACAACCCCCATCATTAGTAACATCCCCAGCAGCTAAACTATTATCTTTATTCGACATAAACAAAATACTATTTGAATTACCATTTATATATCCAGTTTTACTACTAGGACACAATGAACGATTCCAATGATATAGGGAATAATATTTATAATCACCATCAGTTCCTAGTAAAGATGTAGATGCCTCTGTATATTTAATTAATTTAATTTTACCATCAAATACGCCAATTATTCTATATAAATTATCTTCTGGACATGGACTTGCATCACTTCCAAAACATACAAAGTTATTTGGATTTGCTCCAGCATATCTATATGAGTTATCTCCAGCTCCATTTGCTAGGCTAGAATCATGATAGTATAATGAATTGTCACCTTGGGTTCCTGTATATTGTGATATTACATATTCTGCTAATGTTGTTGGTTGATAAATATCAAAATAAACATAACACTTATCTGACAAATTACCTGAAACAACAACAACTTTCTTTGTATCATCTCAACTAATTTCACTGCCATTTTCACATCTTGACAATTCACTGTTAAATATGTAACCTTCTGTGGGCCACTCACTCCGAGAAACTGTTTTATAATCACCGACACCTGCAGTTTGTTCTAAATTCATTGATAATAAATTTTTCTTTTCAACTTTTGGTTTTAAACTTTCTTCATTTTCATTTCTATAAATGTTAAATTTAAAAATCAAACCAACTATTAACAAAATATTACATAATAATAACTTCTTATTTTTCATAAATACCTCTATTCTTATTAATTGTACCACAATTTATCGTATTTGTGTACCTTTTATAACAAATTTTATATAAAAAGTTACAATTTAATTATTAGGGAGTACACATATGAAACAAGAACAATTTTTAAATAGACTAAAAGATATAAGAGAAAACAACGATTTAAAACAAAAAGATATGGCCAAAATACTTAATGTATCAAGACCAAATTATACAAGATGGGAAACTAAAGAAAAAATCATTCCTTTAACAAGACTAAATGATTTTTGCAATTATTTTAAAATTAACATGGATTATGTTATTGGTTTATCAAATAATATAATTAATATAAATAAAAATATTATATTAGATAAAAAGATGATTGGTAATAATATAAAAGAATTTAGAAATAAAAATAAAATTACTCAAGAAGAACTTGCAGAAAAATTAGGTACTACTCATTCAGTAATCAGTGCCTATGAAAATGGACATACTTTAATTTTAACAGCTTTTTTAATTAATTTATGTACCACATATAACTTATCTGCAGATACTCTATGTAATAGAAAAAATGATTGAGATTACTTCATCTCAATCATTTCTATATTATCTTCTTTATTACCTAACTTATCTAAATCAACACTATTAATACTATCAAATCTCTTAGTAATTTTTTCACTTGTGGTATGAAGTTCATCAATGCTTTGATTTACAGTTTTAACACTTCTAGCAAGTTTATCCCAACGATCTTTATATCTAGAAAATTCTACGCTTAATTTGTTTAGTTCTTCATGAATAACTTTAGCATATTTATCTCTTTCCATATTTTTAAGTATCATACTAATAATAGAAACAGTACTAATTAATGTTGTAGGACCCGCAATCCATACCTTTTTACTATAGGCATAATTTAATAACTCAGCATGATAAGCATTAATTTCTGCAAATAAAGCCTCTGCTGGTAAAAACATGATAGCCTCATCAGTAGTTTCTCCAGGTATTATGTACTTTTCACTAATATCATTGATATGTTTTTTAACATCACTTACAAACATCTTTTCATAATAATCTCTTTCTTCTTTAGATTTAGTTCTATCCGTCATTTTTTGATAGTTTTCTAAAGGAAACTTGGAATCAATTGCAATTGTACCTAAAGGTGCGGGAGCATAAAGAATAGCATCTGCAATAACACCAGTAGAAAGTTTAACTTGTGTTTTATAAATACCATTTTTATTACTTCCAAAAGCATTATTTAAAATATATTCTAAATTTACTTCTCCAAATGTACCACGAGTTTTCTTATCAGTAAGAACTCCTTGAAGTGAAACAATTTCTCCATTTAAGCTATCAATTTTCTTTTGAGCTTCATCTATTTTATTCAATCTTTCTAAAACATTCATAAATGTTTTATTACTCTTTTCAAAGTTTTGGTCAAGTCGTTCATTAACTCGATCATTAATTAAAGTTAATTTCTTTTCAATTCTTTCATTTAAAAGTTCAAAATCTTGAGTTAAAACTTTTGAAAATCCAAACTTAAACTCCCCAATTTCTTTATTAATATTTGCTTCAAAATGACCTAGTCTTTCAGTCATTTCATTATTGTTATTATTATTCTTCCTTAAAACTAGCACTAGTAAAAGTACTATAACTACTCCAAGTAGCCCAACAATCACATATTCCATTTTATCTCCTTTAATTATTCATTTTCAAAAAATACTTGATACCATTTTATAAATGTATAAACCGTCCAAATCTTTCTATAATTATCTTTCTTACCACTTAAATGTTCATTAAATAATTTATTTAAAAATTTAACATTAAAATATTTATTAGCAACATCACTATTTATTGTTTTTTCAATATCTTCCTTAAATTCACCATCTTTAATCCATTCTCTAATAGGTACTGGAAAACCTAATTTTTTCTTTTTATAAGCATCAGTTGGAATAACTTTTCTTGCTGCTTCTCTTAAAGCTACTTTAGTATTTTCTTTAGTAACTTTATAATCAAAAGGTAGTTTTGATGCTACACTAAATACTTCTTTATCAATAAATGGAACTCTACCTTCAATGGATGATGCCATAGTCATTCTATCAGCCTTAAGTAAAATATCTTTCATTAACCAAAAATTAATATCTATCGCTTGCATTTTATCTATATTACTATAATCTTTAAATTCATTATAGACATCTTTTGTTACATCAATTGCTTTTAGTTCATAATTTTTTCTTAATACTTTTCTAGCCATTTTTTCTGAAAAATTTCTATTAACACCGATATAACTATTTTCTAATTTTTCTCCACGTCTTACTAAAAAGTTAAAACCTCTTACCTCTGGAAACAAACCAGCAACTTTTCCAATTACATGTCTAATACCATAAGGAATTTTATTATAAAATTTATAATCAACTTCTTCTCTATAATAGTTGTATCCTCCGAAAAATTCATCAGCGCCTTCACCAGATAATACAACTTTTAAATCACGACTTGCAAGTTTAGCAACAAAATATAGTGATATTGCAGCAGGATCACTCGTAGGTTCATCTAAATGATACATAATCTTAGGTATAGCATCTAAATACTCATCTTTTTTAATTATTTTGCTTTCATTTTTTATACCTAATTTATCTGCTAGATCTTTAGCATAATTTATTTCATCATACTTTTTATTTTCATACCCAACTGTGTATGTTTTATCTGGCTTTGCTAAAGATACAATGTATGATGAATCAATTCCACTAGATAGAAATGAGCCAACCTCAACATCTGCTATTAAATGTCTTTTTACACTATCTTCCATAACATCACTAATATTTTTAACAGCATCTGTAAAACTCATTGTATCTTCTTTAAAATCTAATTTAAAATATTTATTTATCTTTATATCTTCATCTTTATATAATAAACTACATCCGGCATCTAATCTATAAACACCTTTAAAAAATGTTTCATTCGTAGGTACAAAACTAAATTCTAAGTAAGTTTCTAATATTTCTTCATTAAATTCTTTCTTAAAATCTGGAACATCTAAGAAAGATTTAATTTCTGATGCAAACATAAAACTATCATTCATCTTTGCATAATAAAGTGGTTTAATACCAAAATTATCTCGTGCTAAAAATATTTCATTACGATTCTTATCATGGATAGCAAAAGCAAACATTCCCCTTAAGTGTTTTGGTAAATCTGTATGCCATTCTTCATATCCATGAACTAATACCTCGGTATCACTCTTTGTTTTAAACTCATGACCTAAAGATTCTAGTTCGCATCGCAACTCAACATAATTATAAATTTCTCCATTATAAACTGTTACAACACTATTATCTTCATTATATATTGGTTGATCGCCAGTTGAAAGATCAATAATTGATAATCTACGATGACCAAATGCAACATCACCATCAATGTAATAGCCTTCTCCATCTGGTCCACGATGCATAATTCTGTCATTCATTTTTTTGATAATATCTTTATTGTCACCTTTTCTAATTATCCCACATATACCACACATATTAATCACCTAATACTTTCTTATAATAATTATTTACCATAATATTTTTACTCATTGACATTCTATTATTAACAACGCTATTCATATAAGTAATATAATCATTACTTACATTTTTTCCTTCATTTGGAACAAACTTTTTACTTTGAGAAAAATATTTTCCTTTATCACTTACCCAACTTCTATTGCCAAATATTGCAAGACCTGGCTCTGTACTTAAAATATCTTTACCAATAATAAGCCTTGAATCATATTTGACTCCAAACAAATTATATAGAGTTGGTAAAACATCTATTTGACTACCTACTTTATCTATTTTAATAGTTTCCATTTTATTATTCCATAATATAAAATTACTTTTATTTACTTCAATTACACCATCTTTTTTATAAGATGATATTTCATTTACTTCATCTAAACTTAAATAATATGGATAATGATCTCCAACTAAAGCAATAACTGTATCATCTAATACTCCAGCATCATTTAGTTTTTTAATTAATATTTCTAAAGCTCTATCAAGTTCTATTTGAGCTGCCAAATAAGCCTTTGGTTTTTCACTATAATCTAAATTTTTAACTTCATTATAATGTTTTTTAGCTGTGGCACTAGATGAAAATGTATAACCACCATGTCCACTAACAGTTACATAATATGTAAAGAAAGGTTTATCACTATTAATATAATCATCTATCGTAGCATTAATCATTTCTACATCTGATTCTGGCCAAGTATGACAATTAATACTTTTTTCTAATCCATTAAAACATCCTTTAAAATTATCAAAACCTAAAGATTTTAAATAAATATATCTATTTTGAAAATAAACGCTATGATCATGATAAGCAAATGTATTATAATCCATATTTTTAAATATTGTGCCAATACCAAATGGATAATAGTTTGTTCCATTTTTCCAAGGACTTAAAAAACCTGATGCTGCCACTAAACCAGTAAGTTCTTGAAATTCTCCCCCAATCGTACTACTAATCGTCGGAGTATAAAAGTTTTCAAAAACAAATCCACTATTAACAAGTTTATATAATGTCGGAGTTAATTCTTCTCTAACTGCTATTTCATTAAAACTCTCAGCCATAAATAAAATTAGATTTTTACCTTTAAAGTATCCAGTATACATATTTTCTTTTGTACCACTTTCACTTTTAAAATATTCATGCATTGCTTTAATATTTTTATTACTTTCACTACTTATTAGTTTATCAAAATCAATATCCAAGTTATTATATTTATAATTTTTTACATCATTATTATCTTTACCATCATTATTTATTACATCTTCTGTTGGTTTATTTGGTATATCAATTATTTCTTCAAATCCAAAAATATTTCTATAAGTATCTATAAAGAAAGCATTTACTACCCCAAAAGTTCTTACATTTAAATCAATATTATTAACACTTGTATATAACTTATATGGAGAATTAATTTCATCTTTATTTATATTTAAAACACCATAAAATGATAAACTCGTTAAAATACATAAAATTATTTTAACAATATTAGTTTTTAAATCATCTTTTTCTATCACAATAATTTTATTATAAATTGAAAATAATATAAATGGCATAAAATTTAAAATAAGTCCAATAATATTGGCAATAATTAAATTTAATCCATCACCTGCAAAAGATGCAATTTGTCCACTTGCTCCAATTAATGTCCAATCAAAATAAAAACCAAACATTTTAAATACACATAATTGAATACTATACAAAAAACCTAATAAAAATAATCCACTTAAAAACATTATTTTATTAACTCTTCGATTAAATAACTTTCCTATTATACATATTAGTAATGTCATAAATAAATCAAATATTATTACATATAAAATACTAATATTAAAAATTTCAATATTATTAAACATTCTAAATATCAATTCTAAATATAATAAAACAACAAACATTATAACACTTAAATAAAATGTTCTTAATTTAAATCTCTTCATAGAACTATCTCCTACTAAATATTATACCACTCCCAATCACTTTTATATATATTTATTTACATTACTTGACATAAAAAAAACTCTAAAACATCACATAAGGTTTTAGAGTTTCTCCATCAACTTCATATATAGCTAAATCTTTATTATTATACATCAAAATAACTTTATTTTTAATATCATATATATTACTTATTTTACCACCATTTAATACTGTTTTTAAATTACATTCCTCAACATTTATACAAGGATAATCTAAAAACTCATGAATATTTTTACCAATATAATTATTATTTTCTATATCTTCTAGTGTAAATGCTTCATCAATATTAAATGCACCTTGTTTAGTTCTAACTAAACTTTTCATAGATCCAACTGTACCTAACATATCACATATATCTTCAATTAAACTTCTAATATATGTCCCTTTAGATACTTTAGTTTTAATCTTTATAATATCTTCATTAAAACTAATTAATTCTAAATTATATATACTTACTTCTCTTTTAGGTAATTCAATATCTATATTTTCTCTTGCATATTCATATAATTTTTTACCATTAATTTTAACAGCAGAATATTTAGGAACAGTTTGTAAATATTTCTTTGGAAATTTTTCTATTACATCTAGAACACTATTTTTTAAAATAACTTTATTACTTTTATCTATAACATTTCCTGTTATATCACCAGTATTTGTTTTAATACCTAATTTTATTTCTGCAATATATTCTTTATCTAAAGAAGTTAATAAATCTACAAGCTTAGTATATTTACCAGTTAAACAAACAAGAACTCCAGTTGCAATTGGATCTAAAGTTCCTGTATGTCCTATTTTTTTTGTATTTAATATTTTACTTAATTTATTAACAACATCTCTACTTGTAAAACCCTCAGGTTTATTTACGACTAAGAGTTGGTCCATCAATTTCTCTCTTTCCTAAATCTTTAGTAAATAAACCATCTAATTCTTCATAACCTAAAGCTTTAACAAACTTAACTGTTACACCATCATCTACTACTGCAATATTAATTATTTTTTGTTTAAAATTATCAGTTAATTCTTCTAATCTATTTATTATTTCATTTAATATTTCCATTTTTTCTAAAACATCTGGATAATTAGTTAAGAGTATATGACTTACATCTAAAGAATCTTTTCTTAATACTACTCTAGCAATTCCCACTAAAACATTTTGTTCATTTAAGCACATAAGAAACAATACATTTCTTTCATCATTTTTAACTAACTTAATTGCTTGCATTAATGAACTATTATTTAAATCTTTATTACTTAACTTAGATTCATCAGTTGTAAAATGAATATCATAATTAAATAATCTTTTATCTTTTGTTACATTTTGACAATGTTTATAAAATTCTTCAACTGCTACTCTTTCATAAATTTTAGGTATATCTCTAGTTATTTCTATCATTATTTATTATCCTTTTCAATTTTATCAATAATTTTTTCTATTTTTTCGCCATAAGCAATAGATTTATCAAAAATAAATTTAAGTTCTGGTGTATGTCTAATTTCTAGTCTTTCACTTAACTTACCACGAATAAATGGTGCAGCTTCATTGACTTCTTTTTCTAAAGATTTTTCATCCATATCCATAATAGAAGTAAAATATATTTTGCAATAACTTAAATCATTAGTTACATCACAACCAGTAATAGTAATACTTTTAAGTATTTCATCATTAACTTCATTGATTAATATTTCTCCAAGATATCGTTGAATATCACTAGCAATTCTAGCAATTTTATACTTAGGCATGTTTTACCTCAATCATTTCATATGCTTCAATAGTATCGCCTTCTTTAAAATCATTGAATTTTTCTAAAGTAATACCACATTCAAAGCCTTTTTTAACTTCTTTAACTGTATCTTTTTCTCTTTGTAAAGAAGCTATAACCTCATCACTTGCTATAACAACTCCATCACGAATAACACGAGCCATTGCTCCATTTTTAACAATACCACTTGTTATATAAGAACCAGCTATATTACCTATCTTAGAGAATTTAAATATTTTTCTAACTTCGGCAGAACCTAATACTTTTTCTTCATATTCAGGATCTAACATACCATTAATAGCTGCTTCAATATCTTCAACTAATTTATAAATAATTGTATATAATCTAATATCTATATTATTATCTTTAGCAATATCCTTAGCATTATTTGATGCAACAACATTAAATCCAATAATGATAGCATTTGATGCACTAGCAAGTACAACATCAGATTCACTAATAGCACCAATACCACTTCTGATAACTTTAACAGATACATCTTTTTCTTTAATTTTTTCTAAAGCATTTTTAACAGCTTCTTCAGAACCACGAACATCTGCTTTTAAAACGACATTTATTTCTTTATTACCAGCATCAACTGATGCAAATAAATCATCTAAAGAAACCTTCTTATCTCTACCAGCATTTATCTTTGCAGCATCACGACGTTTTTGAGCAACATTTTTAGCTTCTGCTTCTGTTTCAAAAGCCATGAATTTATCACCTGCCGATGGATTTTCTGTTAAACCAGTAATTTCTACCGGCGTTGATGGTCCAGCAAGAACTATAGATTCCCCACGGTCATTTTTCATTGTTCTTACCTTTGCATAACTTGTACCAACAACAATTGGATCTCCAAGTCTAAGCGTACCATTTTGAATTAAGAACGAAGCAATACCACCGACATTCTTATCAAGGCGAGATTCAATAACGGCTCCAACAGCATAACGATTTGGATTAGCCTTAAGTTCATTAACCTCCGCAATTGTAAGAATTGTTTCTAGTAATAATTCAACGCCTTCACCAGTATGAGCAGATATATTTATAAACGGAATATCTCCGCCCCAAGCCTCAGGTGTAATTCCAATTTCAGCCATTTCTGTTAAAACTCTATCAATATTGGCATCTGGCTTATCTATTTTATTAACTGCTACAATTATTGGCACATTTGCACTTAATGCATGATCAACGGCTTCTTTAGTTTGTGGTTTAACCCCATCATCTGCAGCAACAATTATAATAACTATATCTGTAACTGATGCTCCTCTTGCACGCATTTCTGTAAAAGCAGCATGACCAGGCGTATCAATAAATGTTATTAGTTCATCTTTATATTTGGTTTGATAAGCCCCGATATGTTGAGTAATCCCTCCAAATTCCTTATCAACCACATGCGTATTTCTAATATAATCAAGTAATGTTGTTTTTCCATGGTCAACGTGTCCCATTATAGTTACTATCGGAGGTCTTTTAACTAAATCTTCTTCTTTATCAATTATTTCATAAGATTCAAAATTAGTAACATCTTGAGTTTCTTCTCTTTTTAAAGTTTTATTGTAAAGAATTGCTATTATCTCGGCATTTTCAAAATCAATTGGTTGATTTAAACTAAGCATTAAACCATTTTCCATTAATTTTTTAATTATTTCAGCTCCACTAACATTTAAAACATTTGCAAATTCAGAAACGCTCATACCATTTTTATATAAAACAATATTTTCATCTGTTTCATTTTTCATAAGTTTATTCTTATGCTTATACATTTCTTTTTTCTTTAAATTAAAATCTTGTTTACTTGTATCTTTTTTCTTTAATTTTTCTTTTGATACACTATCTTTCATACTTTTATCTACTCTTGAAGAAGTCATTATTTCATCAACTTTATCTTCAATATCTTCTTCTTCTTCAAAAGTAATTTCATCATCCGTAGAAATTAAATTAATAGTATTATCTAGCATAATAATATCATCATCTGTTAAATAATCGTCCTTATTATTAACATTAATCGCTAACTCATGACATTTCTTTAATATTTCAGCCACCGATAAATTTACATCACTAGCATATTCTGAAACTTTCATTTAATCACAACCTTTCTTTATTTGTTTATTATTTCTTCTAACTCTTCATATATTTTATCAGGTATTTCAACTTCTAATACCCTATTTAATAATTTATTACTTTTAGCTTTTTTTATAACCTCAATATCTTTTTTTAAATATGCTCCACGTCCATTAGCTTTACCACTAACATCAATAATTACTTCACCATCTGGTGTTCTAACTACCCTAATAAGTTCTTTTTTGGGTAATTTTTCTTTAGTTATAACACATGAACGCATTGGAATTTTTTTCATTAATTATTACCTGCTTTTTGAATTTCTTCCATTGTTTTAATTTCTAAATGATATTTGGTTAACTTACTAGCTAATTTAATATTGCTTCCTTTTTTACCAATTGCTTGTGATAAATTATCATTATTAACTATTACTAATGCATTTCTTTCTTCAGCATCTGGAATTGATACTATTACATCTTTTGCAGGTGTCATAGCATTTTTAATAAATTCTACAGGATCTTCACTATATAAAACTAAATCTACTTTTTCGCCCTTTAATTCTTTTAAAATACCGGCAATTCTTGAACCTCTTTCCCCGATACATGAACCAATTGCATCAATCCTATCGTTAGTTGAATATAAAGCTACTTTTGTACGAACACCAGCTTCTCTAACAACTTGAGTAATAACTATTGTACCATTTGCAACTTCAGGTATTTCATGTTCAAATAATCTTTTAACAAAACCATAATTTTTTCTAGACAATTTAATAATTGGTCCTTTTGGTCCACTTTCAACTTTACTTACATAAACTCTAATACTTGATCCCATAACAATTTGTTCTCCAGGTATTATTTCTTTTTTAGGAAGTATTCCTCTTGTTCTACCTAAATCTATATAATAGTTATTTTGGTCTTCCATAGCAACCATACCAACCATTAATTCATCTTGTTTATCAGAAAATTCTTCAATAACGCTATTTTTTTCTGCTTCTCTTATTTTTTGCATAACTACTTGTTTAGCAGTACCAGCTGCCACTCTTCCAAAATCTTTTGGTGTTACTTCTTCTTCAATAGTTTCACCTACTTTTATAGTTGGAACTATTTTAATAGCATCTTCAAGTAATATTTGGGCATCTCTATTTATTTCAGGTTCTATTTTAGTAACATTACCTTCTTCATCTTCTACAACACTACCTTCATCAATTTCAGGTACAACTACATAATAAGAATAAACTTTAATATCTCCTGTTTCACGATTAATATTTACTCTAACATTAGTTTTTGAATTGAAATTTTTCTTATACGCTGTTTGAAGTGCTAATTCTAACGCTTCAAATATTACATCAGCACTTATATTTTTTTCTTCTACTAAATTATTTAACGCCTTAATTAATTCTTTACCATTCATTTTACTCTCCTCTTTCTTTGCTTACTACATCTAGTATATAACTATCATCAGTTATATCAGCTTTATCTACTACTTCATTTACAATTTTTGTTGCATCAACAATAGTTTCTAAATCAATTCCTCCGATTTTATCTAAAGTAACCGTTAAAAAATGATACTTTCCTTTTTCTTCAAAAGTTACATCATCAACTATTATTTCCTCGCTACCCAATCTTTCTTGTAAATCAATTTTAAGTTTCTCCAAAACTAGTTTCATAAACACCTCCATAACTAATAATAAAAGTGGGATTTTCTGCCCACTTAAAACTGATAAATAAATTATACCACATCTTTTACAAAAATAAAAGAAAAATATGTGATTTCCACAGAAAAAATCGCAAAAAAAGAGTCGCATATTAACGAGCTCTTCTATATCTTTCTTTTGGATCTAAATATTTTTTTCTAAGTCTTATTTCCGTTGGAGTTATTTCAATATATTCATCATCTTCAATAAATTCCAATGCTTCTTCCAAAGTAAATTTCTTAGCTTTATTTAATACTATTGCCTCATCAGCGTGAGCACTTCTAGTATTTGTTAGTTCTTTATTCTTACAAGGATTAACATCTAAATCGCCTTCTTTATTAGCAATACCTACGATCATACCAATATAAACATCAGTTGATGGATCCACAATCATTGTACCTCTACTGCTTAAGTTAAATAATGAGTAACCAAAAGTTGTCCCATTAACCATAGAAACTAAAACACCATTTTTACGTCCTGAAATAGCTCCAGCATAAGGTCCATAAGAATCAAATGAACGAACCATAATACCTTCGCCTTTTGTTTCGGTAATAAATAAACCACGATAACCGATTAATCCTCTAGTGGGAACTAAATATTCACATTTTGTATATCCAACTTCACCTGGTGTAACACTTTGCATAATTCCTTTTCTTTCATTTAAAGAATTAATTACAGTTCCAGAATATTCATTTGGTACATTAACAATAACTTTTTCATATGGCTCACATTTTTCACCATCTATTTCTTTAAAAATAACTTCAGGTTTAGAAACTGATAATTCATATCCTTCTCTTCTCATATTTTCAAGCAAAATTGATAAATGAAGTTCACCACGACCACTTACCTTAAAACCATCAGCGCCTTCTAATTGTTCAACTTTTAAACCTACATTAGTTTCAAGTTCTTTTTCTAATCTTTCTTTTAAATGTCTACTTGTTAAAAATTTACCACTTTGACCAGCAAATGGAGAATTATTAACTAAAAAATTCATTGATAATGTTGGTTCTTCAATCACAATTTTAGGAAGTGGATTAATATTATCCTTTTCACAAATTGTATCTCCAATAGAAACGTCTGAACACCCTGCTACAGTTACGATATCTCCAAAATAAGCAACAGGAACCTCAACTCTTTTAATGCCTTCATTAACAAACAATTTAGTAACACGAAAAGACTCAACTTTTCCATCATTTGTTGCTAAAGAAACAGTTTCACCAGACTTAATCTTACCTTTGTTAATTCTACCTATACCAAGTCTTCCAATATAATCATCATATGCAAGTTGACACACTTGCAATTGTAATGGATCATCCTCATTACCTTCAAAAACTTTAGTATTATTTACAATAGTTTCTAACAATGGCGTTAAATCCTTACCTTCATCACTCATATTATAAATTGCATAACCACTTCTAGCACTACCATAAAGAATAGGAAAATCCAATTGTTCATCTGTTGCACCTAATTCCATAAACAAATTAAATGTCATATCAACAACTTCTTCAGCTCTCTCATCTTTTTTATCAATTTTATTAATAAATAAAATTGGTTTTAAATTATTTTGTAATGCTTCTTTTAAAACAAATCTAGTTTGAGGCATAGGTCCTTCAGCAGAATCCACAAGTAAAATAACTGTATCAACAGTTTTTATAACTCTTTCAATTTCACTGGAAAAATCAGCATGACCAGGAGTATCAACTATGTTAATTTTATAATCTTTATATTTAATAGCACAGTTTTTTGCTGTTATAGTAATACCTCTTTCTTTTTCAAGGTCTCCACTATCCATTACACAATCAACTAATTCTTCATTTGCTCTAAAAACACCACTTTGTCTTAACAGTCCATCAACTAAAGTAGATTTACCAGCATCAACATGTGCAACTACGGCAATATTTATTATCTTAACCATAAAACTTCACCCTTTTTTCACGTAAATACCCATAGATAATAATACAAAATGATATAATTGTCAAGAAAAACATAATAATTTTAATAAAAGAATTTTACTAACAAAAAGAAAAATAAATGTAATAAAATATACACAACAAAAATCCTCTATTTTAAAATGAGGATTTTGATTACTTTAATTTCATACCAAAAATTTATTAATCACTACAGTTATAACGATTTCTTATAGATGTATCAACTGCTATTTTATATTATTTCTCTATTTTACCCCCTTTCATTATTCTTCATACCTAATTTCTTCCATATTATTAAAACTACTTAAGAAATAATCATCTGAATAATCTCTTACTCTGTTTTCCATAACATCATTTATAGGTATGAGTGTATAATCTTTTAATATTACATACTTATAAGTAAAAGTTAATATTTGATCATAGTATTTTGTTAACATCCTAATCTTAACAGTTGTAGTAACCTTTTTATTCAAGTTATTATCAAAATAATTCATTAATTCATAAAAACACTTATCAGTTTTAAGTATTCTTTCATTATATATTCTAATTACTTTTTCGCCTTCATAATTACCATTCATTTTTTCAATAGTTGGATATTTTTCATTTCCATAATTTATACTATATAAAAGATTATCTTTTGCATAAACGTAATTTGACATAAAATCATAATCAATCTTTTTACCTAAAAATTCTGTTGAATACTCCCATTTAAGATAATCGCTAAGATTATAGTTTGCTTTTTCATACATATTATAATTATTACTTACTTTATTATCAATGTTATCATCATGTAATGTATATCTAATATCATTATAATCATAAAAAATTATATCTGCACCAGAATTCGGAGCAATATTCATAATCTTAATATTTTTATCATTATCATATACCTTCTTATATTCAAATACCCCATTATCTAGTTTCTCAGGATTAAAAATATATATAGAATTATTACTTATAAATGAATATTTACTAAATGAAGCCTCTTCATTTAAAACTTCTCCATTTTTTAATTTTAAATATTCTTTATTTGGATACTTTTGTTTCAATTCTTCCTGTATTGTTTTTGCTACGAACGAATCATTTGAAGGTGATTTTCCTATTGGTGTTGGCTTATTACTTATGATGGTAAATATAACAATTACTGCAACTAACACTATGGCAAGTGCTACAACAACAAATAATATTTTTTTAGTTTTCTTTGTCATATTAACCTACTTTTCTATAAATCCACTTGTCTTTTTTGAGTACATATCATCAGTTATAGGTTTATATCTTTTCCCATCATACTCATCAGTAAAACCATTATATGCTTTATATATTTCATTAGTTTGTGTATCATATACTCTTTCATAACCAAGTGTTGCATCACTTTGTTTTTGACTCATTATATCAAAGGACGTATTTCTTTTATTCCAAGAATCCATTATTCCATCACTTATCTCATTGCCTATTGCTCTAATTTGTTGAAAATTTTTCATGACAGCATCCTGTTCTTTATTAAATCCACTTATAAATGTATCAGTAAAGTTTAATGATGAACAAATTGTGTTTAACACATCTTCCCAATCAATAAATTCATCTTTTGGAGTTGTAATAAAGATAGCATCATATACACTCAAATATTGAATATCTATTTTTTTACCTGATATTATATTTTCATTAACATAGTATGGTCCTGGATCAAATACGTAAGCTGTAAATATACCTTCGCCTTCTTTACCATTTGCATCTTTAAATGTTGCTCTAAGCATATCACCACCTAAACTGTCTTTACCTAATTTTTCACTTACAGTAAAATCAGTTAAAACAGGAAAAGTAAATGTGCTAGTATTATTTAAAGTACCTAAATCATTAAATATTTTATAAAATCCTTCCGTATCTTTAGTGGCTATTACACTAGTTTTAGCAAACATATCATTTGGATAATATTTTTGTTGCCATCTTTTAGCATCTTCTGATTTATTATATCCCTCAGTTTTCATATTTAAGAAAAACTGATAAGTAGGATTATTTGAATCGTATACTTTAATAGTATAGTGAATATAATCTCCTAATGTATCAACTTTCCATCCTTTTGGTTTTTTTAGGATAACATCGCCATTACTAAAATCTTCAAATTCAATTTTACTAGCCTTGGATCTAACTATTTTTATGTTTTTATCTGGATTATAAAACACGCCACTTACTTTACTAGCGCCTCTACTAAATAAAACAATACTTATTATAATTATAAAAAGAATAACACAAATTATAACAAGACTTTTTTTAGAAATATTTACCTTTCCTATCTTCATAAAATCAAACTCCTTTTCTTTAATTATTATAAGCAAAAAAAACAAGCATAGCAATAAGCTTGTCTTTAAATGCATTGTTTTTGGTGGAAACTTTTTTAAATAAATACATATAAAAACATGACTTTCTTATTATATTAAAAAGAAACAAATTTAAATTTGTTTCTTTATTGGTTATCTTCCAATATTATTTGACCATCTTTTATTGGTATATTAGGAAAAGTTACATCAGTAAGCATTATATTTCTAACTGACGCTACAGGATTTGTTATTTCATCAGTTTCATATAATGTAATATATTTATTAGCCCTATTAGTATTTTAAAGTTTTTTCAATTTCATTTTAATTTCTTATTATAATAAAAACCTATAAAATAAGTTCATTTTTTATCTTACTTTATAGGTTTCATTTTTATTTTTCTTTTTTGTCTTTTGTTTTTTCTATAAAACCATAATGTTCTCTGATTTTTTGTTCAAGTTCATCCCTTAAAACTGAATTTTCTTTTAAAAATATTTTAACATTTTCTTTTCCTTGACCAATCTTTTCACCATTATAAGAATACCAAGCCCCACTTTTATCAATTATAGCCAAATCACTAGCAATATCAATAATCTCTCCTTCTCTAGATATTCCTTCACCATACATAATATCCACGGTTGCTGTTTTAAATGGTGGCGCTACTTTATTTTTAACTACTTTTATATTTGTTTTATTACCAACAATTTGATCTCCAACTTTTATTTGTTCTCCACGTCTTACATCAAGTCTGATACTTGAGTAAAATTTTAATGCTCTTCCCCCAGGTGTAGTTTCAGGATTTCCAAACATAACACCAACTTTTTCTCTTAATTGATTTATAAATATTGCAGTAGTTTTAGTTTTATTCATTGTTCCTGATAATTTTCTTAATGCTTGAGACATTAATCTTGCTTGAAGACCTACGTGTGAATCTCCCATTTCACCATCAATCTCAGCCTGAGGAACTAATGCTGCAACAGAATCTATAACTACTATATCAACAGCATCACTTTTTACCAAAGCATCACAAATTTCTAATGCTTGTTCTCCAGTATCTGGTTGACTAAGCAACAACTCATTTACGTTTACCCCTAGATTTTTAGCATATATTGGATCAAGTGCATGTTCGGCATCAATAAATGCTGCCCTTCCACCATTCTTTTGAACTTCAGCTATGGCTTGTAATGCCACTGTTGTTTTACCACTTGACTCAGGTCCATATATTTCAATTATTCTTCCTTTAGGATAGCCACCAACACCTAAAGCAACATCAATAGTTATTGAACCACTTGAAGTAACATCAACATTCATATGATCATTATCACCAAGTTTCATAATAGCTCCAGCCCCAAATTGTTTTTCAATATCAGCTAATACTTGTTCTAACGCCTTGTCTTTATTCTTTTCATCTTTTGTAACTTTCATTTTTCCTCCTAATACCCTGATACAAATTAATTGTAACGCATGTTAAAATAATTGTCAACAAAAATACAAACATTTGTTATTTTTTGTTTATTTTTTCTACTTCCTCTTTTGAAAGATCTGTTATTTTAATTATTTCATCAATCGGATAATTTGCTTCCAATAACTTTTTTGCAATTGATTCTTTTTCTAGCTTTTGTCCTTCAGCCAAACCTGCTTCGTGTCCTTCAGCTCTCCCTTCAGCTAATCCTTCCCTTCTAGCAATATTTTTTTCAGTATTTTGTATATACTTTTCTTCTTCCTCCGGAGTTATATCAT
>OLPV01000479.1_pt1 | contig 35002 bp, 29 predicted proteins | sample 1671961 | NCBI WGS metagenome assembly OLPV01 (sample SAMEA3136630, study PRJEB25190) | human gut metagenome | biome: human gut; feature: human-associated habitat; material: faeces | place: Austria | collected 2013 | reverse complement strand
TTACATTCCAAAGAAATTGTCACAGCGAATGTATCATCTGACAGATGGGACAAAGGTTCAAAGAGACTGGTATTCCTCTTATTTACTGTATTGTATCAATAAAACTTATACACAGATCAACAAACTAAAATGTCGATCTAATTTTGCCACTATGTATCAAAAAGAAAAGAACATGATTGAAGAAATCATTCGTTCAGGAAAAAAGATTATGAATTCCGGTATTCGTACCGTTTAATTTCATAGCCCCGGGTATTTGACTTAGTATCCATCTGGGAGATCTTGTGGCCCAGAGAACGCGAATGTGAAGATTCAGTTCCATCGAATCGACACAAATGTGGTCGTAGGACTGCTTGTTCGCGAGTTTTGTTGCTCCGGAACAGATGTGTCTGCCAAAGTCCTTGCGATGTACGCAGGCACTAGAACTCCGTCAATGGAACCCCAGTGGCTTGCCGCTGGGTTAAGTCAGGAGAGGAACACCTTTGATGCTGCAGATTATCGTAGTATATTTTGCACCATATTATATGTTTCGCGTGAAGATGGGACCAGGCTACCGTTTCCCAGCAGTCATAATCGCGTTTGTTATCAATTATGCGGCATAAATTTCTGCAAAATATGCCGCAGGTAATTAAGCGAGTGCTTCCATCCATCACAAATGAGACTATTACACTTGTTAAGGATACATCGCTTGCATTTACGATTTCAATTGCGGAGATGTTCACTGTTGCCAAGCAAATTGGTGCAGCACAGACAAGTGTAATGCCTCTTTTGGCAGCAGGTATTTTCTATTATGTATTTAACCTGATTGTGGCGACAGTGATGGAATATATCGAAAAACGGCTTTCGTATTATAGGTAGGTAAAAATATGGCAGTTCAAAATAATAAAACAGAAGGTACAGTTCTCCTGGAAATGAAGCATGTAAAAAAGAGCTTTGACAAAAGCGGTGTTTTAAAAGATATTTCTCTGAAAGTGAGAGAAGGCCAGGTGGTTTCCATTATAGGGCCGTCCGGTTCTGGAAAGTCCACATTGCTTCGCTGTGCAACGCTTCTTGAAAAGATGGATGCAGGAGAGCTGATTTATCTTGGCGAAAAGGCAGCGTGGGAGCAGGATGATAAAAAAGGGCAAAAGCGCTGTGTCTACGCGCCAAAGGATAAGCTTAAGCAGATTCGATCTTATTTCGGTCTTGTTTTCCAAAGTTTTAATCTTTTTCCGCATTATTCTGTTATGAAAAACATCATTGATGCACCTGTATGTGTGAATCATGTGAGTAAAAATGAAGCAAAAGAGCGGGCAAAAAAGCTTCTTGCGCAGCTTGGGCTTTCCGATAAGGCAAATGCCTATCCATGCCAGCTTTCCGGTGGTCAGCAGCAGCGAGTTTCAATAGCACGAGCACTTGCATTGCAGCCAAAGATTCTTTTCTTTGATGAACCAACTTCTGCGCTAGACCCAGAGCTTACAGCAGAGGTGTTAAAGGTCATCCGCCAGTTAGCTCAAAATCATATGACAATGATTATTGTCACACATGAGATGCAGTTTGCAAAAGAAGTTTCCGATCACATCGTCTTTATGGAACAGGGAGTGATCGTAGAAGAAGGAACACCAGATGAACTGTTTTCATCTGAAAATGCCCGCGTAAGAGAGTTTATCGGAAAGGTTAGTGCTTAATTTTAAAGTAAAGTCTGAAGGTGAATGGATTTCATAATCTTTTTTATTGACAAGCTCACGTTTAAGGAGTACAATAGTTTATTGTATAAGATGGACTAATTTTGTGATCATGGCGTGGGACTGCGGTTTGAAATGGCGGTGAAACGACTGTGAGAACGAGAAATATACAGGAAGAGATGAGGACGCCATGGAGCCAAAAAACAATATAATCTGGCCAAGCTTTAACAGACAATTTGATACAGCAGTGTCCGGCGATAATACCGTGCGCAAGGCAGTTCCTTATCTGGATCGCTACCAGCAGGAACAGCTTGAGCGTCAGCAGGAGCGTCAGAAACGCTGGGAAAAACAGATTCATAAACGTGCAGTACAGAAGGAATTTGAAGAGCGCAGAAGAAGAGCAAATGCACTGACCTTTGCGGAGGCATCAGTAGTTGGTGTTTTGTGTGCTGTGCTTTTATTTGCATGTATTTTTTACGTGGGTCAGCAGGCGAAGTTAAACCAAAGCAATACAAAGCTTGCATCACTGCAAAAAACATATGCTTCACTTGTTGAGGATAATAACGCCAAAAGCAGTGAAATTGAAGGGTCAGTTGATTATGAGCGTATTTACGATTATGCAGTCAACGAGCTGGGCATGATGTATCCGGAAAAGGGACAGACTGTTACATATAAGAGAAATCCAGGCAGTTATGTAAAGCAGGGCGAAGAGATTCCAAGCAATTAAGAATGAATAATGCTTTGATTGGCATATTTAAGAAAAACCTCCATAAATATGAGATAGATATCATATTTATGGAGGCTTTTTATGTTTGCTGATAATTCTAAAATGAACAAAAGAAATGTGTATCACTTGATTTGCCGAGTCATTAGTATATGTTTGTGTGCCCTTTTTTGCCTGTCTTTTGGCTGTACATCAAAAAAGGAAGAACGTCTGCAGGAGATTGATTTTACTGTAGTGGATGATGACGAGATTCCAGAAGAATTAAAGACAATCATTGATCAGAAAAAAACAGGAGAGTTCAAACTGACATATGCCGATCAGGATGAACTCTACATAGTGGTTGGTTATGGAAAACAGCTGACCGGCGGCTACAGCATTCAGTTTCCAGACGTGTATCTGACAAAAGAGAATATTGTTGTAACAAGTGTATTGCTTGGTCCGGAAGGAGAAGAACCTGCGAATATCAGTTATCCATACGCGGTCATTAAAATCGAATATAGGCCAGAGCCAGTACTGTTCCAGTAAATTATAAAAACGGTGCTTATGACTTATACCGATTTGAAAAATTTACTGAAGCATTACTTTTCTGTTTCATAGTCTTTCATCAAATCCGTCAGGTAATTTTTGATCTCAATGAATTTAGGAATATAAATAAAGAAGTAACCGACACTCATTCCTGACAGGAAAATACAGAGCCAATAGGTCCAGTGGGAAATCTGAGTCAAAAGAATACATAAAAGACCTACGACCCACACGATGATCATACCCTGTTTTAAAGAAAGGTATGGACGGCGGTTTGTCACTTTCTTTTTTAAATACATCATGTAGACTGCACCAAGCGCTATGCCGGCAGCCGCAAGTAAAATGGTGATCCATGGGGAAAGCAGTTCTGGACGCTTAATCATCTTTACAAGTAATAGGATGATATAGAAGCCTGTGCCAAAGCCGTAGATAAGCCACGGAAAAATGTTGTTGCGAAAAGGAGAATCCTTTTTCATGCTGAATTTCATATCATTGCCTTTCTGCGAATATTATTTTTAATTAAAATGATACCGTGCCTATGTATAAAAGTCAATAAGTGCTGCAAACAGGAAATCATTAAATTTTTGTAACTATCCAGTTGAAATCTATCGGCGAAGATGCTATACTTACAGAAGATTGTGAAAAAATAATCACACAAGCAATTAAAGGAGGTACTTCAATGTTAGTAACAGCTGAAGAGATGCTTAAGAAAGCAAAGGCCGGCAAGTATGCAGTAGGCCAGTTCAATATCAATAACCTGGAGTGGACCAAGGCAATCCTTGCAACCGCACAGGAACTGCAGAGCCCGGTTATCCTTGGTGTTTCCGAGGGTGCTGGTAAGTATATGACCGGTTTCGGTACAGTAGCAGCTATGGTAAAGGCTATGATTGAGGAAATGAACATCACTGTTCCGGTTGCTCTGCATCTGGATCATGGAACCTATGAAGGATGCTATAAGTGCATCAAGGCTGGTTTCTCCTCCATCATGTTTGATGGTTCTCATCTGCCGATCGAAGAGAATATCGAGAAGACCAAGGAGCTTGTTGCTGTATGCAAGGGCATGGGAATGTCTCTTGAGGCAGAAGTTGGTTCTATCGGCGGCGAGGAAGATGGCGTTGTAGGTATGGGCGAGTGTGCAGATCCAGAAGAGTGCAAGAAAATTGCTGATCTTGGTGTAACCATGCTGGCAGCAGGTATCGGAAACATTCACGGTGTATATCCGGCTAACTGGAAGGGATTAAGCTTTGAGACACTGGCAGCAGTAAGCGAGAAGGTTGGCGATATGCCGCTTGTTCTTCACGGTGGTACAGGTATCCCGGCTGACATGATTAAGAAGGCAATCTCTCTGGGCGTTTCCAAGATCAATGTAAACACAGAGTGCCAGTTGTCCTTCGCAGCAGCTACTCGTGAGTATATCGAGGCTGGCAAGGATCAGAAGGGTAAGGGCTTTGACCCAAGAAAGCTGTTAGCACCAGGTGCTGAGGCAATCAAGGCTACCGTTAAGGAAAAGATGGAGCTGTTCGGTTCTGTAGGTAAGGCTTGAAACAAATAAGACAATTATCGTTCAGGTTTAGCGTGAAAAAGAGGAACATTTCACAAAAGTGAAACGATTCTGGAAAAACACTTGCTTTTCTGAATGAAAAGGTGTATTTTATTGTCATCAGTGATTGAAACAGACAATCACGACCTGACTGGAACAAGGGCGTTCTTATCTTAGTTGATAAGGGCGCTCTTTCTTTTACTTTATCATAGTAAAGTGGTCGATAATATATCAGTTCAGTCAGGTGGCTCTGCAGAATAGCTTAACAGAAGAAAAGGCAGCAGACAGAGCGTTATATCAGTATAGAATGAGAGGGTTGAAAACATGAGCGGCAGAATTACAGAGTTATTTAACAACAATGTTTTTACAGATGCTGAGATGAAGGCTCGTCTTCCGAAGAAGGTTTATAATGAAGTGAAGGCGTGCAAGCTGGATAAGGGATCTGCAGACATCGTTGCACAGGCAGTAAGAGACTGGGCAATTGAGAAAGGTGCAACACATTTTACACATGTATTTGAACCACTGACAATGCTTACTGCAGAGAAGCATGACTCCTTCGTTTCGCTTCCAGATGAAGATGGTAAGGTCATGATGGATTTTACCGGAAAAGAATTGTGTGAGTCCGAGCCAGATGGTTCATCCTTCCCGTCAGGTGGTATTCGTGATACCTCTCGCGCAAGATCTTACACTTCATGGGATATGACTTCACCGATTTACGTAAAGGAGGATGCAATTGGAACCATTCTTTGTATCCCGGCAGCATTCTGCTCATACACAGGTGAAGCACTTGATGCAAAGACACCGCTTCTTCGTTCTATGGACGCAGTAAGTGAGCAGGGTGTCAGACTTCTTCGTCTGTTAGGAAACACTACATCTACAAAGGTGACTGCAGGTGTTGGACCTGAGCAGGAGTATTTCATTGTAGACAGAGATAAATATTTACAGAGAGATGACCTTGTATTTACAGGTCGTACACTGTTTGGCGCACCGGCTCCAAAGGGACAGGAGCTCGATGATCAGTATTTTGGTGTAATTCCGGAGCGTGTTGGTTCCTTTATGAAGGAGCTAAACGAAGAGCTGTGGAGATTTGGTATCACTGCAAAGACACAGCATAACGAGGTTGCGCCAGGACAGCATGAGGTTGCTCCGATTTTCTCTGTGACAAACGTTGCAGCAGACAGCAACCTGCTTTTAATGGATACCTTAAAGAAGGTTGCAACACGTCACGGTCTTGTATGTTTGCTTCATGAGAAGCCATTTGCAGGCGTAAATGGTTCTGGTAAGCACAACAACTGGTCTCTTTCCACAGATGATGGTATTAATCTGTTTAAGCCAAGCAAGAAGCCAGAGACTGATACTCGCTTCCAGTTAGTTGTTGGCTGCGTTATGAAGGCAGTGAAAAAGCATGCACTTCTTCTTCGTACCGCTGCTTCTAACCCAGGAAATGATCATCGTTTGGGTGCAAATGAGGCACCGCCAGCAATTATTTCTATCTTCTTAGGTGATCAGATTGGTGGTGTAGTTGATCAGATTATCGAGAAGGGATATGCATATTCATCTATTCCAGCTGGAATGCTTGATCTTGGTGTAAAGGAGTGCCCGGCTGTTGATAAGGATCCGACCGACCGTAACCGTACATCACCATTTGCATTTACCGGAAACCGTTTCGAGTTTAGAATGGTTGCTTCATCCTGCAACGTTGCAGAGCCAAACATTGTATTAAATGCAATGATGGCAGAAGCATTCTCTGATGCAGCAGATGCAATTGAGGCAAAGCTTAGAGAAGGTAAGCACACAGATGTTGCTGTTCGCGAAGTGACTGCAGAGTTTATCCGTGAGAACAAGGATATCTACTTTAACGGAAACGGATATACTGACGAGTGGGTTGCAGAGGCCGAAAGACGTGGTCTTCCAAATGTAAAGACATGGGTTGACTCCATCAAGTCTGTTACAGAGCCAACGACAGTAGAGATGTATGAGAAGTTCCACATCTTAACAAAGAGAGAGCTTGAGGCTCGTGCAGAAGTCTTCTATGAGACATACAGCAAGACTTTAAATATTGAAGCAGGTACAATGATTGATATGGTAACAAAGAAGATCATTCCGGCTGTTATCAAGTATGAGAACAATCTGGCTGCATCTGTAAATACTATTAAGTCTGCATACGCAGCAGCAAACATCTCCACTCAGGAGGGTATGCTTCATGAGATTGCCGAGCTTCTTGGTGAAACATATAAGGCATTAAAGAAGTTAAGTGATGTTCACGCAAAGGCTGTTGCTATGGAAGGAAAAGAGCAGGCATTCTATTATAAGGATGTTGTAAAGGAAGCAATGGATGAGCTACGTGCACCAGTTGATAAGCTTGAGGTATTAGTAGAGCGCAAGGTATGGCCGATGCCAACATATGGCGATCTTCTGTTTGAAATCTAAAAACAAAAGTGATTTTAAATGCGCTTCTGAATACTTAATAAAATATAAAAGAATGCATAGCTGTCCGAAAATTCTTCGGACAGCTATCTTTTTTACTTGACAATCAATAGTAGATAAAGGTAGAATAAGTATATATGTGTACAGAAAGGCGTGGTTATTTCTATGGGGATAACGAATATTTTATTATTGGTATTAGGATATGTTCTACTGTTATTTAGTACAAAGCTAGTCAATGGAGGCGGAATTTCTATTATGAGAAAAGGACCGACATCCGATGCGCAGGAGCGAATTTTTTCCTGGTTTGCACTTAGCTTGATGCCATTTTTAAGCATAGCAATCTCAGGTGGTGTATTAGGTCTTGGGAACATGGTATTTACAGCAGCGCTGACAGCTGGTGTACTGCAGCTTCTTTTGATCTATGGAATGCTTGGAATCACTGGAACGTACCGTCTCGCAGGCAATGCACTTCGCGATCTTGTGCTTCTTCTTGTTTGCGTTGTGCTTCTGATTGTTTGTACTAACTACACCTGGAGTAAAGGTCATCCAGCAAGCACGATCTCTAGGGGAATGGGTCTTTTTCTTTGTGTTCTTGCAGTAGCGTTTACTGTGTGGATGCTTCCTTATTTTATGGGAAAAAACCGTAAGCTTCAGCGCCGTCCTGATACGGATTTTGTTCCGGCAATTGTGTTTACGCTTGTGGGACTTGCACTGGCAGGTCTTGGCGGTGTTCTTCTTATGAATAATACGGCAGCGCTTACCCATGCGCTGAACATAGAGCAGGGTGTGCTTGGTGTTGCTGTGATCGGCGTAGGCCTTGTACTTCCAGAGTATGTGCGTGTAGCAAGAAAGTACTGGATGAACACACAAAAACCAGTATCAATGCATTTGACACTTGCTACTGGAAATCTTGGATTATTGCTTATGATAGGTCTTAGTGCAGTAATTTCACCTATTATTGTTACATTTGCAGGTGCGTACCTGCTGCTTGCATGTGTGGTGGCGATTATTGTATTTGGTATTTTGTTCTACGTAGGCGGTGAAGTTGGAAAAATTAAGGCGCTCTTGTTTTTAGCTGGTTTTGCCCTTATTTTTGTGCTTCTTATGAAATTTAGTCTGCATTAAGCAGCAAATTAGGAGAAAGAGAGGGAGAAGTTATGCTGTTTTCGGATATTACAGATTGTGAAATGCTAGTTTATCGATGCATTCAGGAAGCTGATAAGGAAATTGGCCTGGTTGGCATCATGGATGAACTTGAAAAGAAATACCAGAAGGACTGGAAACGTTCAACGGTATGTACATTTATTGCACATTTGATTGAAAAAGGTTATGTAAATGGAAGAAGAGAGGGACGTGTGTTCTATTATTCTTCAGCAATTAATGATAAGAAGTTTTTGGAAGCACAGGTAAAGCAATTCATGAATTTCTGGTTTGATGGATCTCTCGAAGAACTAGTGCAGTACGCATGCTTGGCCAAAGGAATTTCAAAGAAGAATGCAGCTGAAATCGTAGCTGCTGTAAAGGAGCTTGAAAAGAAGTAAGAAGATGCTGCAGAGTTCCCTGCGGCATCTTTCTCATTTATTGAGGTGAAAGGATCTGAAGAATTATGGAAAACCAGAATACACCATTGTGGGATGCCTCACTTGACATCAATGAACGGTTAGACTGGCTGCTTGAGGCACTGAATCTGGATGAAAAATGCAGGATGTTTTCGACGCTTACACCAGAGGTGGCACGTCTTGGAATCCGAAGTACTTATCTGGGTGAAGAAGCTGCTCATGGTGTGGAAGCAAAGCATGATCGAAGCGTAAACTGGGGAGCACCGAAGCCGACAACGACATTTCCACAGCCGTTTGGTATGAGTCAGACTTGGGATACTAAGCTGATGGAAAAAATGGGGGCAGCCGTTGGAGATGAGGCACGAATCCTCTATTATCGAGAGGGTGAACATGGCGGTCTATGTCGTTGGGCACCGATGGCAGAGCCAGAGCGTGATCCCCGTTTTGGAAGGACAGAAGAAGGATTTGGAGAAGATCCTCATTTGGGTGGTCAGATGGCATCTGCTTATATAAAGGGGATGCGTGGTGATAATCCTAACTATATAAAGACAGCAGCTACGCTTAAATATTTTACCGGCTATAATTCAGAAGATCGGCCACTTCGTGTATCAATTGATCCGCGCAGCTTTTATGAGTATTATTTGGAGCCATACCGCAGGTGCATCATAGAAGGTGGTGCGGAAGGCGTTATGACAGCAAGTAATGCAATCAATGGCACACCAGCACTTTTTGGCGATCATTTACAGGAGGTACTTCGTAAAGAGTGGCGTTTTAGTGGTCATATCGTTGGAAATGAATGTTCGCTCGAAGAGCTGTGTAGGGATGAGCGTTTTTCTGACAGAGAAAAGACAGCAGCGCTTGCAATAAAGGCAGGTGTGGATTGTTTTGCTGATGAGCCTGAGTTTGTGGAAGCAGCAGTGCGAGGTGCTTATGACAGAAATCTTCTTTCAATGCAGGACATTAATCAGGCGGTGCGCCGCAGCTTTGCGACAAGGATTCGTCTTGGTATGTTTAATAAAAAAGAAGATGATCCGTTTGCAAATCCAGATGAATCACTTTTAGGCGGCAGTGATCATGCTGATTTGTCACGTCAGGCTGGACGAGAGGCAATTGTACTTTTGAAAAATGAAGAACAGATACTGCCTATTTCTCCACAAGAAAAAGAAAAAATTGCAGTGATAGGACCATTAGCAAATGAATGGTTTAAGGATTGGAATGGAGGCATACCACCATATCGTATTTCACCGTATGAAGGAATACGTGATAAATTTGGGGAAGATTGTGTGACTTACACAGACGGCAAAAGGCGTCTGTGCCTGCGCTGTGGAGAGCGGTTTGTCTGTCTGACGCAGGAAGGACGACTGGCGCTTGGCTCGCGCTCAGAGGCTGAGGAATTTGTTATAACTGACTGGGGACAGGGAAAAATGAATCTGCAGGCGGCATCGACAGGATGCTATCTGACAAGTGTAGATGAGGACGGAAAGTTATTTGCAAACCGCAGTGAGGCATTTGGCCGTCATGTAAAAGAATGCTTTTGTGTTGAGATGCTGCCAGATGGACGTTTTCGACTGACAACATGGCGTGGACGCGATGTGTATTGGGACAGCGAGGGTATGCTGCGTGCAGCAACAGATGAGCAGGTTGGCATTGGCTGGCCAGGCGAAAATCGTGCATTATTTGGAATTGAGCAGACTTGGGATGGTACGGCTCGTGCAGTGACTTTAGCATCAGAGGCTGACAAGGTGATTATTGTACTTGGAACAAATCCAGTGATCAATGGTCAGATAGGACAGGACAGAGAGCAGTATGGACTTCCAAGTGCTCAGATAGCATTGTTTGAAGCTGTGAAAAAGGTGAACGAGCATGTGATCGTTGTTGTTGTAAGCAACTATCCGCATGATCTGATGCCGTTACAGGAAGCAAAAGCTATTCTCTTTACGCCGTCTGGCTGTCAGGAACTTGGAAGAGCTATTGCAGATGTTATGTCTGGCGCATATAATCCGTCAGGAAGACTGAATATGACATGGTATTCATCATTTGAAGATCTTCCAGCAAAAAATGAATGTGATATTATTCGCACGCGTCAGACCTATCAATATTATAGAGGCAAAAAACAATATCCGTTTGGATATGGATTGTCATATACGTCATTTGTGTATGATATTTTCGCAGTGGAGCAAGAAAAGGAGCAGCTTAAGGCTGTGCTTCGTGTACGAAATACTGGAAATTGTGATGGTGCTAAGGTTATCCAAATTTATGCGGCAAAGGAGGAAGCATCACTTACACGGCCAGATAAAAAGCTTGTTGGTTTTGCATTTGTTATGCTTCATGCAGAAGAAGCTAAGGAAGTGACAATTAAAATTCCATTTAGAGAGCTGATGATCTATGATGTGATTACAGAAAGCATGATGCTTCCCGATGGCGGCTATCGAATTTGGATAGGAGAGGATGCAGATACACAGGCACAGATAATAGAAAGTGATGGCACGAAGCGTCCAGCACAGGTTATTGTCTGCCTTGAGGGTGATATTCGTATTCGTCGTGATTTTGCTAATATTACAGGAGCCTGGCTTTATGATGAGTGCAGAAATGTGCGAATCTCAAAACGAGAGGGCGTTCAAGTTGTCTGCATAAGCAATAAGGCGCAGGAAGCGATGATGGAGTATACAATGGGCGATAATGACAGCTTGGGAAGTGAACTCCATTTAAAGCTTTATGCTATAGAAGGCAGCAAGCTAAAGATAACCATCAATGATAAGGATTCACAGATGTTTGCGCTAAATACGCAGGGAATGATCCAGGAGGTTTGCATCAATCTTTCTGAGGAGATGGCAACTTGGGGGTATGTGGATGAAATCATTACATTAAAGCTTTCTATGAAGGGTGTTATGGGAATTAGTTATTTTTGGTTTGAATAGTTACGAATTAAATAATAAGGGAGAATAGATCATGGAAGAAAAGAACACAACTATGGGAACAACTGAGACAATGGAGGATTACAAGGAGGCACTTGAGGCATCTTACCGCAGAATCCGTCCAGGTGATATCGTGACAGGAACAGTTATCGATGTAAATGATCAGGATGTGACAATTGATTTTAATTACTATGCACCGGGCAGAATCCCAGTGACTGAGTTAAGCGATGATCCAACATATCAGGTACAGGAAAATGTCGCAGTTGGTGATACACTTACTGCAACAGTTGTAAAGACAGATGATGGTGCCGGAAATATGCTTCTTTCCTGCAAGGATGCAGCTGAGGAGTTGGCATGGGATAAGCTGCAGGAAGCACAGAAAACAAAGAAGGTTTATCATGTAAAGGTGGCAGGTGCCGTAAATGGCGGATGCGTAGCTTATGTAGAAGGCGTGCGCGGATTCATCCCGGCATCAAAGCTTGCATTAGAATATGTAGAGGAGCCGGCAGATTACTTAAATAAGGAACTTGATGTTCAGGTAATTTCAGTGGATGAGGATGCAAAGAGAGTAGTTCTGTCTGCAAAGGAGCTTCTTCTGGCGAAAGTTATGGAAGAAAAGAACAAGAAGATCAACAAGTATACAGTTGGCACTGTTATGGAAGGAACAGTTGAACAGTTAAAGGATTACGGTGCATTTGTAAATATTGGTGATGGTATTACAGGCTTGGTTCATATTTCACAGATCAGCGACAGAAGATTAAAGCATCCAAGTCAGGTATTAAAGGAAGGCGATAAGGTTAAGGTAAAGATTATAAAGATCGAGAACAATAAGATTTCCTTAAGTATCCGTGAGGCAGCTGAGCTTACAAGCCGTGAGGTAGAGGAGGAAGGACCAGCTGAGTACGAGGATAACGGTGCAGCAGCAACAGGTCTTGGCGCACTGCTTAAGGGATTTAAGTTAAATTAAGGTCTGATTTAAGATCTGATTCAAGAAAGGTGTGATTTTATGACAGACGAGATGGAACTTTTAAAAGAATGGATAAAGACAAGCAAAAACATTGTATTTTTCGGAGGGGCAGGTGTGTCAACCGAGAGCAATATCCCGGATTTTAGAAGCACAGACGGTCTGTATAATCAGGAATACGCCTATCCGCCTGAAACAATTCTTAGCCACAGCTTTTATAAAAAAAAGCCAGAGGAGTTTTTTAGGTTTTATCGAAATAAAATGCTGTTTCCAAATGCACAGCCAAATGCAGCGCACAAAGCGCTTGCAAGGCTGGAGCAGCAGGGAAAATTAAAGGCAGTAATAACACAAAACATTGATGGTCTGCATCAAAAGGCAGGAAGCAGGGAAGTGCTAGAGCTTCATGGAAGTGTGCTTCGAAATTATTGCGAGCACTGCGGCAGATTCTATAGCCTGGAAGATCTTATGGAAAAGAAAGAGTTAGTGCCAAAGTGTAGCTGCGGCGGAACCATTAAACCAGATGTGGTTTTGTATGAGGAAAGTCTAAACCGGAAGACATTGGAGCAATCCGTGCGCTATATTAGTCAGGCTGACGTGCTAATTGTAGGCGGAACCTCGCTGACAGTATATCCAGCGGCAGGACTGATTGATTATTACCGGGGAAACAAGCTTGTTTTAATCAATATGGCAGCGACAGTAAAGGACGGCATGGCAGATTTGATTATAAAAAGAAAGATAGGAGAGGCACTTTCAGAGGCAGTAGAGTAAGCTTTTGAAGGCCTGTCTTAGGAGTATGAAAATGGATTTTGAGGTTGGAGATAGAATTATCATGAAAAAACCGCACCCATGCGGAAGCAAGGAATGGGAAGTTTTGCGTGTTGGAATAGACTTTCGTATCCGCTGCTGTGGATGCGATCACCAGATCATGGTGCCGAGAAAGCTTGTAGAAAAGAATACGAAAAGTATTAAAAAGGCGGAATAAAAGTTTTTTTAGGTTGTTACGAAAGCCCTTCGGTGCAATGGTTTCGTCGACGGACCAAACTCCGCAGGTTCCTTTTATGTTCTTTCTTATTATACATTACTTTGAAAGACCTGCTTCAAGTGTCCGTCTCGTGAAATCCATTCACCTTCGGGCTTACCGCAATATTAGTTTATCCATGAACTGTAACGTAAACATTGGTTTATTCGTGAACTTTTTTATAAAAAAGTGCTTGCATTTTCTTTGCAGATATGGTAAAGTTAAAAACTGTGATGTAATATCATATCCTTGCTCTCCAGTAGGTGGAGGGCCAGAGACCAGAAGGAGGTAGAAAACATGAATAAGTACGAGTTAGCAGTTGTATTAAGTGCAAAGCTTGAGGAAGAAGAGAGAGCTGCAGCAATCGAGAAGGTACAGGGCTACATCACCCGTTACAACGGCGTTGTTACCAACGTTGATGATTGGGGTAAGAAGAGACTGGCTTATGAGATTCAGAAGTCTAAAGAGGCTTACTATTACTTCATCCAGTTTGATGGTGATGCAGAGTGTCCAGGTGAAGTTGAGAGACACATCCGCATTATGGAACCGGTTGTCAGATATCTTTGCGTTAAGCATGAAGCGTAAGCAGGGCGCTTAGGCATCAGGCTTAAGCATTTTAGAAAGGGCATGGTTATTAACTATGAATAAAGTTATTTTAATGGGAAGACTTACCCGAGACCCAGAAGTTCGTTACTCACAGGGAGAACGCCAGATGGCTATTGCAAGATATACACTGGCTGTAGATCGCAGAGGACGCGCAAATACATCCAATGGTGAGCAGACAGCTGACTTTATTCAGTGTGTAGCATTTGACCGTTCAGCAGAGTTCGCTGAGAAATATTTTCATCAGGGAACAAAGCTAGTGGTTACCGGACGCATTCAGACCGGCAGCTATACCAATAAGGATGGCCAGAAAGTTTATACGACAGATGTGATTGTTGAGGATCAGGAGTTTGCAGAGAGCAAGTCAGCAAGTGCAGGTTCAGACAATGGCGGTTACAGACCGGCAATGTCTCAGTCCAGACCAGAGCCGGCAAGCGCAGTTGCAAGCGGATTTATGAACATCCCAGACGGCGTAGAAGACGAAGGACTTCCATTTAACTAATGATGTCAAAGACAGACGGAGAAAACGTCCATAATCAAAGCGAAAATCGCTTGATAGATTGAAAATCAAAAAGGAGAGAAGAACATGGCTTACAATAAGGCAGAAAAAACTGATTCCTCCATGAAGAGAAGAGCACCTCGCAGAAGAAAGAAGGTTTGCGTATTCTGTGGAGAGAACAACGGCGTTATCGATTACAAGAACGTTGCAATGTTAAAGAAGTATGTTTCCGAGAGAGGAAAGATCCTTCCGAGAAGAATTACCGGAACTTGTGCAAAGCATCAGAGAGCAATGACCGTAGCTATCAAGAGAGCTCGTCATATCGCACTTATGCCATATACAGTAGAGTAATCAGATATAAAAATAAAAAATCTGGTGTAATAACTAGATTATTGAAGAGAGCGCACGAAAGTGCGCTCTTTTTTCATACTTTGGTATGATTTACATTTTGTGTAAGTGACCGTATACTTTTAAATAGGATAGGTTTCATGAAAAACGTGTAAAAATTTAACATGAAACACTCGTTTAGGCAGTATAAAATATAGTGACCATTAGAAGACTCTTTATGTGTCGTCTTTATGGGAAATTAGATGATGTGACAGAGAGAAACTCCTTGGTGCTAGGAAAGGGAGGAAAAAGTATGCGGAAAGAAAAGAAAAAAATGTCAATCAAAAACCGACAACAACGCCTTCATCTGAAAGAGTAATTCTTGGTATTGAAGACATGAGCAGAACCATTGGTATGGCACTAGCTGGATTCGGAGCAATTATGCTTACCGCACTGATCTGGCTGTATCTGCGCAGCAAAAAGGCATAACAAATAACGCAGTAAAGAAAGTTTGCTAATAAGCAGGACACCGCTTCGGCAATGAAAAATGCAGGGGCGGTGCCCTTTGTTTGTAACACAATTGACATATATTTGCATTTGCTTTATCATGGTATTGCATGTGAAAAAAGCCGCACGCAGAAAGGAAATGTATCAATGAGTGAGCATGTAAATGTATATGAGTATATAGAATCAAATTGTGTTCGTGTTGAGGCAGACTGCTTTGATCTTGAACAGATCATGGAGAGTGGGCAATGCTTCAGAATTTATAAACTTTCTTTGCCGGAACAGGAAAAGCTTTGCAAAAGCAAGGGTTTGGAGGATTGTGAAAGCATGACATGGTATCGCGTCATGGCTGCAGATAAAAAAGTTTTTGTTTGCCAGAATGGTGTCCATCTGATATTCTTTTGCAGCAAAGAGGAATACAAGCAGTTCTGGTGTCATTACTTTGATTTGGATTTTGATTACCGTAGCTATGAAAAGGCAATTGATGCGGATGACAATTATCTAAAGTCTGCATTTGCATATGGAAGCGGTATCCGTATTTTGAACCAAGATCCATGGGAGATGCTTATCACCTTTATCATTTCACAAAGAAAAAATATTCCAGCAATACGTCAGGCAGTGGAAGCATTGTCAAAGGCATGCGGAACGTGTATAGATAAGGAAAATGAACTCTATGCATTCCCAACGCCAACGCAGCTGTCAGGATTAAGCTTGTCTGATTTGCAGGATCTTTCCTTGGGATATCGTGCAAAATATGTGTACGAAGCGGCCCAAAAGGCAGCATCCGGGGAGTTAGACATAAAACAATGGGCTATGCTTGATGATGACGACTTGCATAAAGCACTTCTTTCATGTTATGGCGTTGGAGAAAAGGTTGCAAATTGCGTGGCGCTGTTTGGCTATCATCGTATAGGTGCATTTCCAGTAGATGTATGGATTGACCGAATCCAGAAAACATATTATAATGGAAGCTTTCCAGTAGAAAAATACGAAGGATTTGCCGGTGTCATGCAGCAATATATGTTTTATTACGAAAGAAAAATGGCTACAGATCATTCAAAAAAAGCACGTAAACAGTCGGAAAAATAGAATAATTCATACTTATTTCATACAAAATTTAGCACTCTCGCCTTGACAGTGCTAATGAAAAGGGATATGATATGGATAGGCATAAAATATGCCGCAAGCCTTGGGAAGCCGAGGCAGAATGTGAGGTGCTTATGGAAGTAGATGACAGGCCGAACAGGCCCAAAAAACCGATGCTGACCTATTGGGTCATTGCCATCATTGTGTTTTTGCTTTTAAATACATTTGTATTTCCGAATCTGTTCAGACGACAGGTAGAGCAGACGGATTACAGCACATTTCTCCAAATGATCGAGGAAAAGAACATTGGAGAAGTCAGCGTAGAAGATACGCAGATTACCTTCTCAGACAAGAGTGGTGAGCATATTTATAAGACAGGAACAATGAACGATCCTGATCTTGTAAATCGTCTTGAGGAAGCTGGTGCTGTATTTAGTAAGCCAATTGTTCAACAGATGGGCATGCTTGAATATATGCTGATAAGCTATATTCTTCCGATTGCGCTTTTTGCTCTTTTAGGATGGTTCCTTTCAAGAAAATTAATGAGCAAGATGGGCGATGGAGAGAGCATGATGACCTTTGGCATGGGCGGCGGTTCCAAGAGCAATGCCAAAGTTTATGTAAAATCCGTTGATGGTATTAAGTTTAAAGATGTTGCCGGAGAGGAAGAAGCCAAAGAACTTCTTCAGGAGATCGTTGATTTCCTTCATAATCCGGAAAAGTACCGCGAGATCGGTGCGAAAATGCCAAAGGGTGCACTTCTTGTAGGCCCTCCTGGAACTGGTAAGACAATGCTTGCCAAAGCCGTAGCCGGTGAAGCAGATGTTCCGTTCTTTTCCATTTCGGGGTCCGAATTTGTTGAGATGTTCGTTGGTATGGGTGCCGCAAAAGTAAGAGATCTGTTTAAACAGGCCAATGAAAAGGCTCCATGTATTGTTTTTATCGACGAGATTGATGCAGTCGGAAAGAAAAGAGAGAGTGGACAAATCGGAGGCAATGATGAGCGTGAGCAGACATTAAATCAGTTGCTGTCAGAGATGGATGGTTTTGATGGTTCTAAGGGTGTTGTCATTTTAGCAGCAACAAACCGTCCAGAGTCTCTAGACCCTGCACTTCTTCGTCCAGGTCGTTTTGACCGCCGTATTCCTGTTGAGCTGCCTGACCTTAAGGGTCGTGAGGACATTTTGAAGGTACATGCGGCAAAGATTAAGATTGCAGATAATGTTGACTTTAACGCAATAGCGCGAACAGCAGCAGGTGCATCAGGTGCTGAGCTTGCCAACATTGTCAATGAGGCAGCACTTCGTGCCGTCCGTGATGGAAGAAAGTTTGCAACACAGACGGATTTAATGGAAAGTGTTGAAGTAGTTATTGCTGGTTATCAGAAAAAGAACCGTATTCTTTCAACGAAAGAAAAACTGATCGTTTCGTATCACGAGGTCGGACATGCGCTTGTAGCAGCGCTGCAGACAAATTCCGCACCAGTGCAGAAGATTACGATCATCCCGCGTACATCAGGTGCGCTTGGCTTCACAATGCAGGTTGATGAAGGCGAAAAGTATTTGATGACAAAGGAAGAACTTGAAAATAAGATTGCAACCTTTACCGGAGGACGCGTGGCAGAGGAGCTTGTATTCGGAGATGTGACAACAGGTGCATCAAACGATATTGAGCAGGCAACTAAGCTTGCACGTGCGATTATCACAAGATATGGCATGAGTGAGTTCGGTATGGTAGCAATGGAAAGCTTAAATAATGTTTACTTAGGCGGAGACACCAGTATGAGCTGTTCACAGGAGACAGCTGCAAAGATCGATGATCTTGTAGTGGCTCTTGTGCAGAAGCAGTATGAAAAGGCAAAGAATCTTTTAAATAGTCATATGGACAAGCTTCATGAGATTTCAAAATTCCTTTATGAGCATGAGACAATTACAGGTGAGGAATTTATGGAAATCTTAAATCGTCCACAGATTGTGGCACAGGATTAAGCACAGATTTTGTCACAAAATAAATGAATTTGACGAGAATTGCAAAAGAGGTTAAATTCACCATCATATTTTTGACCAAAAAAGTACAAAAAGTTAATAAAATGCTAATTTTATTCATTGTAATTATTCAGAAAATGCGGTAATATAATCTCGTTGCCTTAGAAAAAAAAGTATTGCCCACATGGCAGGATTTATTCTGGGAGCAAAAAAAACAGCTGTAAAAACAGAAGATACTGTTGTCTAAATTAAGGTACAGAAAGGGATATCGCGATGTTAGAATTAACAAACACAGAACAGGTGATCATGAAATGTATCTGGGAAATTGGGGACAATGTAGCTGTAGCAGACTTGTTAGAGCGTCTGAAGACAGAGTATGGTAAAGAGTATGCTAGAACAACAATTAGCGTATTTATGTCCTACCTGCGTGACAAAGGCTATGTAACATATGAAAAGAGAAGTCATGCATATGTTTATAAACCATTAATCTCAGAACAAGATTATCAGAAAGAGTTGATGAAGCGCTACCAGAAGACCAGTTTTAGTGGTTCTGCAGTAGAGTTCATCAGAGCTTATCTTGACAGTCAGGAGCTGACAGCCGAAGATCTTGAGGCTATTCGTGCACTGGTTGAAAAGAAGCAGCAGGAAGTAAAATAAAGAATGAGCAATAAGAAAGGGAATCACCGCAAGGTGGTTCCTTTTTTGTGTGGCATGATTGTCCAAAATGTGATAAACTGGTATGGTAGAAAAAGACCAGATACACTCGTGATATAGATCTGGATAAAAAATAGACAAGACAGTACAGGCAAGGGAGGACACGCAATATGGCGAATCAAATCAACAAGATTATTTCGACAAAGGCAAATACATTGTATGCGATGAAAAACCTGATTAAAAAGGCAAGCATTGAGGAAATGTATATCCTTAGAGTAGAAGATTTTTGGCGCAACAAAAATCAAGTCTGCACAGAGATTATGGAAAAGTTTGGCGGCTGCAGAATCGTTGTGCGAAGTTCATCTACGCAGGAAGACTGTATGAAGTCCTCCAATGCAGGACATTATAAAAGTATTCTCGATGTAGATTCAGCGAGTCGCGCGCAGATCGTAGAGTCAATCGAGGCTGTAATCCAGTCATATGAAAAAGATATAAAGGGTATCTCGAATGAGCAGGTATTAATCCAGCGTCAGGCGATGGATGTGTGTGTCAGCGGCGTTGTCTTTTCACGTGACTTAAAAGGAAAGCGTCCATATTATCTTGTTAATTATGATGATTTGGGATCAACAGACAGTGTAACAAGCGGCCGCGGCGGCAAGACGCTTTGGATTGCGAGAAATGTTTCTTTGTATCAGCTTGATGAGCGCTGGCGCAATTTGATTGCAGCTGTGTCAGAAGTGGAGAGCATCATAGAGGATATTCCGCTTGATATTGAATTTGCCATCGACAGCCACAATCAGGTGATTCTATTTCAGGTTCGTCCACTTGCAGCAGGCTATCGAGAAGGACGTTATATTGATGATTATTCTTTCTTTGCAAGAAAGGGTCAGATTCGCCGGGAGTATGAGGAGCATCTTGATGCGATCACAGGAAAGCCAATGAAGCTCTCCGATATGGCCTTTTGGAATCCATCTGAGATCATCGGAAGCAATCCGAGAGCGTTAGACTACTCACTGTACCGCGAGATCATAACGCATCATGCATGGAATGAAGGAATCCGCACATTAGGTTATCGTGCATTTAATGAGGATCTTATGTATCAGGTTGGAAACAAGCCATATATTAACCTGACATATTCCTATTATTCGCTGATTCCAGCAAGTATTCCGGAACCGCTCGCGCTTCGTCTTGTTCAGTATTATCAGACAAGGCTTGAGGAGGATCTTTCAGCGCACGATAAAATTGAGTTTGAGATCATTTTCAGTAGCTATGATTTTATGACAGAAGAAAATTCAAAGAGATTGCTTAGCTATGGTTTTACCGAGGAAGAGCGAAAACTTCTTGTGAGCGAGGTAAAAAAGCTTACGATTGATGCTGTAATGAATCAGGAAAAGATTTTAAAAGAAGATCTTGAAGCACTAAAGCGCCTTGAAAATTGCCGTGAAGAAATTGAAAAACTGCTGTACCAAGATGTGTCAATTGACAGAATCGTAGACAGTATTTTGACTTTGTTAAAAGAAATTCGTACAAACGGTACTCCGCAATTTGCCCGCCAGGCAAGACTTGCCTTTATCGCGAGATCATTTCTTCGCACGCTTGTAGATGCCGGCTACTATACAAGTGAAAATGTGGATACCTTCATGCAGGGAATTTCTACCGTATCATCAGAATTTAATGATGATTTTGAGCGCTTTTCAGAGGGCCTTATAAGCCGCGAGGAGTTCAACTTTAAGTATGGACATCTTCGAAGCGGCACATATGATATTCGTTCAGACCGCTACGATGCGATGAATTTCCGTCCGGCACCGTCGCGTATTAAAAAAGATAAAACGAAGATTCAAAAAGAGCTTGATATAAGTATTTTGACGCAGGCTCTGGAGGATACGCAGCTTGATGTACCGGCAGAGCGTATGGCAAAATTTTGGATCAGTGCAATTGAACAGCGTGAGTATTTTAAATTTGAATTTACAAAATCACTCAGTATGGTATTAGAGCTGATTCGTAAGCTTGGCTCAATTTTAGAGATTCGCACTATGGATCTGTCTTGGCTGTGTGTTGATGACTTTAAGCTGTATGAGTCAGGCTGTGATCCAGAGAATTTAAAGAAGCTCTGGATGAAGCTGATCACAAAGCGGCGCCGTGTAAATCATGACAGCCGATTAATTCTTCTTCCAGAAGTTATTTTGTCAGGTGCGAGCGTAGATGTGATTCCAGTGTATGAGGCACGACCTAATTTCATCACGGCAAAGACAGTCGAGGGCGAGGTGGTGCTGCTTGATGAGGAGCCGGATGCTGATATCACTGGAAAGATTGTTGTAGTTCCAAAGGCTGACCCAGGCTACGAATGGATTTTCACAAAAAATATCAAAGGATTTATCACAAAGTATGGCGGTGCGGCTTCTCATATGGCAATTCGTTGCGCAGAATTTAATATTCCGGCAGCAATCGGCTGCGGCGAGAAAATTTACGATACAGTATCGCAGCTTGACTATTTGGAGATGGACTGCAGAAATGGTCTGATCAAGGAAGGTATTCAATATACAAATCTTCATGCGCTTATCACGCAGCGAGAGGGTGTTAACGATTATGGAGATCCAACTGATATACTAGAGGCTGGATATGTTGAATTTTATGAGTCTATTGGCTTTATTCCGCGTCCAGTTGCCAACCATACTAAAAACTTTGAGCGTCTGTTTGATGAAAAAATAGATCTTTTGATTGTAGTCGGAGGCGGTGCACTTGGACCGCAGTGGTATGACCGCAAACATGAAGAAAAGGTGCAGCCATATCGTGATAAGATGGAAGAAAAGCTTATTCACTATTGTGTTAATCATGGAATACCGATTATAGGTACATGCCGAGGCATGCAGTATGTGAATGTTCTATTCGGAGGAAAATTGGCATATCATCCAGATCTGCCGTGTCCTAGAGAGCGCGGTGAGGATCATAAGGTGCGTTTGCTAAAGGAAAATCGAAGCATCTACGTCAACAATTATCATAAGGATGTCATTTTCGAGGATGCGCTTGCAGACTGCTTTGAGCCGCTTGCAATAGACGAAGATAATCACACCATAGAGGCATATCAGTCTGAACAGATGAAGATTTTAGGTGTTCAGTGGCATCCAGAGCGAAAATTTGGCCATGCTGATGGAATTGATGAGACGCGCCGTCTTGTAAGAGATTTTATCTCAAAATTTATTCACTAAGACTGTGGATATTTATTATTTATAAACTAAGAAAAGAGGAAATAAGATATATGTACGATATGATTATAGTAGGGGCTGGAACAGCGGGTCTGACAGCAGGAATTTATGCGCTCAGATCCGGCGTTAAGCCGCTTATTCTGGAGTGTGAGGCAATGGGCGGACAGATTACGCTGTCTCCATGTGTGGAAAATTATCCAGGTATTGCAAAGATCAGCGGAATGGAGTTTGCAGATGGACTGATGGCACAGCTGACAAATCTGGGCGGTGAGGTTACTTATGGAAAGGTAATTTCAGCACAGAAGACAGAAAATGGCTTTGAAGTTGGCACTGAGGATGGCGAAAAATATGAGGGCAAAAATCTTATTATTGCGTCAGGTGCAGCACATCGTCATCTGGGAATTGAGCGAGAGCAGGAGCTGATTGGAAGAGGAGTTTCTTACTGTGCTGTGTGTGACGGACCGTTTTTTAAAGAGAAAACGGCGGCTGTTGTCGGAGGAGGAAGTGCAGCACTTCAGGATGCGCTGTATCTGGCAGGCATCTGCAGCAAGGTGTATTTGATTCACAGAAGAGATACATTCCGCGCTGAGAAGAGCCTTATTGATCAGGTAATGGCTGCAGAGAATATTGAGTGTGTTATGGAAAGCCGTGTGACTGCACTTATTGGTGAGAAGAAGCTGACAGAACTTGAAGTTACAAATCTTGCAGGTGAAAAGAGAACACTTTTGACAGATGGCTTATTTGTTGCAATAGGAATGGAGCCTCACAATGAAGTATTTAGAGATCTCGCAGATCTTGACGAGGCTGGATATGTAATTGCCGGTGAAAATTGTAAAACAAGGACACCGGGAGTTTACGCTGCAGGAGACTGCCGTACTAAGACGGTGCGCCAGCTGACAACAGCAGCAGCCGACGGAACAGTATGCGGACTTGTTTGTAAATCTATATAAAAATAAAACCTTCAGATACACTCGATAAAAGAACGTATCTGAAGGTCTTTTGTTTATATTATGCTTCCTCAGGGATATTATTCTCAGCAGCCTTTTGTGCCTGTGCAGCACGATGCTTTTCAAGAATACGGTTGATTCTGTCAGTCGGACTTAACAGATCATGAATTGATACATTGTGATTTAAGTTATCAATCAAAAGTGCAATATACTTGCTCAGATCAACATTTACATAGTACGGACGAGACAACAGCTCTGGTCTCTGGTAAACAAGGTTAGTGGTCAGGATATGATCAATGATACCCTGCTCATAAGCAGCATCAAATTTTGCCAGTCCATTTGTAAACAGACCAAAAGTAGCAGCAGCGTAAACCTTGCGTGCCTTACGGCGCTTTAATTCGCGTGCAACATCAAGAATGCTGTCACCAGAAGAAATCATGTCGTCGATAATGATGACATCCTTTCCTTCTACGTTGGTACCTAAAAACTCGTGAGCAACGATAGGGTTCTTTCCGTCTACAATGCGAGTGTAATCGCGGCGCTTGTAGAACATACCCATATCAACGCCAAGATAGTTAGTCAGCTGGATTGCACGGCCCATGCCGCCCTCATCTGGGCTGATAACCATCAGATGCTCATTGTCCACCTGCAGATCTGGTTCTGCACGAAGCAGTGCTTTGATAAATTGGTATACACACGGAACGCTCTCAAATCCATCACGTGGAATTGCGTTCTGAACACGGGCATCATGAGCATCAAAAGTAATGATGTTGGATACACCCATTTTTGTAAGTTCCTGAAGAGCCATAGCGCAGTCAAGAGACTCGCGGGAAGTACGCTTGTGCTGGCGGCTTTCATACAGGAATGGCATGATTACATTGATACGGCGTGCCTTGCCTTCAACAGCAGCAATGATACGCTTTAAATCCTGGTAATGATCGTCTGGAGACATGTGATTCACATATCCGCACAGAGAATACGTTTGGCTATAGTTACAAACATCCACCATAAGATACAGATCGCAGCCGCGGACTGATTCCTCAATAACGCCCTTTGCTTCACCGGAACCAAAGCGCGGATTCTTTGCTTTGACAATATAGCTGTCCTTACTGTATTCAGAGAAGTGAAGAGCAGTAGACTGTGCATGACTTCTCTCAGCGCGCCACTCAGTCAGGTATTGATTAACCTTCTGTCCAAGGCTTGCGCAGCTTTCAAGTGGGATAAGACCCAGTGTACCCACTGGTATCGTGTTCAGATTCTTTTCGTTTGGCATGATGACCTCCATGATTATAATATGCAGCTTACCTGCGTCCAAAAGTACGAACCTTAACTAATCATAGCATGAAGATGTCGAAGATTCAAGCCTTACGTCGAAATGGATAAAAAAGAAATTTACGTAAAAAGAGAGAAAAATTTGTGCAACATGACCCCAGAGAATCAAAGTCATAAGTGAATTAGCAGGGGTCATGTTATTTTTTAGGTAAAAAAGATGTGACTACGAGTTTCTTAAATCTTCTCCAAAAACAGGGATAGGCGTATATTGTCCCATAAGACGTGAGGAGATTCGCTCAGTGTAGGTGCTTTGAAGCTCTTCCGGGCTTAGATTTGTTGAGATGATAGTTGTTTTACGTGACAAATCACGCGAATTGATCACATGAAACAGCTGACTGATCACAAAAGGAGTCAGATTTTCAGTTCCAAGATCATCAATAATCAACAGGCTGCATGTGAGTGCATATGAATCATTTTCTGTGGAATCATCGTTGTTAGAATGAAAACGCTGCATAGCTGACTCGAAAAATTCCGGAGCCGTCATATATAAGACAGAAAAACCCCTATCAAGTACAACTTTTGCAATGCAGTTACAAAGAAAGGTTTTGCCAACGCCTGGATTTCCGAAGATTAAAAGACTTGGGTTTCCGTCTTTGAACTGATAAGCATATTTTTCATAAATAAGTTTGAGACGCTGCATATGGGCGCGATTACTCATTCCGCCAAGAATCGGATTTGGTGCATCTGAATAGCGGTTTATATCAAATGTATCGAAATTTTCGCGTTTTAAACGATCCATAATGCCAGATTGTTCATAGAGTAAGCTGATGCCGGCCTGCTCAAAGCAGTGACATTTACGGTTCCCATCAAGATAGCCAGTATCCTTACAGTCCGGGCAGCTATACTTTGGCTGAAGATCATCAAGTGTATAGTGAAGAGAAGAAAGAAGCGCACCGCGTTCGCGTCTAAGTGCATCAATTTGCATCTGCGCATTTAGAGCCTGCGCTTTATTGCCAGTGATTTTAGCCTTTGCAAGAGCAGCACTAGATGTCGGAAGAAGCTTAGAAATCTCAAGAAGTCTTGGACACTGCGCATAGATATGGCGCAGACGTTCTTCCATCTCATGCTGGTGTTGGAAACGGATGCGGCTGTAGCGGCGCATCAGTTCATTATATTGTGAATTGGTCAGAGCCATAAAAAGTCAATCCTTTCTGCAATAATCATTCATTTGAATCCTGACTATATTGTTTTAAAATCTTTTCCATATAATTATTATTTTTGCGCTCAGTAAAATTACGAAATTGCTGTGTACCCTTTGCGACAGAAGAAGCACGGCTTGAACTGGTGCGCTTTGCAGTATCGCTTTTTACCTTTTGATCGCGCTGATTTTCAGCAGCCTCTGCGTCAGCAAGTGAATGCACATTTTTTTCCTTCCAGCGTTTTAAGACGCTTTCTGTAAAATTTACATTCGGGCGCTGACATTTTTTCATCGTGATATTGCAGGCATAAACATAGACATCTGTAGGAAAACTGTAATCCTTGATCCATTTATTGATATATTCAAGCTGAGCCGGAGCAGGTGTCTGATTGTATAAGCCATATGCCTTCATGATAGCATAGACAGTATCATTATGAAGCAGGTTGTACTGACGAATAGCATCAAGCGTATGAAGACCCTTTTGATGCCATGACTGGGCAACAGAATCAATAAATTTCATATTAAGCTTGCCCTTGCAGTGATTAGCGCAGTAATCAACAAGATAATCAATGACATCTGGTGAGCGGTTAAACTGAAGATACCAATAGCCAAATGATTCTGTGTCTGCATAATTAAGTGGGCGCGAAAAATACTGCTGCCATGCCGACATATACATGTTAAACTCTGGATCATTCTCAAGAAGAATCAGCTCCTCTTGGGAAAGATGAAGTGACTGTATAGAAGGGGTCGCATTTGCAGCAGAATGTGTAGTAGTTTGGGTGGAAGCCATTGAGCCAGAAGCATTTGCAATGGTTGTATTTGCAGGAGAAACTAAAGCAGGAGCGGGCGTAGGAATCACAGATTGTACGCTTGGAGCAGGTGCAGCTGTCTGTGTAGGTGCAGTCTGTGCAGAAGCCTCTGTCTCTGCCTGAATAGATGGATCTGTAAATGCAACTCCTGACAATTCGTGACCCGATGTAAAGCTAAGGCGCATCAAACCAACAGATTCCCAATAACTAAGAGAACGAAGTACCTCGCGCTCTGAAATATCAAGCCTGTCACTAATTGAAGCACTGCTTAAACCAGTGGCTGATGTCGAGACAGCGCGAAGCAAATATAGGTAAACCTTTACATCCGTACCGGAGGCGGCAGGAAGAAAACGGTCTATAAAATAGCCGGGAACAACAAGGGTATCTATGCTGAGCCGGTTCTCCAGTAAAAGAAAGGACATAAAAAACCTCCAAAATCCAAGTATCATCTTTGTAAAGTATAGCACAAGTTATTTCTTTTGAAAAGCGATAAAAAATCCCCAATTATTTCCCTTAGGATCAGGGCAAGCAATTGGGGATTTTGCGAATACCTTATTTAGAAATTAAGTCTTCTCCGATTTTTACAACATCACCGGCGCCCATAGTGATCACCAGATCACCAGAGGCTGCGTGCTGCAAAATAAATTTTTCAATTTCTTCAAAGGTTTCAAAGTAATGAGCACTTGTACCAGCCTGCTCTAACAAAACGCGGATATTGTCGGAGCTTATGCCAAGATCATCAGTTTCTCTTGCCGGATAAATTTTTGCAAGAACGACCTCATCTGCTAAGGACAGAGCTTTTGCAAAATCAGTAAGCAAAGCTTTTGTTCTTGTATAGGTGTGCGGCTGGAAGATGCACCAGATCTTTTTGTGAGGATACTTCTTTGCAGCAGTAAGTGTCGCTGTGATTTCCTGCGGATGATGTGCGTAATCGTCAATAATAGTAATTCCATTTACGACACCCTTCTTTTCAAAGCGTCGCTGTGTGCCATGGAAATTCAAAAGACCAGCAGCAATGGCATCCATTGAAAGATTCAGCTTTTTGCAAAGGGCAACGGCAGCAAGTGCATTGTAAACATTATGCTCTCCAGGAACACTTAACTGAATGTGACCAAGTGTAGTGTTGCTTGCATCTGTGACGTCAAAGGAAGCCTGAGCAAATTCATTATATGAAATATTAGAAGCTCGATAATCGCAGGATTCTCCGTGTCCAACAGTGATAATCTCGCAGTCAAGTCCATTGATCAGCTCAGAAAGATTATGAATATCACCGTTAATTACAAGTATTCCATCCTTTGGAAGCTTTTCCATAAATAAGCGGAAAGAATGACGGATATCGTCAATGTCCTTAAAGAAGTCAAGATGGTCTGCTTCAATATTCAGGATAACTTCCATAGTGGGATAGAAGGATAAAAAGCTGTTTGTGTATTCGCAGGCCTCAGTGACAAAAAGATTTGAGCCACCTACGCGAATATTTCCTCCGATTGTTGGAAGAATGCCTCCGACAGAGATTGTCGGATCAGTATCAGCAGCCAAAAGAATTTCAGTAACCATAGAGGTCGTAGTTGTCTTTCCATGAGTTCCAGCAATGTTGATTGCCGTTTTATAGTTTCTCATCAGCTGTCCAAGAAGCTCAGCTCTTGTTAACAGCGGGATATTGCGCTTTGTTGCATCAACAATCTCTGGATGTTCAGGATGGATCGCTGCTGTGTAGACAACGACATCTGTTCCCTGTGGAATGTGAGAAATGGACTGATCATAAAAGATAACAGCGCCAAGTGAGGACAGATGGTCAGTCAGAGGTGATTCCTTAGAATCAGAGCCGCTGACGGTAAAGCCCTCCTTCATTAAAACCTCAGCAAGTCCGCTCATGCTGATGCCGCCAATTCCAATAAAATAGACATGGCATGGATTTTCAAAATTAATATGGTACATGGTACTTCCTCCGAATAATCAAGTTAAATAAGCAAAGTCAATACTGAAAAACAGTTGTTTCTTAACACAAATTCTGCTTGATTTAAGTATACTCGATTTTGGAGGAATGTAAAGCGTAAATGTTATTATGCTGTGCGAATGAACGCCTATTCACAAAACCGCAATATTTACAGTATGCCCGAAGATGAATGGATTTCATGAGCCGGACACTTGAAGCAGGTCTTTCAAAGTAATGTATAATAAGAAAGAACCTAACAGGAACCTGCGGAGTTTGGTCCGGCGACGAAACCATTGCACCGAAGGGCATTCGTAACCCGACGCGTGAACTGTAACAAATAAATAAAATGCATAATTTTTTTTCTGTAAATTGTTCACTTTTTGAAAGAGATGTGCTATAATAACGACAAGTACTAAAAGATTACAGTTCCCCAAACGCCTATTCACAAGACTGCACTTATGTGCCTTCACTGTTAGACAGTTTATTTCACTTGATGACAGGCGCTTGGTGAACTGATAACACAACAATTAAAGAACAAAGGGGTGATTTTGTGGTTAGAAAGGAAATGATCGCCATGTTATTGGCGGGCGGACAGGGAAGCCGTCTTGGAGTTTTGACTTCAGAAGTAGCGAAGCCAGCTGTATCCTTCGGCGGGAAATACAGCATTATTGACTTCCCATTAAGTAACTGCATTAATTCAGGGGTGGATACAGTAGGTGTGTTAACACAGTATCAGCCACTTCGTTTGAATACCCATATCGGCATAGGTATTCCGTGGGATCTCGACCGTAATTATGGCGGAGTGACAGTACTATCTCCATATGAAGCAAACGAGAACAGTGATTGGTATACTGGTACTGCAAATGCAATTTACCAGAACATTCGCTATATCGACAGCTTTAATCCAGAGTATGTATTGATTTTAGGCGGTGATCACATTTATAAAATGGATTATCAAGTGATGCTTGATTATCATAAGGCAAACAATGCAGACGTTACGATGGCTGCTATGCCTGTTCCGATTGAGGAGGCAAGCCGTTTTGGCGTGCTGATCACAGATGATACAGGCCGTATCACTGATTTCGAAGAGAAGCCTGCACATCCAAGAAGCAATTTAGCTTCCATGGGTATTTACATATTTACATGGTCTGTGCTTCGTGAGGCATTGATCACAAATAAAGATATTCCAAACTGCGACTTTGGTATGCATGTCATTCCATATTGCCATAAGCGTGGTGACAGAGTATTCTGCTATGAATTTAATGGATATTGGAAGGATGTTGGAACACTTCATTCCTACTGGGAAGCAAATATGGAGCTGATTGATATCGTTCCTGTATTTAATCTGTATGAAGAGTTCTGGAAGATATATACTAAATCTGATAACCAGCCGCCGCAGTATATTGCAGATACGGCACAGATTGAGCGCTGTATCATAGGTGATGGCTCTGAAATCTATGGAAGAGTACGAAACTGCGTTATTGGACCGGAAGTTATTGTTGAAGAAGGTGCAGAAGTTTATGATTCCATTTTGATGCAGGGTGCTGTAATCAAGAAGGGAACAAAGATTTACAAGTCAATCATCGCACAGGATGCAGTTGTTGGAGAAAATTGTACGATTGGTGTCGGTGAGTATGCAGACAGCCAGTATAATAAGAAGGTTTACTGCTGTGATCTTGTAACCGTTGCAGAAGGCTCCGAAATTCCGGATGGCGTTACAATTGGAAAGAACGTAGCAATTGCCGGAAAGACCGCTATTGAAGATTATCCGGATGGAAATCTTGTAAGCGGCGGATACATCATCAAGGGAGGCGAGGAAGAATGAAAGCGATTGGTATAATTTTAGCCGGTGGAAACAACAAGAGAATGAAGGAGCTGTCATATAACCGTGCGATCGCTGCTATGCCAATGGTAGGAACCTATCGCAGCATTGATTTCGCGCTGAGCAACATGTCAAACTCCCGTATTCAGAAAGTAGCAGTTTTAACACAGTATAACACCGTATCCTTGAATGAGCATTTAAACTCTTCAAAGTGGTGGGATTTTGGAAGAAAGCAGGGCGGTTTATATGTATTCACCCCTACTATAACCGCTGAAAATAGTAACTGGTATCGGGGTACAGCCGATGCCCTGTATCAGAACCTGCATTTCCTCAAAGGAAGCCATGAACCATACGTGGTTCTGGCTTCTGGCGATGGAATTTATAAGCTGGATTATAATAAGATTCTGGAGTACCACATTCAAAAGCGTGCTGATATCACTGTTGTCTGCAAGGAAATGCCAGAGGGAGAGGATTTAAGCCGCTTTGGACAAGTGAAGGCAGATGATGACGGAAGAATCCGAGGCTACGAGGAAAAGCCAATGATTGAGACTTCCAGAAATGTTTCATGTGGTATCTATGTAATCAGAAGACGTCTTTTGATTGAGTTAATTGAGCGTGCAGCAGAGGAAGATAGATATGATCTGGTCAAGGATATTCTGATCCGTTATAAGGATATCAAGAGAATTTATGCATACCAGCTTGAAACATATTGGAACAACATCTCCTCAGTTGAGGCTTACTACAGAACAAATATGGATTTCTTAAAGAGAGATGTCCGCAGTTATTTCTTCAAGGAAGGCAACAGTGTATTCACAAAGGTAGATGATCTGCCGCCGGCAAAATATAATCCGGGTGCTAATATTTCAAACAGCCTGATCGCATGTGGAAGTATTGTAAACGGTACAGTTGAAAACTCTGTTGTATTCAAGAAGGCATATATTGGAAACAATTGTGTTATCAAAAATTCTATTATCATGAACGATGTTTATATCGGAGACAATGCAGTCATTGAAAACTGCATCGTAGAGAGCAGAGGAACCATCGAAGCAAATGCATGCTATAAGTCAGAGCCAGGTGATATTCGCATCGTTGTAGAGAAGAAAGACCGCTTCATCATTTGATAATACCAGGGGATCAAAGTCACAAGCGAATCATGCTTGCATGAGAAAGCTTGTGACCTTGGTTCCCGCCAAAAACATGAGGATTATATATTTATAAAAGAAGAATAAAAATTAGCTGCACAAAGGCGTGCAGAGGACGGAAAGGCAATACTGGGATGGAAATTACAGATGTGAGAGTGCGCAAAGTTGCACTGGATGGTAAGATGAGAGCAATCGTCTCTATTACGCTGGACAATGAATTTGTGGTTCACGATATCAAGGTGATCGAAGGAGAAAAGGGAGTATTTGTTGCGATGCCAAGCCGTAAATCGGCGACAGGAGAATACCGAGATATCGCACATCCCATTAACTCAGAGACAAGAGATTATGTGCAGAAGATTATTCTCGAGAAATACGAGGAGGCTTTGCAGGAAGCATAAACTCTGAATAACAATTCGAAAAAGATATGTGAATACTTATAAAAGAAAGACTGCCTTCGGGCAGTCTTTCTTTCTCTTGCAATTGTCGTCTTCATTCGGTATAATGTGGCTGAGAGAAAATGTAACGTAATTATTTTTGGAAAGGCGAGGTTTTAAAGTATGAAAAGGAGAAAGACAGCAGCGGGACTATTGGCGGCATCACTGCTAGTAGGAGCAGCGCCGGTGGTGACAAATGCGGCGCCAGTGAGAATTGTATCAACAAGCATAACAGAACAGTCTTCGTCAGGCTATCGTGTAAATGTAACATTTTCGGCAGATGCAGGTGTGAGCCGTGTTATGATGCCGACATGGACAGAGGCAAACGGACAGGATGACATTGTGTGGCATCAGGCAAGTGTTAGTGGTAATACTGCATCATTCTATGTTCCAGTCAGTGCCCATAAAGGAGAAAGCGGTGCATATATTACGCATATTTATGTATACGACAGACAGGGACAGTTTGCGCTAAAGGGCGAAAATGTAACAGTTCCAGCATCGACATCTGCGTCATCAAGCCTTTCAATCGGTGACGTTTCTATTACGGAACTTAGTGCATCGGGCTACCGAGTTACGGCAAAAATAAATGCACCGTCAGGAGTAAGCAAAGTATTGATGCCAACATGGACAAACGCAAATGGACAGGATGATCTAGTGTGGCACCAGGCAAGCGTAAACGGTGATACAGCTACATTTTACGTGCCATCAAGTGCCCATAAGGGAGAGAGCGGAGCATACACGACTCATATTTACCTGTATGATAAAGCAGGAAAATTAGCACCATTAAAGGGTGTAAATGTAACAGTGCCATCAGCAGCCGTAACACCGCCGACACCGTCATCAAGCCTTTCAATCGGTGATGTTTCTATTACGGAACTTAGTGCATCGGGCTACCGAGTTACGGCAAAAATAAATGCACCGTCAGGAGTAAGCAAAGTATTGATGCCAACATGGACAAACGCAAATGGACAGGATGATCTAGTGTGGCACCAGGCAAGCGTAAACGGTGATACAGCTACATTTTACGTGCCATCAAGTGCCCATAAGGGAGAGAGCGGAGCATACACGACTCATATTTACCTGTATGATAAAGCAGGAAAATTAGCACCATTAAAGGGTGTCAATGTAACAGTTCCGTCAGCAGCCGTAACACCGCCGACACCGTCATCAAGCCTTTCGATTGGTGACGTTTCTATTACGGAACTCAGTGCATCGGGCTATCGAGTTACGGCAAAAATAAATGCACCGTCAGGAGTAAGCAAAGTATTAATGCCAACATGGACAAATGCAAATGGACAGGATGATCTAGTGTGGCATCAGGCAAGCGTAAACGGCGATACAGCTACATTTTACGTGCCATCAAGTGCCCATAAGGGAGAGAGCGGAGCATACACGACTCATATTTACCTATATGATAATGCAGGAAAATTAGCACCATTAAAGGGAGTCAATGTAACTGTTCCATCAGGTGCAAATCCTGGAGGCAGCTCAGGAAATAATAATGGCAGCGGTACAGGTGTGCTGTCGATGGCGATTCCATATGTAACAGAATTATCATCAAATGGTTTCCGTGTGACAATTCAATTTAATGCACCTGCAGGCTATAAAAAGGTTTCAACTGCAGTGTGGACAGCAGCAAATGGACAGGATGATCTGGTATGGCATAACATGACCGTATCTGGAAACACAGCGACATGCTATGTTCCAGTAAGTGAGCATAAAAACGAGCACGGTTCATACATTGTGAATGCGTATGTATTTGAGACTGATACAAAATATGTACTTCAGGGAATGACCGTTCCAGTGCCGTAAACAAAGAAAATGGAGGAACAAATGGCAAAGAAAAGACGCAGCTGGGAAGACTATCAGAGAAAGAAAATAAAAAGAGGCCAATCAGGTGCGCCTATTGTAATACTTTTGGTGCTGCTTGTAATTGCATGTGCAGGTCTTGGTGCAGTGGCATTGGTATGCCTGCGCCCAGTGACGCTTCCGCATGTGCAGTCAGATCAGGCAGCATCAACAAAAGCACCTGTGGAATACGAAACATGGAAGGCAACAGAGGCGGCTGCGGATGGTGCTCTTGTACAAAGCAGTGATCCAGTCGTACAGGCTGCTAATTTAAAAGCAATGCAGTACGATTATGACGGTGCAATTGCACAGATTCAGTCAATACCTGGCTATGCAGATAATGAAACATATGTCAGCTGCATTCAAAGCTATGAGAGTTTGAAATCACAGGCTGTACAGTGGACAGACTATGATAAGATTACACATATCTTTTTCCATAGTCTTATTGTTGACAGCGAGCTTGCATTTGCAAGCTATAAGAGCAGTGATTATGATCAGGTAATGACAACTATCGAAGAATTTAAGGATATAATGCAGTCTATGTATGACAAGGGTTATGTTTTGATAAGCCTTCATAAGATTGCAAAGATGGAAACGCAGCCAGACGGCACCGTGCAGATGGTGCAGCAGCCAATTTATCTTCCGAGAGGAAAAAAGCCATTTGTACTTTCCGAAGACGATGTATGCTATTATGAGTATATGACAGGAACTGGATTTGCGACAAAGCTCTGTCTTGATGAAAACGGTAAGGTTGTAAATGAGTATGTTGAGCGTGATGGAAGTGTATCATATGGTTCTTATGACGTTTTGACTGTTTTAGAGGATTTTATTGAAACACATCCTGATTTTTCTTATCAGGGTTCAAAGGGTATTCTGGCATTTACAGGATATGATGGTATTTTAGGCTATCGCACAAGTGATTTCTGGTACAATGAAAATTGTGACTATTACGTTTCTACACCTGCAAACGATAAAGAAAAGCGCGAAGATCATACGTCACCAAATAAAAATATTGAGCAGGACAAGCAGACAGCACGAGAAGTTGCACAGGCAATTCGCGATCTGGGCTGGGAGCTTGCCAGCCACAGCTGGGGTCATCTGAATATGACAAGTACAAGCTATGAACATCTTGTATGGGACACAGATATGTGGGAGCGCGAAGTAGAATCTATAATCGGAGATACAGATATTATTTTATATCCGTTAGGAGCAGATGTAGGAGACTGGAGACCATCACAGTATACATTTGAAAATGAAAAATTCAAAAAGCTCTGGGATGTAGGCTTTAGATATTTCTGCAACGTAGACAGTACTCAGTACTGGCTGCAGTATGGCTCAAATTACATGCGTCAGGGCCGTCGCAACATGGATGGTCAGATGATGTTTAAGCAGATGGTTTATCCAGA
>OLPV01000476.1_pt1 | contig 35045 bp, 27 predicted proteins | sample 1671961 | NCBI WGS metagenome assembly OLPV01 (sample SAMEA3136630, study PRJEB25190) | human gut metagenome | biome: human gut; feature: human-associated habitat; material: faeces | place: Austria | collected 2013 | reverse complement strand
TATCCGAATTTGTTCACCGGTTTGTCATGCGGACGTTCCATGACCTTCGGTCGTCGCGCCGGTATGCTCGCCGCAACCGGTCAGGCGTAAGAAAAAACCGTATCGGCGCCCAGCTCCCATAAAGTTGGGCGCCTGCAGTGCTTAGTCCTAACGGCGCGATGCTTTGGCCCTCAGCCAGCCAAGGCCACCTCTCTCTCGTCGTTTTCCCTTTCCTTATTGAGGCTCGCGCTTGTGCGCGGGCCTCAATCTGCGTTTTGCTACAATCGGTCCATGGTTGATCTGGGGGAGCAGAAACATCGTCTCGACGAGGAATCGCCGGCGTCGTCGTCGGCTTTTTGGCGTTTGTTCGCGGCGCTTGCGTTGGTCCTCTCGTCGACGTCGTTCATGAACGTTTCGGTGTTCCCGCTGTTCGATCATGTATTCGGTTCGGCCCGCGATATCTCCATTCTTTTGAATACGGCCACTCTTGTGATTATCGGCGTGGTTGCCACGTTCAAGCCGTCCTTGTTGCGCGCGGGAGCGCTGAACGCCCTCTTCGTTGCTTGCTTGATTGCCGGAGGGGCCCTGCTGCCTGTTTCGCTGGGTTTGCAGAACGGTGCGTTGCTGGTCGCGGCGTCAGGTATCGTTGCGCTTGGCCGTGCATGGTGCACGCTTGTGGTGGGCATCGCTGTTTCCAAGTTGGGAAGTAAGGCGGCCATGCTGCTGATCCCCTTGGCGTTCCTTGTTCAAACGGTGCTTTGGTCGGCTTGCTGGCTTCTTCCCATTTGGTTCGGCATGATCGGTTTCCTGGCATGCCCCCTTCTTGCGTGGGCTTTGTCGTGGCACGATGCTAGTTTGATTTTCGAAGAAACGCAGGCGGGCGAGGCTCCGAACGATTTCTCGGTCACGCAGCCTTCTTCGTTCCTGCCTTTGGCCAGTCAGTTCTTCGTGTGTTTGTTTCTGTTCCGCGTGGCGTTCGGCTGCTCGTTGCGTTTCGGAGAGGTCGAAGGTGCGCCGCTCTCATCTTTCGCCAGCATTATTCCCGCGGCGATAGTCGCTGCGATCGTTTTGTTCTCGAAGCGCAAGACGAAGCTTTCGCTTGATTTTGTCGTTCAGGTATCGGTGTTGTTTGTGGTGGCGGGCTTTTTGTTCATGCCGCTTGCCTTTGCAACCGCCAAACGCGCTAGCGTCGCCATGTTGTCTATGGGCAACACGCTTTTCGACATGGTTGCGTGGTTGGCGCTTGTCGCTGTTGCCGTGCGCAATAGTCGTGCTGCGGTGGCCACGTTCGCATGGGGACGCGGCGTTTCTGGTTTGGGCTCGATTGTCGGCGCGGCAATCGGCATTTTCGCAAATGATCTTTCGGGTCAGGGTTCGCAACACTTTAGTTTGTTCGCGGCGGTGCTGGCGCTTGCGTTTGTTGCATATGCTCTGTTCGGCTTGCGTAAGTTCAGTTTCGAGGAAGTTGTTAAGGGCGTTGTTCCCACGCAGGATGTGACAGTTGAAATTCCGAAGCCAACGTTTGACGACCGTTGCGCCGAGATCGCTGAGCGATTCGGTTTGACTGCTCGTGAGCTCGAGGTGTTCAAGATGCTCGCGCGCGGCCGCGATCGCACGTATATTCAGGAACAGCTGGTTATTTCGCGCAACACCGTGAAGTCTCACGTCAAACATATTTACACCAAGCTTGACGTCCATTCCCAACAAGATTTGATCGATCTTATTCAAAACTGATTACGTTTATCTTGCTTTCGGGTCCTTTCTAACGCGAGGGAAACGGTTCGTTTGCGTGGCGAAAAAGCCCCTTGAAGCTTTCGATGTGCACAGCGTAATCTATTCTTGAAAAGGGGATGCCGTGCACAAAGCCCGCGGCTGACGGGAATCGAGAAAGGCTTGGTTATGGATAAGAAGGAAGAACTATTAGAGAAGTATCAGCATGCCATCATGCTGCATTTTTTCGCAATGGGAAAGCATCGGGGTTTGGTCGGCCGAGCAGGGCGTCCGGTTGACAACCCGTCCAGCGGTCAGGGCCGTGTGTTGGCTTGCCTGAAACTAAAGGACGGCATTGGCATCAGAGACCTCGCGCAAATCTTGGGTATGAGCGCCTCTTCGCTCAACGATCTTTTGACAAAGATGGAATACGGTGGGTTCATCGAGCGTCGCCCGGTTTCCGACGGCGATGCGATCTCGCAGGTGTTCTTAACCGAGAAGGGCAAGGCGGTTAAGCAGAATGATCCTGCGGCTGCGACTGCTCGCGATTCGGCCGATGTCGACCCGCTTGAAGGGTTCACCGACGAAGAGCTTGAGACAATGGGGGGCTACGTCGACCGCATGATCGCCAACCTTGAATCGAACGTCAGCATGGAGGAAATCGAGGACTTGCACCGCAAGCACGAGGAGCGCAAGGAATACCTTCATAGGCAGTTCGGTGGCGCCGAAGAGGTGTTCGCAAAGGTTGCGAACGGCCTTTCTTCAAGCCTTCATGCTGGATACGACTTGTATGCAAGCGTCGTCCATGACGATAGGAAAGAGACCAAGAACGGCGGTGACCTTCTATGAGCGATGCCTTCGCTGGCGATTTCGAAAACGAGCTGATCCTTGCTGAAGAAAAAGGCTTTTCTGCTGCACTCGAGGCGAAGTCGGTTCAGGGTCAGTTGCTGAAAGCGGAGGTGCGCGCGCCCCTGGCGGCAAGGAACTGCCCCGGCATAGAGCTGATCGGTCACACCATTCGCACGCTTGTGTTCTCGACCGACTTGTACATCATCCGCAACAGCAACGCCGATGCGGTTTTGGCTGCGGCTCCGTTCACCTGCCAGCCTTCCATCACGCAGGCGCTGTTGCAGATTTCCGGCAGGCCGGTGCTGGCGGGTGTTACCGGTGCCACCACGTCGGGCCCGCGTTCGGTGATTCTGGCAATGGAGTCGGAGTCGCAGGGCGTAAGCGCCGTCATCGCGAACATGTCCGCCGACCCCGAGCTTATCAGCAGCATGGCGCGTATGATCGATATCCCCATCGTTGCCACGGTTGGTACGTTCGATGAAACGGTTGCCCTGAAGATCGCCGCAGGCGCGCGAATCATCAACGTCGCCGCTGGCAGGAAGACCGCCGAGGTTGTGGCGAAGGTGCGCGAGGCGTTCCCCGAGATCCCGATCATCGCGACAGCCGGCCCCACCGAGGAGACAGCGCAGGCCGCAATTGATGCGGGCGCCGATGCTCTTTCGTGGACGCCGCCCAGCAGTCAAGAGCTCGAGCGTGAAACTATGCGCAAGAACAGGGAGGCTGTAGGGTTGTAGGCCGTGGACGCGAGTTCCTTTGAATGAGCGTGCCGCGCAGCCCTGGTTTCAGTTGGCAGGAGCCGCGTGGTCGCCCTTTCTCCAATCAACAAATCAACGGCCGTGTCCATTTGGGCACGGCCGTTCTATCTTTTGCGGGGCGCTTACCAATTAATGACCTCTTGTTGATCGACCGCTTCCAAGTACACTGTTTCGTGTGAATAACAGCGAAAAGGGAGGGAACATGCTCGACGTCAACGGCGAGGTGAAACTGAAGGAGTACGCCGAAAGGGAATTTCCCAAGCAGGTGCTGAAGGTTTCGGAAAACGTTTATCACGTGTTGGGATATGGTCACAGCAGCTCAATTGTCATCATCGCCGACGAATCAGTCATTTTGATTGACTCATTGAACTCGCTTGATACTGGTCGGAAGCTGAAAGAAGTGGTTGCAGAGCTTACGGACAAGCCCGTCAAGACGATCATTTTCACGCATTCGCATCCCGATCATCGTGGCGGTAGCGGCGTGTTCCGCGACACGGTGGAGGAAGTCATCGCGTTCGCGCCGGTCAACAAGCCGTTGGGTCGCAGCAATACGATCATGCAAGGGCTTAATGTTCGTTCGGCGCATCAGTTCGGATTCAGCCTAAGCGATGATGAATTGATCACGCAGGGCATTGGCATTCGCGAAGACGGAAGGTGCTACGACCCTCTGCCGATTACCACGCTTTACGATCAAGATGAGGTTGAGTGCGTGATCGATGGTCGTGCGCTGAAGATGGTGCGTGCGCCCGGTGAAACCGACGATCAGATTTTCGTATGGCTTGAGGACGAAAAGGCCCTTTGCTGCGCCGACAACTACTATGCCTGCTGGCCTAACCTGTACGCACTGCGCGGCAGCGGCTACCGCGATGTTGCGGCGTGGGTGGATTCGCTTGGCATGATGCTCACGTACGATGCGGAGTACTTGCTGCCAGGGCACACTCGTCCGATTGTCGGCGCTGAAAACGTCAGGGAAGTGCTGGGTAATTATCGTGCTGCGATAGAGACGGTACTCGTGCAGACGCTTGACTGCCTGAACAAGGGCTTCAGTCTGGATGAAGCGGTTGCTGCGGTAAAACTGCCAGAAGATCTGGCGGCGCTCTCTTATTTGGGCGAACATTATGGTAGCGTTGAATGGTCGGTGCGTGCCATCTACCAGGGCTATGTTGGCTGGTTTGATGGTCAGGTTGCCAACATGCATCCATTGTCGCTGTCGGAACGCGCGGGGGAACTTGTTCCTGCCTTGGGCGGAGTTTCGAAAGTGACGGAACTGATCGAGGCGGCACAAGCAGAAGGAAAGTGGCAGTGGGCACTGGAATTGTGCGAGATGGCGTTGTGCGTTGAGGACGACAAAAGGGTTCGCGAATTGAAGATCAAGTCGCTGTATGGTTTGGCAAAGTTGGAGACCAGCGCGAACGGCAGGCATTACTACTTGGTAACTGCTCACGAAATGGAAGTATAAAACGCGAGCGCCGCTCTCTCGAGCGGCGCTTTCTTATCGGTGTCGATTTTTGTCGCTAAAAGCTATGCACTATTGGATCATTTTTATTGTCTTGTAGAAAGACTCGGCATAGGGCTTTAGCTGGTCGACGTGTTCGCCGTCGTAGGTGAAGCCAATGCTGTAAGAGGTGTTGCCGACGAACCACTCTACTGTATAGTTGTAGCTGGCATCCTCGTCCGATCCGTTAACGTTTTTCGTCAAAGCGCCGACATGGTTGTCTATCTGAACCTCCTCCGACATACCAGATTTGATCTTCATGAGGGCACTGTTGACCGTGGGGTCGTGCTCGGCATCGGCATTTTCCCTGGATGAAGATAGGGTGTGTTTAGAAATGGTGTAAAACACCCTTTGGCTTTCGGGGTATTTCAGTTGGAATGTTTGGTACTCCGTCAAGCTATCCGGGCTTTCATAACCTTTAACGAGATCAACTGTGTAGTCGTGGACTTGCGCATTTTCAACCTCTCCGAGGATAGTGTCTTTGCTAACTTCAGGAGTCTCCGTAGATGCATTGCCGCTTTCACTTGAACACCCTAAAAGGCAAAGTGAGAGGACGATGGTGGCGGTGGTGGTGATAATCAACCTAAGGTGCTTTGTCATTACGCTCCTCTTTCTCTTAATGACTTGCTCGATAGTGCAAGCAGGGTTCATGATTGGGGTTATAGGACAAAAAGAAAAGCCGCTCTGATGAGCGGCTTTTAAAATTCAGTGGTGCGGGTGAAAGGACTTGAACCTTCATGGGGTTGCCCCCATACGGACCTGAACCGTACGCGTCTGCCAATTCCGCCACACCCGCATGTGCTATCTGACGATAACGAATTGGTATGTTACCGCAGCTTTCTGATTCATGCAAGAGAAATTATTTGATCGCGCATACTTTTTGCAAGGTCTCGTATTTCGCGGGTTCAGAGCGTCGATTGATTTGCGATATCATTTCAGGGAACGCGCTAATTCTGATGGCTCGCATCGCGCAACGCAGCCGCATGCAACGCCGGTCCACCCGCGTTTCGCCCTATCTGAAACGCACACTGATCGAACTTGAACGAAGGGGCAGGCCGCATGGCCAAAGGCAAGCTCATACTCGACCGATATCGCCTGCTTGGCGAAGCCGGCGCGGGCGGCTACGGCATCGTTATGGTGGCGAAGGACCCGCGTATCCAGCGCAAGGTCGCCATCAAGGCCATTTCCCTTACCGAAACCGATGCCCTTCGCGCTGCGTTGCCCGGTGCCGATGCGGTTGCCGGTTCGGCCGCCATCACGCACGAGCTGTCTGCTCCCGAAGATGCCGCCGACGACCCCGACGTTCAGGCGCTTGCTCATATTCCCGGCTTGGACGAGGCGCGCACCGCCGCGATGCTGTCCGACCCTCATATCGTCACGGTGTACGACGTGGAGGTTCGCGGACAAACTGCCTACTTGGTGATGGAGTATATCGAGGGCATCACGCTTTCCAAGCTGCTGCGCGACTACGTTGACTACGTGACGCTCGACATGATCACGGCGGTGTTCGACGCGGTTGCGGGTGCTCTGAAGAAAGCCCACGCGCATCGCGTGCTTCACCTTGACATCAAGCCCGACAACATCCTTATCAACAAGGAAGGCCAGGTCAAAGTAACCGACTTCGGCCTTGCGACCCTGGTTGACGCCTCGGGCGTGGGAACCACAGGCGGCGGAACCATCGGCTACATGCCGCTTGAGCAGATGCGTCGTGAAGAGCTTGACGTGCGCACCGACGAGTGGTCGCTTGCCTCTGTCACTTACGAGATGCTTGTGGGGTCAAATCCGTTTACTGCCTCCGACTTGGCTCGCGCCGATCAGGCGATAACCGACGCCGAGTTGGTTCTTCCCTCGCTTTGCTGGGACGGCTTGGACGAAAGCATCGATGACGTCCTGTTCTATGCGCTTGCTCCTAACAAGGAAGACCGATACGAAACTGTGTTTGACTTCCAAGAGGAAGCTGACAAATTCCTGGGAGATGCTGAAGAAGGCGTCATTCAATTGAAATACGTCGTCGCCGACGCCCTTGATGCGGCCCGTGCCGCCCATGACGGTGAAACCGACGTGATGGATCCGCTGCTTTTGCAGCAAGAGAACCAAAATCCCGAGGAAGAAAGGAAGGAGCGATCGGGGGCTCGCGGTTCCCGTGCGTCGCAGGTCGATCAGGACCAGCGTGCAAGCCGAAGCCAGCGCAAGCCTCGCGCCCCGAAAGTCCCCATGAAAGACAGGCTCACACCTTCCGTTCAGAAAATCATTTCGCGTGTGTTCGGCGCATTGACCAGCGGCTTCTTGGGTTTCCTTGCGCTGGCGAATCTGCCGTTCTTCGCAGGATGGGACAGCGGCGCCTATGTCGCCACGGCCTCGCTTACCCAGCTGGGCGGTGGCATCTTCGCATCTTCGTCGCCGCTGGTGTTCATGCTGGTCATGTCCTTGGCGTTTGCGGTGCTGGGTGCGGTCGTCCCTCATGTTGGAGCGCTGGTGGGTTTCTGCTCGGTTTCCCTTACGTTCGTGATGGGCGCCAGCCCGCTAGTTGGCGTCATTCTGTTGGCGGCAAGCATTGCGTGGTGGTTCTTCGTCGGCCGCGTGGGAATTGCCGAGCCTAACGTCGCTATGGCACTGCCGGTGGTGGGCGCCTTCGGCTTCAACGCGTTCCTTCCTCTGGCAGCGGGCACGTGCCTTCGCCCGCGCAACGCTTTCATCACGCTTGCGTATGCGGCGCTGTGGGCGCTGGTTTTGGGCGCCTGCGGAACCGGCAACATGATGGGGTGGGAGGCGCTCCTTTACTGGAATTTCGCGCAGGTCGATGTCTCGCATCGCCTGCTGGCCATGCTTGCGGCACCTGCTACCTGGTGCACTGTCGTTAGTTGGCTGGTCGCCGTGGTTGCAGAGTCGGCGTGCAATTCGAGGGGGAGCAAGCCGCTTGCTGTGTTCGGCGTGGTGCTTGCGGCCGCCTTGTTGGTTGTGGGCGCATTCGCTGCAGCGTGGTTTGAGACGGGCATGGTTGGCATGGTGGCTCCGGGGCCCGGCTTGATCGTTCCCATTGCCGTTTCTGCTGCGATTATGCTGTTTGTGGTTGTCGTCCTCCGCAAGTAAAGCATATTGGATTCCCAAGACCATTTTGGCCTGTAGGCGCTGGACGCTTGTTGGAACGGTGTTGGGTGTCGCTCTTGACTTGTAAACTTTCCCCATCGATCGGTGTAATGCGGACTATACTTACCGCCAAGATAACTTTTGCGAAAGCACTCGATGAAAGAAGGACCCGATGACCGATCAGACCACCGATCTTCCCGCGCTGTACAAGCGCGAAGGCGACTACATCCCGCGCGTTGCTGCTGTTCATGACCTGTGCGGTTACGGCAAGTGCTCGCTTGGCGTGGCGATCCCCGTTCTTTCCGCGGCAGGTTGCGATGTCTGTCCCGTGCCGACCGGCCTGTTCAGCAGCCACACGGCGTTCCCTGGCTTCTACATGCACGATACCACCAATATCCTGCAGGACTACATCAACGCGTGGAAGGGCATCGGCGTTGAGATCGATGCCATTTACAGCGGCTTCTTGGGTGCGCCCGAGCAGGTCGATCTGATTCGCGAGCTGTATGCCATGTACCCCAACGCGCTGCGCGTGGTTGACCCTGTTATGGCTGATCACGGCAAGGTTTATCCCACCTATACGCCCGAGCTGTGCGCCGCTATGGCCGAGCTTGCCGCTGGTGCCGACATCCTTACTCCGAATCTGACCGAAGCGGCCATCATTTTGGGCGAGCCCATCGGCGACGACTGGGCGGGCACCGACATCTCTGATGAAGAGGCTCATCGCATCGTTGCCGCACTGGTCGCCAAGGGCGCCAAGCATGTGGTGCTGAAGGGCATTCAGCGCGAGGGCGAAAACGTCATCCGCAACTTCGTCGGCGGTATCGATTGCGAGACCCACGAGCTTTCGAACGAATACCTGCCGTACATGCTGCACGGCACCGGCGACGTTTACGCTTCGTGCTTGCTGGCAGCTATCATGGCCGGCCGCACGCTTGAAGAGGCCGTTCGTTTCGCTGGCGACTTCACGCACGACGCGATGATCGTCTCTGCGAAGCAGCCCAACTTCCAGGAACGTGGCGTTTCCTTCGAGCTTCTGCTTGGTAAGGTCAGCGATCTGCTGAAGTAGCGACATCCAACAGCCAACAACAACGAAAAAAAGACCGGCGTCGGGGGACTCCCTTGACGCCGGTCTTTCTTCTTGGTTGTCGCGTTGCGGTGCCGAGCGCGGTTTTCGTGTTCGTGGGTTACTTGGCGCGACGAACGGTTGCCTTCTTGATCTCGGGCTTCTTCTCATCGACAGGGGCGGGCTTGGCCTTCGGCTTAGCGGGTGCCGTTTCCTCTTCCTCCTCGTCGTCATCGTTGTCGAACAGCGACCACTCGTCGTCGGTTTTGGGACCACGGTCCTTGTAAACCGAGCGGGTCTTGCGTTCCATGACGACGCAAAGGATCAAGCTGATGACCAGGCCCGCGGCAACAAGAATGCCGATGCCGGTGTAGGTTTCGAACAGGAAATGGTAAATGGCGCCTGCGTCCATGTGACCCGCCTTATCGTTACATTGCCAATGGTTCTTCTGATGTCCGCCGCCCATCTTACCATTCTTGGCAACGCTCGGGTTGCTGCCGTCTGCCGCTTTCGTGCGTTCAGCGCAACTTTGCGGGTAGGACGCGATCCAAGGCGCTATACTTCAACAACATATCTGCAATCGTTTAACCAGCTAGTGGGATCGTCGTCGGGTCGAGCTGCAACGCGGCAAAACCGGGCGCCTGGTCCAAAAAGGAGCCTCATCATGCTAGACCTTCGCTATGTTCGCGAGAATCTCGAGGAAGTTGCCGCTGCTACCGAGAGCCAGCACGCTTCCTTCGACAAAGAGGCTTTCGCGAGCCTTGACGAAGAGCGTCGTCAGGCAATCGTGAAGGAAGAGGCCCTTCAGGCCGAGCGCAATACCATCTCGAAGCAGATCGGTCAGCTTCTTGCTCAGAAGAAAACCGAGGAAGCCGAGGCCGCCAAGGCTCGCGTTGCCGAGATCAAGGACGAGCTTCCCCGTGCCACTGCCGAGCGCGAGGCAATCGATGAGAAGCTGAACGACATCCTGCTGCGTATCCCGAACATCCCGTCCGAAACCACGCCCGTCGGCGAGGACGAGAACGACAACCCCGAGGTTCGTCGTTGGGGCACCCCGCGCGACTTCGAGGCCGAGGGCTTCGAGATGAAGCCGCACTGGGGTCTTGGCGCCGACCTGGGCATCATCGATTCCGAGCGCGCCAGCAAGCTTGCTGCAAGCCGCTTTGTCGTTCTGGCTGGTCAGGGTGCTCGTCTTGAGCGCGCCCTCATCAACTTCATGGCCGACACGCATACGTCGCGCGGCTTCAAGGAGTGGTGGCTGCCGGCCATGGCCAACGAGAAGACCATGACGGGCACCGGTCAGCTTCCCAAGTTTGAGGAGGACATGTTCCACACCCGCGAGGGCCTGTATATGATCCCCACCGCCGAGGTTCAGCTTACCAATCTGCATGCCGGCGAGGTTCTTGAGGCCGCCGATCTGCCGCTTCATTACTGCGCTTTCACCCCGTGTTTCCGCGAAGAGGCTGGCAGCGCCGGTCGCGACACCCGCGGCTTGATCCGCGTGCATCAGTTCGACAAGGTCGAGATGGTCAAGTTCGCCAAGCCCGAGGAAAGCTACAACGAGCTTGAGCTTATGGTCAACGACGCCGAGTTCATCTTGCAGCAGCTTGGCCTGCCGTATCGTGTCATCAACCTGTGCACCGGCGACCTGGGCTTTTCGGCCGCAAAGACCTATGACCTCGAGGTTTGGCTGCCTTCCTACGGCGCCTACAAAGAAATCTCTTCGTGCTCGAACTGCGTTGACTTCCAGGCGCGTCGTGCGAACATCCGTTATCGCGACCCCGAGAACTTCAAGGGCACGCGTTACGTCCACACGCTGAACGGCTCGGGTCTTGCGGTTGGCCGTACCATGGCTGCCGTGCTTGAGAACTACCAGCAGGCCGACGGCACCGTCAAGGTTCCCGAGGTGCTGGTTCCCTACATGGGCGGCGCCGAGTACATCACGGTCCAGAAATAGTTTTGAATGGCCGATCAGGTCGATAAAAACAGCGAGGTCGGCAAAGAGGCCGACCTCGCTTCGCGTGTGCCCAATGTGATCTCAATTCCCGAGATCACAAGCGTTTCTGCGCCCGAAACCGAAGCCGCTGTTCCTGCTTCCAATCTCGTAAATGACACTCCTCAGCCTGCCGATTTGCCAAGTGCTTCCGCATCAAGCAAAGGCGATGCGAAGGTCGCCGATCGCGAGGGAGCATCTCGCGGCGAACCTCAGGCTGCCCCTGCAGCTGATTCCGCTGTGGCTTCAAAACCCGAAGAAACCCCAGGTGGCGGTAGCGAATTCAAGCTCGACCCCTCGCGTCCCAGCGTTAAGGACTCCGGTCGTCGCGCGAACGCCAAGGGCAAAAGAAGAAAGAAGGGCGCTCCCGCGAAAGAGGACGCCACGAAGCGTGACTCCGCTAAGGATGGCTCTGCCAAGAGCGCTGCTCATCGAAAGCGCTTGATTGCTGCCGGCTTGGTCGTTCTGGTTATTGCGGCTGTCGCCCTTGGCGTGTCGTGGGCACGTTGGTGGCGCTTCGACGACACGCAAGACATCCAAGGCCAGTGGTTTTCGTCCAACACGACGGGCACGGCGATTGTGAACGTGGACGGTGAGACCATTCGCCTTGCAAGCGATGTTGCTTACTCGTACGCGCTGGACACCACGGCGAAAACCATCCAGTACGACTTTGGCCCCATGCATGGTCAGGGTCGTTATTGGTTCTCGGACGACCGCTCGACGCTGGTCATTGCCGATGGGACCGATTTCACAACCATATCCACGCTGCTTGAGGATATCGCACTGTGGTGGAAGGGCCTTTTTGCGTCCATCACCGGTGCCGAGAAGCCCGTTCTGCAGAGCGACAGCTCGATTTGCCTTACGCGAACCGATCCAAGCTCCGCGAAGGCGTCCGAAGCGGAAGCTTCAGCTAACGCTGGTATGGGTGCCGGCGCCGAAAGCGATGCGCAGAAGGTGACCGAAGCTCAGCAAAAGGCCCAGCAAGAGCAGCAGGAACGCCAGGCTCAGCTGGCGGCCCAGAAGCAAGAAGAGCAGGCTTTGAATGAGGCGGGCGCCGATCAACAGCAAGATGCCGAGCAGGTAGAGGCTGCGAGCGAGGCGGCTCCCAACCAGTCCGCCGATGGTTGGCAAGCCGATCAGTAGGTCTGCGATGACCTGCAGCTCCGACATGAATGTTCCCGCAAAGTCGATTTCGGCAACGAAGATCGTCGTGCAGGACGGCCGCCTTGTTTGCGAAGTGGTTATTCCCGATCCTGAAAAACGTTACTGCACGCCTGGGCTTGCAGGCAGGGTGCGCATGGTGTTCCCCGACATCGTCAAGCACGCCTGCGTGAACGGCGTTTCCGACAAGTTCGTCACAGTTATGGATTCAACGTCGGTGCCTCATTTGCTTGAGCATTTGATGATCGACGTTCAGGTGCACGATGATCGCGCCGAAACGGATGCATCTTTCGTCGGTGCAACCGAGTGGCTTAACGAATCCGCTGGAACGGCTCTTGTGCAGGTAAGTTTCGCCGATGATTTGTGCGCGCTGCAGGCTTTGAACGAATCGCTTGATTTCCTGAACGCAGAACTATCGCGTTGAGCGAGAGACGACGGGTGTGCTTTGTTTGCTGGGCATGGGTGCGGCGCAATGCTGAGCGGCGACTGGTGGAGCCACCTGAGACATTTCGACAGAAGTTAGACGAAAACTCGGCGGAAGTTGGGAGAAAAGCAACAAGTTTCCGCTAGTGGTCCAACAAAAGCCAGCGCGAATCAAACAGCTGTCCAACGTCGATTCATCGCCATTTCGACAGGTTTCCAACGCAAGTAAACCGATTGGTAAAACCCTGTGATTGCACGCGGTGGGTCAAGCGCACGGTGTATATAATGGGGTATCGAAATTCGTTCAAGGAGGAACTCATGGCTAAGCTTGGTCCTTTCATCGTAGGTGGCGTTATTGGCGCCGTTGCAGGTCTTCTGTATGCTCCCCGCGCTGGCGCCCAGACGCGTGCTCTTGTTAGCGAGAAGGTCAACGCCGTTTGGGGCGAGGCTTCCGATTTCGCCCAGTCCGCAGGCGTTGTGGCCCCTGGTGTTGTCATCCAGGATGTTGCCGCAAACGCTCAGGCTGTTGCTCAGAACGTTCAGGCCAAGGTTCAGGGTGTTACTCAGGTCGCCCTCGAGCCCGAGCCCGTGGTTGAGGCTGATAACGATGACCTCCGCGAGAAGATCGAGGCCGCCCGCGAGCGCATCGCTGCTCAGGTGGTCAAGAACGCTGAAGAGTCTCAGGCTCAGGTTGCCACCCCCATCGAGACTGCTCCGGTCGAGGCGCCTGCCGAAGCCCCAGCCGCCAAAGCCGCTGAGACCCCTGCCGAGTAGGGCGCTTGCGAACATATTTAGAATCAAAGCGCGGTTGCCTTTCGGGGTAGCTGCGCTTTTCTCTGTTACCGAAGCCGTTGGGTGTAAGGAAAGGCTATGGCCAAGCTTCTCTCGTCGAATCAAAAAATCGTTTCCACCAAGGAATACACGGGTGTCCGCGTTGTCGAGGCGCGCAAGAAGAACGACAAGCGCATTGGCAAGGTGGGCGGCTTCGTCTTTCATCCCACCGAGAAGCGGGTTGTGGGTTTCATCGTCAAGCGCCCCGACCTGCTGCTGATGTTCCATCGCAAGGATTCGTTCGTCGCGCTTGACGGTTTTCACATCGAAGACGATCGCGTGATGATCAACGATGACAAGGCGGCCACCGGGAACGCGGCGGTCAAGCGTCTTGGCCTTGATTGGGACAACTGCGTGCTGTGGCTTGGCATGCCCGTTATGACCAAGTCGCAGCAGATGCTCGGCTACGTGGGCAGTGTTTTGTTTGATATCCACACGGGCAAGGTCGAGTCGCTTGAAGTTGAAACGGGCGCTATAAACGATGCCATTGTTGGCCGCATGACCATTCCAGCAGAGATGGTGAAGGGGTTTAAGCGCGGTGTTGGTGCCGAAATCGCGCCTATGGACGAGCGCGGCGCCGCTGCTGAAGTTGCCGAATTGGGTGCCATTTTTGTTGATGACGCAGCAGCGGAAATCAAAACCGAAGGCGGTGCCGCTGCTGCAGCGGGCGAGGCTACGGCGGTTGCCGCAGATAAAGCGCGTAAGGCCGTCGACAACGCAAAGCCCAAGGTTCAAGAGGCGAAGCAGGCTACCGAGGCTGCCGTCGAGAAGGGCATTCATGCGACGGGCAAGCAAATCGGCAAGGCCCAGGGTATGTTCGGCGCATTCAAAGACGAGTACAACAAGGCCTTGAACGAAGGCTCCGGTGAAGAACCCGTCGCGCCGAAGCAGGTGGCTGCACCGAAAAAGGAAGCGACGAAATCAACCGAAAAACCTGCGGCAAAGCCGAAGAGCGCGACGGCGTCGAAGCCTGCCTCCAAATCCGCAGAGAAAACCAGTGCAAAGCCGGCCGCAAAGAAGGCGGCTTCGAAGTCGTCCGATGACGTGGCGAAAAGCATCGGCCAGCACCTTGGCAAGACCAAGGGCATGTTCGCGGCTTTCAAGGAAGAGTTCGACAAAGCAAGCAAAGAGGACTAATCGCTGGTCGTTTGGCTTGCTTGCGGTTGGGGCGGCGGTTCCTTTGGTTTGATTTGACGTTGGCGCGGTGTGGCAAATTCGTTTGAGACGCGAAAGAATTTGCTTGCGGGTTTGCGGTGGTTTTATACGGGACTGTTGGATTTTTGCCAACGAGCTTGCCCTTTCATGACGGATTGATTGCAGAATCCCACAGATTCATGCGTTGTGAGTATCATGTCCTTGTCGTCATAGGAGGGCATTATGGCTAACGATAAGGATGGATACTGGCAGGGGATGTACACCCCGCCGTCAAGCGGGCAGGCGAATCCGTCGCAGGTCTCTTCTCAGCCCGAGCCGCCGTCCGGCTTCGACTCTTCGCGGCAGTGGCAATCGCCTCATGGGCAAACTGGCCCGCAGTCTTATCAAAATGCCTACCAGCAGCCCAACCAACAGGCTAATTACCAGCAACCTGCTTATCAACAGCCGAGCTACCAGCAGCCTTACGGTCAGCCGTACGATCAGGTAGCCCCCAAAGACCACATCGCTGCGGCGTTGCTGGCCATCTTCCTGGGAACGCTTGGCATTCATAAGTTCTATCTGGGCTATAACCAAGCGGGCTTCATCATGTTGGCCGTCAGTATTCTGGGAAGCTTGTTCACCTTCGGTTTGGCGGCCTTGGTCATGGGCCTTATCGCCTTCATCGAAGGCATTATCTATCTGGTGAAAAGCCAACAGGAATTCGACTCGATTTACGTTTACAACAAGAAGGAATGGTTCTGACGAATCGTTCCTTCTTTTGATTTCGGCTCCAACGGTTGCGATGCCGTTCGGGCATGACGATCGCGGCATTTTTCGGGCGCGCTGACGTGGCAGCGCGAGCGTGACGAGAGTGAGGATGCATCCCGCAGTCGTTCGGTCAAAAGCCGTCGACCGTTTCGTTTGGCGATGCTCCCCAAAGGGTCTATCGCTTGCACTGGACTATTCGGTACAATAAAAAATGCCGTGCGTTAGCAGGCAAACCACTCACTCTCTTAGGAGGAAAATATGCCAACCATCACTCGCGATCAGGTTAAGGTGCCGGTAGACGTCTCTCCGGAAATGCGCGATGTGTATATCGAGAACTACATGAAGGCGACCTGCGGTACCGGCCGTCTGATGCTGTTCGCATGCGACCAGAAGGTCGAGCATCTCAACAAGGACTTCTACGGTGAGGGCATCGACATCTCCGACAGCGATCCTCAGCACCTGTTCGACATCGCCGAGCAGGGCACCATCGGCGTTATGGCTGCTCAGCGTGGCCTGGTTGCCATGTACGGCGCCGATCATCCCGAGATCAACTACCTGGTTAAGATGAACTCCAAGACCAACCTGGTCAAGACCGCTCAGAGCGATCCGTATTCCCCGCAGCTGCACGACCTCGAGGCTGTTCTGGCCATGCGCGAGAACGGCGTGAACATCGTCGGTCTTGGCTACACCATCTACTTGGGCAGCGAGTACGAATCCACGATGATGGCCGAGGCTGGTCAGCTCATCGCCGAGGCTCACGAAGAGGGTCTGCTTGTAGTCCTGTGGATTTACCCGCGCGGCGCTGCCGTTACCGACGAGAAGGCTCCCGAGCTTATCGCTGGCGCTGCCGGCGTTGCCCTGTGCCTGGGCGCTGACTTCGTCAAGGTCAACCCGCCCGCAGCCATCGAGGGTCAGACTTCTGCCGAGGGCTTGGCTATCGCTTCCCGTGCCGCCGGCCGCACCGGCCTGGTTTGCGCTGGCGGTTCCAAGGCCGACGCTCACGACTTCCTTACCAGCTTGCATGACCAGATCCACATCGGCGGTGCTTGCGGCAACGCAACCGGCCGTAACATCCACATGCGTTCCACCGAGGAAGCCGTTCGCCTTACCAAGGCAATCAGCGCCATCACCTTGGCCGACTACTCCGTCGAGGACGCCGAGGCTGTCTTCAACGGCGAGAAGGACTTCACCCTGTAGTTCTTCCCTTGTGATGATTCGCAAAGTGCTTCAACCATTAAGGAGCTGCCTTCGGGTGGCTCCTTTTCATTTCCCGAAAGTTGCACGTTTGTAAAAAATGTTCGAAATACGCCGCAGAAACAAGGAGATGGGGCGCATCCCGTTGAATTGGAGTTAATCGGGGGTAAACTGACAATCCCGATATGAATACGTAACGGTTCCGTTACAAGGGTGTCATTGGAACAAGAAAAGCGAAGGGCCAAAAAGCCTGCGCTTGCCATACCGCAGCAATTTCTCACCCCGAAATTATTGCGGTATGGACGATGTCTCCTTAGCGAATCGCGCAGATTCATCTCGACGATGCTTGTGCAATCAGAGAGAGGCTGGTTCAGCGTTGTCTTCGACGAAAGACAACGTGCTTAACAGCTTGCTTGCCGCGCACGAGGCGTGGTTCGACGTCAGTCGCAACCAGGAATTCGCGGGCAGGGTGTTTCCCGGTTATGCGGAGTTCCATACGCGTGGTGAGCAATATGTGCTGGTTAAGCGCGCGAAACTTTGGGAAGTCGCTTCCCATGAGTATATCTTCTTCGCCGAGAGTGATCACCTTACTGCGCCCGAAATCTCCGAGCTCATCGAGTTCGTGAAAACCCAGGGCATCAAAAAGGTGAACCCCGATGAGCCAAACCACATGCAAAGCTTCATCTCGTTGGTCGTTGTAACCGACGCCGCCGATGACGAGGCTTTGAAAATCGCCCGCAAAGCAAGGTTTCGCAAGAACTTCAAGCTGGGCTTGAACGGTTGGGCCGACCTTCGTGTTGCCATTCTTGACCTGAAAAGCGCAAGCGTCATCACCAACGCCATGGGCAAAGAGATGAAGAAGACGCTGGAAAGCAATTTGCAGGCTTCTCTTTCTTGATGCCCTGACGCCAGAACAGGTTTAAGGAAGGAACATCAACCATGAACGCAATGATCTTGCTGATCGTTTGCGCCGCGATCCTCATCTGCGGATACATCTTCTACGGAGGATGGCTCGCGAAGCAGTGGGGCGTCGATCCGAATCGTCCCACACCGGCTCACGAATACGAGGACGGCGTGGATTACGTCCCCGCTCCTCCGTATGTCGTTTTGGGCCACCATTTCTCGTCCATTGCAGGCGCCGGTCCTATTAACGGCCCTATTCAGGCCGCTGTTTTCGGCTGGGTCCCTGTTGTGCTATGGGTGCTGATCGGCGGCATTTTCTTTGGTGCCATGCACGACTTCGGTGCGCTGTTCGCCTCGATCCGCCACAAGGGCCATACGCTTGCGTCGATTATCGAGGAGAACATTGACGAGTCGGCGAAGAGGCTGTTCTGCATCTTCTCGTATCTCACGCTGCTGCTGGTGGTTGCTGCGTTCTCGTCCATCGTCGCGAACACGTTCGCTTCCACGCTTGCTAAGCCAAGCGTGGCGAATGAACAGACCGCGTCGATTTCCATTCTGTTCATTGTCGCTGCTATTATCTGGGGCCTGCTGACGCGTGGCCGTAAGCTTCCGGCTGCTTTGAACATCGGCATGGCCATTGTCGTGATCGTGGCGGTAGTCGCCATTGGCTTCAACTTCCATCCGTTTCAGTTCGACTACAACACGTGGATGATCGTCATTGGCGTGTACATTTTGGCTGCGTCTGTCGCGCCGGTCTGGATTCTCCTTCAGCCGCGCGATTACCTGTCCAGCTATCTGTTGTACGGTATGATCGTCCTTGCTGCGTTCGCCGTTCTTGGCGCTGGCGTGGTTGGTGCCGTTGACAACCTGCAGATCCCGGCGTTCACGGGTTTCTTCGCCACCAATCAATCGTACGACGTTGCCACGGGTGCTGCTATTGTGGATGAAACCGGCAAGGCTGTTATCAACAAAGCTGCCCAGGGTGGTTTTCTGTTCCCGGCTTTGTTCGTCACCATTGCATGCGGCGCGATTTCGGGCTTCCACAGCTTGGTTGCGTCGGGCACCACGTCCAAGCAGATCGACAAGGAAGGCCAAGCTCAGCCCATCGCTTACGGCGGCATGCTGATCGAGTGCCTGCTTGCTGTGATCTCGCTGTGCGCTGTCGGCTTCGTGTGGGCCAAGTACGCAGCGGGCGGGTTCGCTTCGCCGACGCAGGTTTTCGCTCAGGGCCTTTCCCAAATGCTGGGCTGCATCCCGGGTTTGGCGGCGACCGAGGACATCGCGTACTCGCTGCTCATCCTTGCGATTTCGGTGTTCTGCTTGACTTCGCTTGATACGGCCACGCGTCTTGCTCGTTACATGTTCCAGGAGTTGTGGACGCCCGAGGGGAAGACCCTCGACCAGCTGACCGGCGTGCACAAGTTCTTCGCCAACCAGTGGGTTGCCACCATCGTGACGGTTGTTATCGGCGTGGTGCTGGGCCTTACGGGTTACACACTGATCTGGCCGCTGTTCGGCGCGGCTAACCAGCTGCTGGCCGCACTGGCGCTGCTTTCGGTTTGCGCATGGCTTGGCAATGCGGGCCGCAACAACAAGATGTTCTACATCCCGATGGCGTTCATGATGCTGGTTACCTGCACCTCGCTGTGCATGACCGTGCAGGCGAAGTTCGTGGCGCTGCTTGGCGGCGCGGTCACGGTTGCGAACGTGCTCCAGTTCGGTTTGGGCATCGCGCTGCTTGTTCTTTCGGTAATTCTTGCGGTGAAGGCTGCCAAGGTCATCTTCAAGAGGAAGGATACCGCTGCAGCGTAGCTGCGGTAGCGTGAGCGGCCGTTGGCCTTCGGCTGCGGAAATAGATTCAGAGACGGCGTCTGGGCTTCCAGGCGCCGTTTCGTTGTTAGGCGATACTCATGCATGGAAAAGAAAAATCGGCTGATCGGATTCCCGGTCAGCCGATTTCTTGTTTGGAATGGTGCCCGAGGCGAGAGTCGAACTCGCACGTCTTTCGACAACGGTTTTTGAGACCGCCGCGTCTGCCATTCCGCCACTCGGGCGCAGCAACCGATTATAGCGGAACAATTTGCATGCGTCGAGAGAACGCCACATACGTGCTAGGATTATGCAGAAATGCGGTTTGAAAAAGGAGCACGCTATGGCGAATGAAGAAGCACGATTCGAATTTCCGCAGAGCGATCGGCTCGAATCCCAGATAGAAGGCTACCTTGCCGACAATTGGGAGCAGGTTCTGTCCGACATGGAGCGACTCATTGCCGTGCCCAGTTTTGAAGAGCTTGAGAAGGCGGCCCCCGGCGCGCCTTACGGCCCCGGTCCGCGCGAATCGCTTTCGGTTGCTCTGGGCATTGCCCAAGGTTACGGCTTCGAAGCTCACGATGTTGACGGCTACATCGGCTATGCCGACGCGAACGGCGCATCGGGCCAACAGCTGGGAATCATCGGTCATGCCGACGTGGTGCCTGCAGGCCCTGGTTGGCATTTCGAGCCGTATGCCCTTACGCGCAAGGACGGCTACCTGCTTGGTCGCGGCACCAGCGACGATAAAGCTCCCATTTTGCTTGCGCTTCATGCAGCGAAGTTCTGGATGGACGAAGCCGCGCGGCAGGGCGCGATGCTTCCGCATGACATTCGTATCATGTTCGGTGCGAGCGAGGAAACAACCATGTCCGACGTTGCGTACTATCGTCAGCGCTTCAACGACCCCACGTTCCTGTTCACGCCCGATGCCGATTTCCCGCTTGGCTACGGCGAGTCGGGATGCTGCGTTGGCGTGCTGAAGAGCGCGCCTATTGAGGACGGCTTCATCGTGGAAATCGCAGGTGGTACGGCTGCAAACGCGGTTCCCGGATTGGCTCATGCGGTGGTTCGCCTGCCCGAAGGTGCGGCGGTTCCGGTTTTCAGCGATCCCCGCATTGCAGTTTCACCTGCAGGGGACGGCCTGGTAAAGATCGAGGTTCATGGCAAGAGTGCCCATGCTTCCACGCCCGAGCTTGGTGAAAGCGCTATCGCAATTCTTGTTGGATTCCTGTTGGAAAACGGTTTGGGAAATGATAGGGAACGCACGTTCCTGAAGCTCGAGCGCGATCTTTTGAGCGTGACCGACGGATCGGGCGTGGGTATCCAAGCTTCTGACGAGCACTTCGGTCCGCTTACTGCGGTTGGCGGCGTCATCGGCGTGGAGGGCAATCGCATCACCCAAACACTTGACTGCCGTTATCCCACCACCACGACGTCCGATGCGATCACCCAGCAGATGACGAAAGTCGCTGCGCAGATCGGCGCCGAATACGTTGCGAAGCAGGACAAGATTCCGTTCCTCATGAACCCGGAAAGCCCTGCAGTCAGCGCATTGATGACCGCTTACAACGACGTGACCGGGCAAGATGCGAAGCCGTTCGTGATGAAGGGCGGCACGTACGCGCGTCTGTTTTCGCACGCGGTGAGCTTCGGCCCGCAGTTCCCCGATGAGGCGAAGCCTGCGTGGGTTGGCGGAATGCACGGCCCCGATGAGGGCGTCTCGGAAGAGGGGGCGAAGCGCGCGTTCCGCGTGTACGTTCGCGCGATCGGTAATCTGTTGGCGCTTGAAAGCCTTGTGTAGAGCGCGTTCGCCATACCGAAACAAGAAAATGGGCGCCTTCGCGGGCGCCCATTTTGACGTTTGGCCGGAGTAAGTGACTGCGTGCCGGAACCGCTTGGCGCCGCTTTCAAAGACGGCGGCTTTCTATTCTAAGAATTCGACCACGCCGGTGTCAGTGTGGTACAGCGCGCCGATGACGCGCAAGCCGTTGTTGACCTCGTCGTTGTGCAGCTGGCGGCTTTCCTCGATACGTTTCACGCTGTGCGCGACGTTCTTCAGGCATGCCGTTGCCTCGTCGGCCTCGTCGCCGATGACGTCGCTGATCTCGTCGGTGATGAACTTCACGGTACCGTAGGGTTCGTGGTGCATCGCGGCATCGACCGCGCCGCAGCCGGTATGCCCCAGCACAACAACCAGCTTGCAGTTCAGGTGGCTCTCGGCGTACTCGACGCTGCCCAGCTGATGGTTGTCCACCACGTTGCCCGCTACGCGGATGGTGAACAAGTCGCCGATGCCTGCCGAGAAGATGGCTTCGGGGATGACGCGCGAATCGGAGCAAGCAAGCACGATGGCGAAGGGATGCTGGCCTTCTTCGAACGTTGAACGCCTGATCTGCGGAGATACGTTGCCTTGCGCGGTTTTCGTTTCAAGGTAGCGTGCGTTTCCCTCGCGAAGGCGCTTGATGGCTTCGTCTGCGCTCATGACGTCGGTGGCGCCGTGCTTGTCGTTCATGTTCGTGTTCATATGAATCGCCTCTTGCTGATGTGTGTTCGGGCGGGCTGTGACTGGGTTATGCGCGCGAGCTGCGCGAGCCGACCCTGCCTGTTTGCCGTGCAGCAACCGCTGCCGCTTCTTCAGTTCCAGTTTAGCGAAGCGCGTCGCGTGCGTCGAAAATCGCCGCGATCAAATTCTCAACCAGCTCGCGATTCTCCTCGCAGTCGGGAACCCCCGCCATGACGCTGACGACGTAGGTGCGCCCGTCAAGTTGAATGACCCCGGCGTCGCACACGCCGTTGAAGTCGTAGCCGTAGTCGCTGCCCGAGCACCAACCCGCTTTGTTTCGAACGGTGGCGCCTAGCGGGTCAACCACGTCGCGCAGGAACGAGACAGTGGTTTCTCCGCACAGGGACGACAGCCACTGCGCTGTGTCGCCGCTCGTTTGCCAGTAGTTGTACATCTCGGTCCAGATCTTCAGCGAAGATCGGACGCTGTACCAAGGGAACCACGAGTCGGGCGTGTAGGCCGTATCTTGAATGCCCAGCTTATCGACCCATTCGTTGTAGCCGTCCGCATCGTACATGCTGTGCAGCATCGCGAACGAGTCGTTGTCGGAGTTGCAGATTGCGTTCTCGATCAGAATCTTCGTGTAGCCGCCCGCGCCGAAAAGCTCGGCGCCGTCTTCGTCGGAAAGCCCGGGAATGGTGAGCTCGCCGTTTTCGACTTGTTTCTGGCAAAGGTACAGCGCGTACGGGGCTTTGAACGAGCTTGCACCGTAAATCTCCTGGTCGAGGTTGTACCCGATGCCGCGGCCCGATTCCACGTCGTACATGCCGAAGCCCACAGAGGCGCCGTCGAAGCTTTCAAGCGCTGTGCGGATTGCCGACAAGTTCTTGTTGGAAAGCTCAGGGACCCGGGCGTCGGAAAGCGAAAACGGCACGATCTCGTCGGATTCGTCGATGCCGTCGAGTATTGCCGGCATGACGGCGAAGTCGCTGCTCGCCGAATCGCCGTTCGAGGAGATGTCGGCGGCATTGAAGGATGTGACCCCCATGCTGTTTGCTGTTTTCGCCGAATCGAAGGAAGACGCGGCGGAACGAAGGCCGCCGCTTCCCTTCGCGTATGCGATGGCGCCGAACGCGAAGATCGCGGCAAGTGCCACGACGACGGCAATCATCACGGTGATTGTAGGCGCGCTCGAGCGCTTGGGCGTGCTGACATTCGCGCCATGCGCGCCGTACTGCGGCTGCGGGCTGGGCGTGGCGTGGCGAGGCTGGCGCTGCGGTTGCTGATGGGGCGGATGTTGACGAGCGTGTTGCATGGGCGAAGGTTAGCATGCCTTCCTTAAAAGAGGGTGAAATCAACTAACAAAGTAGCGTGATTCTGTCAAATCGTCTTATTTGCAACTGCCATAGAGCGTCTGTGGCAAAGCGCAAAACATTTTTCTGATCAGCGCGTTTCCGTTGAAAGAAAATACGCCGTTGTTACCATAGCCATCGGTGAATAGAAGGGGATGACATGAAGGACGCTGTCACGATGAAAGCCAAAACGGAAACCGATGCGAAAATCAACACGGAGGCGGGTTCGTTTGTCGCTGCCGCTGATTCAAACGATATCATTATTGACGATATGAACCGCAACGCGATGTCGGTCAAGCGCATCGCATGCCTGCTGGTTGGTTTGGTGACGCTATTCTTCATGGGCCTTATTTTCGCATGGTCCATTTTCGCCACGCCTATTGCCAACAGCACGGGTTGGGACCCTCAGCTGCTGGCGTTTAACTTCCGCATTGTCATGATCTGTCAAGCTGTCGGCTGCCTGGCTTCTTCCATGATCCAGCGCCAGTGCAACGGCCGCCCGCGTGTTCCTATCTTCATCGGCGGCGCACTTGTTCTGATCGGCTTCATTTCGGTTGGTGCTCTTTCGAGCCTGGGCATCGTTTCGGTGTTCGTGTTCTACGGCGGATTCGCCGCATTCGGCGCGGGCATCGCCTTCAACGCCATCCTGACTACGGTGAACCTGTGGTTCCCCGACCGCGTGGGCGTTGTTTCCGGCCTTCAGATGTTCGCCTTCGGCGTCGCGTCGTTGGTTTTGGGCGTGCAGATCGACGGTCTGATGAACGCAATCGGTTGGCAGACCGTTCTTGCCGGCTTGGGCATCTTGATCTTCGCGCTGAACGTGGTCGCATCGTTCGTGATCAAGGCTTCGCCGGTGGGCATCGACGAGGTGTTCCGCGGAAAGGCCGCAAGCGCCAAGGCCGAGTCCGGTGATGGCCAGAATGCTGCCGCGAAGAACCCGCATTCCCTGACCGACTTCGGCGTTTCCAAGAAGTCTTTCGGCATCCCCGACATGCTGAAGACCCCCGTGTTCTGGCTCGGCCTTGCTTGGTTCGTCAGCGTTGCCAGCATCGGTCTGACCCTGATGGGCGAGTCGCGTCAGGATGCGCTTGCCCTGGGCACCGAGGCAACCTTGGCCACGCTCATCGTTGGCATGATCTCGCTGTTCAACGGCGGTGCCAGCATTGTGTACGGTTTCTTGCTTGACCGCTTCGGTCTGATCAACCACCTGCGTCTTACCACGGGCGTCTCGGTTGCGGGCATTTGCCTGATCACCGCAGCGTGCTTCGCGCAAAGCAGCCCGTTATTCATCTTCGGCGCGCTGGTTTTGGCCGTGGGCTACGGTGGACTCCCCGTGTTCAGCACCACGTTCACGCTGAATCGCTACGGCCGCGCGCACTATGCCGAGAACTGCGCTGTTGGAACGGCTTTCCTGGTGCCCGCTTCGTTGGCCAGCATGATCTTGGCTCCGATCTTCTCGGGTTTCGGCGGCTTGGCGTTCATGTACGCCGGTTTCGTCGGCGTCATCCTGGCGGGAATCATCCTGCTACTGGCTTTCTCGCGCCGCTACCGCAGGGATATGATCGACCTGGTGTAATCGCGGACAAAGAATTCGCGAACGTAAGGGACTCGTTTCGGCGAGTCCCTTTTTCAATGCGGCTGCGTAGGCATGGTATGCTAGTTCGCAGCTATTGTTCTTAATTGGTAAAGTGCCTGATCGTGGCGATGCCGTTCGCCGCGACGAGCGCGGATCGGACAGTTTATGGCAGCCGAAAACAAAACTATGCAGGCAACGGAAAGCCCCGCAGCATGCGAAGGCGCGGCGGAAATCGTCAAGCGCACCGCTGCCGAAATCGAGCCCCAGATCATCGCATGGCGAAGGATGTTTCACCGCCACCCCGAGCTCAGCGGCGTCGAGCTGTTCACGTCTGCCGCCATTCGCGCTGAGCTTGACAAGCTGGGGGTTGAATTCAAGGTTCTGCCTACCACTGACGAAGTGAAGGGTGCGGGCATCGTTGCCACCATTAGGGGAACCGCCCCCGACGCGTACGATGCGGCCGGCAACCCCAAGCGCCGTATCGCCCTGCGCGCCGATTTCGACGGCCTGCCCATTGCCGAGCGAACCGGCTTCGACTTCGCTTCGGAAAACGAGGGCATCATGCACGCCTGCGGGCACGACTGCCACATTGCCATGATGCTTGGCACGATCTCGATTCTCTCGCGCATGACCAACCTGATTCATGGCGAGGTCCGCGTGCTGTTCCAGCCTTCGGAGGAAAACTCCACGGGCGCACGCTACATGATCGCCAACAACGTGCTTGACGGGGTGGACGCCATTTACGGCGCACATATTTGGAGCGAAGTGCCGGCGGGCACGATCTCGTGCGAGCCCGGTCAGCGCATGGCGAACTGCGATTGGTTCAAGATCGACATCAAGGGAATGAGCGCTCATGGTTCGATGCCCCACTTGGGAATCGATGCCGTTGTTGTCGGCGCCGCTATCGTGAATTCCATCCAGGTGTTGGTTAGCCGAGACGTGTCGCCGTTCGATCCCGTGGTCGTCACGGTTGGTAAGTTCGAGGGCGGCGAGGCCCGCAACATCATTGCGGGATCGGCCCATATGGAAGGAACGATCCGCACGTGGTCGCCCAAGCTGCGCGACGAGGTGCCGAATCGCTTGGAGCACATCGTCGAGGAAATCGCTGATTCGCTGGGGGCCTCGGCAACGTTTTCGTACACCCACGGCAACCCCGGTTTGTCGAACGACCCGGTTTATGCCGAAGCCGCACGTCGGGCTGTTGTCGACGTGCTGGGTGAGGACGCCGTGGCAACGTATCAGGGCACGCTTTCGGGCGAGGACTTCTCGGAATTTTTGAACATCGTGCCGGGTGTGCTGGTGTTCGTCGGAACGAACAACCCCGAGGTCGGTGCCATTTACCCGCAGCACAGCTGCAACTACACGATCGACGAGAGTGTGCTGGCGAAGGGTGCGATGGTTGCGGCGCAGTGGGCGTGCGGCCAGTTGGCGTAGTGCTTGTGGTCTGGCCGAGCCGCTTCTTATACGAACTTTTCGACGCGCCTCGGTTTCGGGGCGCGTTTTCGCTTCGCATGGCTTGGCCGCGCTGCACGGGTGCCCCTTCGGGTCGACGCCTTCCCGAATCCCGCCCACTTGTGTTGCCCTTGCTTTAATTAATTGGTGGAAATGCCCTTGCGAGTCACAGAGCAGCTGATTTGTGGCATTATTGCACGTTGAACACCTGCGTGCAGGCTAGTTTGCAACTGAAGAAGAAACGTCGTACGCAGTAGCAATCAGGATTCAACGAGGAGCATCAATGGGCCTTTTCTCCCGTTTCGAGAACAAGATGGAAGACACGGTGGAAGGTGCCGCCAATCGTATGGCGCAAGCGCCTATTTCGCCTGTTCAGATAGAGAAAAAAGCAGAGAAGCAGATGAAGCGCGAGACCATGGTCGGCGCTGGCAAGGAATTCGCTCCCACGCTTTACACCGTCTTGGTCAATCCTGACGACGACCAGCGTCTTTTCGGTTATTACCCCACGTTGGCCGGCGAGATCGAAACCTATCTTCAGGCTAAGGCCGTCGAAGAGGGCCTGGTTATGGATGGTCAGCCCCTGGTTCGCTTCATCGTTGACGACGGTTTGCGCCACGGCAAGTTCGATGTCATCGCCGAGCCTGTTGCCGCACCCATCGTTGCCCAGCTCCGCCAAGAGGAAATGGTGCGTTACGGCCTTGCGCCCGCGCCCGCTTCCCAGTACTCCCAGCCCGCTCAGGGCGCTTACGCCGATCCGCGCCAGCAGCAGTACGCACCACAGCAGAATGGCGGCTACTACGATCAGCCCCAGGGTGCGTACGACGATTACCAGGGCGGCTATCAGGAAGATTATCATCAGCCCGCTGCAGCACCGCAGCAGGATCAGCCCCAACGTGGTTCCAAGCCGCCGCTGCCGTACGTCCCCGAGGACGAGATCGATTACTCCATCGATTACGGTGAGTACACCTTCGACAGCGAGGACTTCGAGGATTATCGCGATAAGGCCGAGCAGGACGCCCGTTACGGCGCGCATCGTCGTAACGGCGCTCATGGTGCTGGTGCCTCGTCCGAAGCTGCCGCCGGCGCCGCTGCAGGCGCTGCCGCTGGTGCAGTTGCCGGTGCCGCCATCGGAACGGTCACTTCGCGCCCCGCAAGGAACGCCCAGGCTGCCGGCCCCAACACGGTTGGCTTCGCTGGCAACGCTGGCATGCCCGACCATCGCAACGTTCAGGCAAGGCTGATCAACATTGCGTACCAGCGCGCGTACGACCTGGGTTCATCCACGGTCACCCTTGGTCGCGAGTCCGGCAACGACATCGTCATCCAGGACATCAGCGCAAGCCGCAAGCATGCCCAGCTCACGTGCACGCCACAGGGCGTTTGGGTCATCGCCGACCTTGGCTCCACCAACGGAACCATCGTCAACGGTGTTTCCATCGCCACGCAGCCGCTTCGCTCGGGCGACCGCATCGTCATTGGCAAGACCGAGTTCCAATTCGTTCAGTAGTCCGCTTAAACGGCCTGCTGGAACAAGCAGGCTTAACGCTTTCACGGCTAGCAACCCTACATCAATCGCAAACCGCTAAACGAGGAGGCCCCATTGATAGACGTCGTTTTGCTCGTTGGACGTCTGCTGTTCGTGGCATTGCTGTACCTGTTCCTGTTCGCCATCGTGAAAACGGGAATCGGTCTGGTGCGCGGACAGCGCAAGAAAGAGCGTACCTGGAACCTTTCTGTCGAGAAAGGCCCTAAGGAATTGCGCGGCGTTTCCATCGTCGTGCGCGGGCCCGTTATCGTCGGCCGTTCCCCTAACGCAGACATCGTCATTGGTGCAGGCTATGTTTCCGCACGTCATGCGCGTTTTTCGCTGATGGGTCAGAATCTGTTCGTCGAGGATTTGGGATCCACCAACGGAACTGCCGTCAACGGCCAGCGCATCTCCGAGCCGTGCGCGCTTCGCAACAACGACGTCGTCAACGTTGGCGACGTCTCCATTCGTGTGAGGCATAGCTAATGGCTTCCGAGAAGAAAAGCACCGGTTCGTATCATTCGACGCCGCGAACCCGTCGCGGTGCCATCACCACGTTCGGCAGCCGCACGGACGTCGGTTGCGTGCGCGAGCAGAACGAGGATTCGCTGGTTGTCGCGCCGCCGCTGTTCGTCGTTGCCGACGGCATGGGCGGTCACGCCGCGGGCGAGGTTGCTTCTGAAATCGCCGTCGAAACCATCGCGAAAAACGCTCCCGAACATCCCGATCCCGACGTTCTTGCCGCTGCTGTCGAAGAAGCCAATCGTGCCATTATCGACGCCACTGTGACAGGCGAGGGGCGTGCGGGCATGGGCACCACGTGCACTGCGGCTATGCTTGAGGAAGATCGCCTGGTCATCGCCCAGGTGGGCGACTCGCGCGCGTATCTTTTGCATCACGGCCGCTTAAGCCAGATCACTCGCGACCATAGTTTGGTTGCGGCGCTGGTCGAGGCCGGCCGCATCACACCTGACGAGGCGCGCGTCCATCCGCAGCGTTCGGTTATCACCCGAGCCTTGGGCAACGACCCCGCTACCAGGCCGGACATCTTCGAGGTGAACGTCGAGGCGGGAGACAGGTTGCTGCTGTGCTCCGACGGCCTTTCGGGCATGGTGCTCGACCACGACATCGAAGAGGTCATGAATCGCGTCCGCGACCCGCAGCGTTGCGCATCGCAGCTGGTCAACCAGGCAATTGCTGCAGGCGGTCAGGACAATGTCACCGTTATCGTCGCCGACGTGCAGGGCACGCGCGAAAAGCAGCGCCGCAAGCTGGCTCGTCGCACGAAGATGACGCTGGGCTTCGGCGCTGTGCTGCTTGTTTTGATCTTGGGTGGTACGGCATGGGGAACCAGTCAGTACCTCGGCCATGTTGCATTTTTGGGCAACAGCGATGGTAAAGTTGCTGTATATCAGGGAGTTCCTGGTGAGATTCTGGGAGTTGCCTGTTCGAAATTGGTTGAAGAAACCGACGTGTCGGTGGCGGATCTTTCCAGCACCGCACGCGGGAACATAGAAGAAGGCCTGCGCTGCGACAGTCTTGATGACGCGTACGACTTGGTTGAGTCGTACCGTGCCGACATCGAGGAGCGTGCCGTTGCGAAGACGCCTTCCGCCGATGCCGAGAAGGCCGACTCCGCTTCCGCGGATTCTGCTGCTTCGGGTTCTGCATCTGCGGCCTCGAGCGCAACGGGCGTAAGCGCGACCGGCAGCGCCACGGGCATCGCGCCCACTACGGGCTCGACCACGGCGAAGACGGGCGGTGCCCAATGACGCGCCGTAACCTAGAGCTTGCGCTTCTGTGCATCGCCGCCCCGTTCGTCATCGTGCTGTTCGCGATGCTTGCCATGAACGAGGGCCAGATCTTGGGTTTCAAGGCCCTTGAAGTGCCCATCTGCCTGTTCATCGCATTCGTCATCGCCCATGTGGCAACGCGTTTCTTGGCGCCGGGCGCCGACCCCGCCATTCTGCCCATCACCTTCGCGCTGTCGGGCATCGGCATCGCGTTCGTCACGCGTCTGGCCCCGAACCTGGCAGAAGGCCAGGTCATGTGGCTGTTCGTGGGCATTTTCAGTATGATCGTCATTTTGGCCATCTCGAAGAACTTCGAGAAGCTTGCCAACTACAAATACACGTTCATGGTCGTCGGCTTCATTTTGCTGCTGTCGCCGATCGTCCCGGGCCTTGGCCAAGAGATCTACGGCAGCCGCATTTGGCTGCATATCGGATCGTTCTCGTTCCAGCCGGGCGAGATCGCGAAGATCGTGATCGTCCTGTTCTTGGCGGGTTACCTGGCAAAGAACCGCGAGCTGCTCAGTGTGTTCACCTACCGCGTAGGTCCGTTCCGCCTGCCTGATATCCGCACGCTTGCCCCCATGCTTCTTATGTGGGTGGTTGCGTTGCTCATCGTCGTGTTCGAGCGCGACCTGGGCAGCGCTATGGTGTTCTTCTTCGTCTTCCTGGCCATGTTGTACGTGGCCACGGGCAAGAAGTTCTACCTGATCGTGGGCGTGTTGATGATATCCGTGGGCTTCGTTGGCGCGTTCTTCGCGTTCGGCCACGTGCAGGTTCGCGTTAACAACTGGCTCGATCCTTTCGCCGACGCGCAGGGTACGGGCTATCAGATGGTGCAGGCGCTGTTCTCCATCGCCGACGGCGACCTGTTCGGCTGCGGCATCGGCCGCGGTTTGGCCGATCAGATCCCGGTTGTCGAGTCAGACTTCATCTTCGCGGCCGTTGCCGAGGAGATCGGCCTTCTGGGTGCGGCGGGCGTTCTGCTGCTGTTCCTGAGCTTCGCCATCCGCGGCTTTGCAACCGCTGCCCGCGCGAAGAGCGACTTTGCGTCGTTCGTGGCCGTGGGCCTGACCACCACCATTGTCCTTCAGGCGTTCATCATCGTTGGTGGCGTCACGGGGCTTATCCCGCTGACGGGTCTGACTTTGCCGTTCATGAGCCAGGGTGGTTCGTCGCTTCTGTCCAGTTTCATCGCAGTTGGATTCCTGTTGCGTTGCGGCGACGAGGCTACCGGCGTTGAGGCTGAGATGACTTCGGGCACGGGAATCGTCAGCTCGAACAGCGTCCTTGGTCGCGTGGCGTTGGGCAAACGTCTGACAAACGCCATCATGGTGTTCTCACTGGCCTTCGTGGTTTTGGTCGCGAATCTGACATTGATCATGGTCGTTCAGGCCAAGGACTATCAGACCATGCCGTCCAACAACCACACCATCGCGAAGCAAACGAACATCAAGCGCGGTGCCATCACCACGTATGACGGCACGGTTCTTGCCGAAAGCGTGGATAACGGCAACGGAACGTATTCGCGCGTGTATCCCGCGGGCGATCTTGCGGCCCACGTCATTGGCTACTACTCGCAGACGTACGGAACCAGCGGCATCGAGGCGTCGCAGAACGACATCCTGCAGGGCAATCGCTCGTACGCGTCGTGGAGCGACGTGCTGGCGGCTATGTCGGGCAGCAAGCAAACTGGCAACGACGTCGTGCTTACGCTGAACACCACCATTCAGCAGGCTGCCCAGGATGCGCTTGCGGGTCAAACCGGCGCATGCATCGTGATGGACCCCGAGACCGGCGCCGTGTTGGCCATGGCTTCGTCGCCCACGTACAGCACCGCCGACTTCGAAAGCGTTATCAAGGCCAGCTCGAACGATTCCTCATCGGGATCGCTGATCAACCGCGCAACGCAGTCGCTGTACGCACCGGGATCCACCTTCAAGATGGTCACGCTGGCAACGGCGCTTGAGAACAACGTCGCTGACGAGAACACCGTGTTCGATTCGCCGGGCACGATGGAGATCGGCGGCGCGGCGGTCACCAATTTCGACAGCAACAACTATGGGCGCCAGACGCTCGCGCAGGCAACGGCGTGGTCTTCCAACACCGTGTTCGGTCAGTTGGGCGTTCAGATCGGCGCATCCGCGTTGGTGAAGGGCGCCGATGGGTTCGGCTTCGACAGCAAGATCAGCTTCGACTTGCCCACGGCCATGTCGCTGATGACCAATCCGAAGGAAATGACCACGTGGGAAACGGCGTGGGCGGCTGCCGGCCAGCCTGTTGGCGCGCATTCCCAGATCGGTCCGTACACAAGCGTTCTGCAGATGGCCCTGGTTGGCTGCGGCATCGCGAACGACGGCAAGGTCATGACCCCGTATCTGGTCCAGAATGTGTACAACTCGAACGGCGAGCGCAGCTACACCGCGTCTCCCAGCGTTCTTTCGCAGGCTATTAGCAAGTCCACCGCGGATCGCGTTAAGGAAGTGCTGAAGGGCGTCGTTTCGAATGGCACGGGCACCGCTGTTCAGATCTCGGGTGTCGAGATCGCGGGCAAGACGGGCACTGCCGAGACGGGCAAAGCCAAGGACGATAGCTGGTTCGTGGGCATGGCTCCTGCGGACAACCCGAAGGTCGTGGTCGCCATCGTTCTTGAGCAAGACGGAACCGAGGGTGACGGCGCGGCAAGGGCGCGTCAGGTCATCATGACCGCATTGAAGACAGAAGGTCTGCTGTAACAGCCGATTGTTGACCAGAAGATTCGTTGGGTAACGCGATTTGTTAACCAACAGGCAAGATTTAGATGAAAGGCGCGGTCGCAGGGCATTTTCAGAATATAATGTCTTGCGACCTTACAAAGGGGTTTTAAAGGAGCACCAAGGTGGCAGAGAATCTAATCGGGCGGACGTTGAACAACCGCTATCAAATCATCGAGCGTGTAGGCGTCGGTGGCATGGCAGAGGTTTATCGCGCCCAGGACAACGTGTTGGGCCGTACCGTCGCCGTTAAGGTGATGCTGCCTCAGTACGCCGAGGACGAGCAGTTCACTGCGCGTTTCCGCCAGGAAGCGGCGTCTGCTGCCAACCTTTCCAGCCCCTACATCGTGAACGTGTACGACTGGGGTCAGGACTCGGGCACGTACTACATCGTCATGGAATACGTACGCGGCTCCGACCTTAAAACCGCCATCAAGCAGCGCGGCGCCATCAACCAGCGCAAGGTCGCCGAAATCGGCTCGCAGGTTTGCCAGGCCCTTTCGGTCGCGCACAACATGGACATCATCCATCGCGACATCAAGCCGCAGAACATCATGGTCCAGCCCGACGGCAACGTGAAGGTCATGGACTTCGGCATCGCCCGTGCCAAGAACAGCAACGCCGACAAGACCGGTGCCGTTCTGGGCACCGCCCACTACATCTCGCCTGAGCAGGCTCAGGGCAAGGAGCTTACTTCGGCCAGCGACATCTACTCGCTGGGCATCGTCATGTACGAGTCGGTTACCGGGCAGCTGCCGTTTGACGGCCCCGACGCCGTCAGCGTGGCTATGAAGCAGGTTCAGGAGATGCCTGTTCCGCCTAGCCAGATCAACCCCAGCATCGATCCGTCGCTCGAGGCCATCATCATGAGGGCCATCGAGAAGGACCCGGCTAACCGTTTCGCTACCGCTCAGGAAATGCGTTCCGCTTTGAACGACTATTTGGCGGGCCGCCCCGTTGCGTTCGGCGATTTCAACGGCGCCCGTACTGCCGTTATCGGCGTGCCGGATGTGCCGCCTATCAGCCCCGCGTATGCCGCCGAGAAAACCTCGGTCATGCCTTCGGTTGATCAGCAGTACGGCCAGGGTGGTCACGGCAACGGTTGCGGCGTCGACCACGGAAACGGCCACGCAAGCAAGAGCTATCGCGAGGACGCAACTGCCAGCAAGAAGAGCGGCAAGAAGGGTGCTGCGGTGGCAATCGCCGTCGTGGCCGTCATCGCGGTCATCGCGGTTGTTGCGTTCGCACTTCTGTCGCGCGGTTCGGGCGACATCACCGTGCCCAACGTTGTGGGCAAGACGCAGGCCGAGGCTACGGCCGCTATCACCGGCGCCGGCTTGCAGGTTGGCAACATCACCGAGGCTTACGACGAGAAGGTCGAGGCAGGCAAGGTTATCAGCCAGGATCCGAAGGGCGAGACCAAGGCCAACGACGGAGCTAAGGTGAACTTGGTCATTTCGCAGGGAGGTGAGCAGGTCACCGTCCCCGATTTGGAGAACAGGACCGCCAAGGAGGCTCGTGCCGCGCTGCAGAAGCTTGGCCTGAAGGACGCGTCGGGCACTGCCGAGTACTCTGACTCCATCGACAAGAACCATGTCGCACGTCAGGAGCCGGCTGCAGGTTCGAAGGTTTCCAAGGGTGCAACCATCACGTACTACCTTTCCGCTGGTAAGGAAGGCAAGGACGTTCCCGATGTGAAGGGCAAGTCCGAGGGCGACGCCATGGCCATCCTGCAGAACGCGGGCTTCAAGGTGACCACGCAGTATGAAAGCAGCAGCACGGTTGACCAAGGCAAGGTTATCAGCCAGACGCCTGAGGCCGGCAGCTCGCAGAAGGAAGGCGACACCATCAACTTGACCGTCAGCACGGGCAAGTCCACGCACAGCGTGTCCGCTTCGGCTGGTACAGGCGGCTCGGTTTCTCCGTCCAGCTTGACCGTTGACAACGGCGGCAGCGCGTCGTTCACGGTAACGCCCAGTGCGGGTTACACGGTTTCCAGCGTGTACGACAACTACGGCGATCGCTACAACGTCGGCGCTTCCGGCGGCACGTTCAGCATCAGCAACGTGACGGCAGATACGTCCATTACCGTGGAGTTCACGAAGACGTCTAGTTCTTCTGGCGCTTCGGGTGCTGCCTCGCACTAAGTATTTGATACAATACCCTCTGCACGTCGCCTAGTGCGATGTTGCGGATTCGCCTCAGTAGCTCAGGGGATAGAGCACCGCTCTCCTAAAGCGGGTGTCGTACGTTCGAATCGTATCTGGGGCACCATGAACAATCGGGTCGGGCCTTTTGGTCCGACCCGTTTTGTTTTTGATGAGACGATGGGCGCCGAATTGGCGGGTTATAGGCAGAAAAGTGTGTCCATTTCTGATATCCAACCCCTGTTCAGAACCCGAATGACAACGTTTTAAAATGACATGGCTGGTTTTAACGGGTCGGCAGAAAAGTGTGTCCGATTCCGACTTGACGCCGCAGGTTGGGGCCGCCAAACCCGCCGTTTAAAATGGCGGACAATGCCGCCATGAGAACCGTGAAGTGCCCTGCGTGCGGGGGCAAGACGAAACGCAACGGCAAGACGAAGGCGGGCGCCCAGCGATGGCGCTGCACGTCTTGCGGCGCGTCCACCACGCAACGTTACAGCAACAAGGCGAGCATGCTGGCCCTCTTCCTGGATTGGCTCCTGTCGAAGAGGACCCAAGCACAAATGGGAATGCCCGCGAGGACCTTCAGGAGCCTGACCTCGGAGTTCTGGTCCCTGTGGCCGACCGCCCCGCTGTGCGACGAGGTCCACCACGTCGTCCATGTGGACGGCAGCGTCGATCCCGCCCGGGACATCGACGTCATCAACACCGAGCTGGTGCTGGCCGACATCGAAACCGTGCAGAAGCGCGCCGAAAAGGCCGCGGCCATGCTGAAGAAGGGCGAAAA
>OLPV01000475.1_pt1 | contig 35057 bp, 35 predicted proteins | sample 1671961 | NCBI WGS metagenome assembly OLPV01 (sample SAMEA3136630, study PRJEB25190) | human gut metagenome | biome: human gut; feature: human-associated habitat; material: faeces | place: Austria | collected 2013 | reverse complement strand
TACGAGCCATAATGCGAATGTGCCTGCGGTGATACTGTTGCATCTATACAACTGACACTATACCCTGAATATTTCGCACGTCCGTCACTTACGCTGTGCACGGGGAATTTCTGCAAAAAAAGTAGTCACATTTTTCTGCAAAATGTATATCGTAGAAAAGAGGTGATGAATTTGAAAAATATGAAAAGAATTTTTCCTACCAAAGTAAAACGTGTCATTGCGGTCATTACAACACTATTATTGATCATCGCACTGAACATGGGAAGTTCCAAAGCTGGTGCCGGTAATTATCTGGCTTACAACCTCTTAGATAAATCTAACACCCTCAATACATCTTATACACCCCAAAATCATTTTGGTGGAACCGCCTACTCTTCTCCCGCATTTGATTTCCACATTTTTGCAGAGGAAGTTACACTTGGTGGACACACAAATGGTAACATTGCCACGAATCAGTTATATGCAAATACGCATACCTTTGGTGCAAAACAAAATAATCATTTAGGAAAACGTGAGGACAATTACATAGGACAATACGCGGAAGCGCTTTCTAACATTAGCAGTAACGGCTACATCGTATTAGGCAGAACCATCAAAACCAATATTTCAAATCAGGAAGGTCGAATCAGCATTGGACGCAACAGTAATTTCTTTGATCAGCAGACCAGTACAAAAATATACCAGGAAACAAAATCTTCTTCCCCTTACATCAATGTTGCGGCAGAGTTAAGTAACCTTCGAAAAATATCTACCACGCTGTCCAGAATCAAAACCTCCGAAGATGTCACTTTAAGTAAAGTATCCGGAGAACACCAGACCATTACCGTTTCCGGATCCGAAAAGAATCATTATCTTAATGTCACGGCTGCCGAGATCAGTGCCGGTAACCAGAAACGTATTCTAAACATTACAATGCCTGCCTCTACCACATTAATTATAAATGTGGATATGAAAGGTTCTAACATTCACAGTCTTGCTAACTTAGTTACTTGTCTAAATGGTTATAATAACGGCGAGCAGGTAATTTCAGATGCCTGTGGTCTTATGTGGAATCTGTATGATAGCAGCAACACAAATCATCAATTTGTGACATGTGATTATGCATGCGTTGGCTGTAGTGATTATTTCTTTGGAACCATTTTAGCCCCTTCTGCTCAGATTCGTTATGGTGCTGTCAATGGAAGTATCATTGCAAAGAAAACATATCAGGATGGAAAAGAAAGTCACAGATTTGATTTCACCGGTTACACAGAGCCAGAACCTCCAACAGAAGAACCAACCTCTGAAAAACCGACCACGGAAAAGCCGACTACAGAAAAGCCAACCACGGAGAAACCAACCACGGAAAAGCCAACTACCGAGAAACCGACTACTGAGAAACCAACTACAGAAAAACCAACTACAGAAACTCCTACTACCGAAAAACCAACTACAGAAACTCCTACTACCGAAAAGCCGACTACCGAAAAAACAACCACGGAAAAACCGACTACCGAAAAGCCGACTACCGAAAAGCCAACCACGGAAAAACCGACTACCGAAAAGCCAACTACCGAAACTCCTACTACCGAAAAACCGACCACGGAAAAACCGACTACTGAGAAACCAACTACAGAAACTCCTACTACCGAAAAGCCAACCACGGAAAAACCGACTACCGAAAAGCCGACTACCGAAAAGCCAACTACAGAAACTCCTACTACCGAGAAACCAACCACAGAAAAACCGACCACGGAAGAACCAGCCACGGAACAACCAACTACACAGCCTGTTATTCCAAACACCATTGTTCCAAACACACCAGTCAACTTTTCCATTCATGCCCAAAAGATTCTCAAAGATCATACTTTATCCGACAAACAATTCACATTCCGTATTATGGATGCTAACAACAACACCATTACAACGGCACAAAATGATGCCTCCGGTAACATTTCTTTTGATCCAATCACATTTGAGAATGCCGGATTCTACCTCTACTATATCGTAGAGGTCAATGATGAACAGACAAATATACACTATGACGATTCCTGCTATCCGGTAATCATTCAGGTAACACGTTACGGAAATGGTACTATGACAATTCAGGCAGAATATGTAGAAAATCCTGTATTTACTAACCTATATGTTAAACAGAAAGCTGTTACAACGACACAACAGGCAACCACCGCATCTGCCCAGCCGACCACTACATCTGCAAAGACCGGTGACGAAACCAATCCAACCATCTACATGGTCGGTTTTATCACATCAATAGGACTTCTCACCAGCTTATATATCTATATCATAACTTCAAAGAAAAAGTCAGATGAATCATAAATAATTACACAAAAAGCTGCTACATTCGGACGCTCTCCCATGCAGCAGCTTTCTCTTATTCTTTCTTCTATTGTCTAATGAACCGTAACGTATACCGGTTCCGGTATCATTGCAAGCTTACAAACATGCAATATCGCAAATGCAACTTTTGAACAAATGCCTACAATATACTTACAATCTTCCTCCACTGAATGGGTTCCTCTGCGAATGTATCGACGATGCTCCTCTTTCAGGAAATCGCAAATATCTGCAACACTGGTAAAACGGTTGAGATCATCCAACTGCAGACCTGCCCACCAACGTTTCATGTCTCTTTCATTCAGATTGCCAATATATTCACGCAGCTTATGTTTCAACTGTCCTTCATATACACAATGCTGCTTCATAGTTCCTGGATATTCTTTATTATGCGGAAATGTAAAGTAATCCGCAATATAATGCATCACTTCACCAAGCTTGGTAAAATACATCGTTGACAACTCATCCATCCGATGATACCCCTGTGTCAACTTATACATACCTTTCTCAACTAAATCAAATGTTCCCGTAATCTCATGTCTCTTCGTCAAAAAGGATGGTTTGCAATCCGGCAAGATACTTCCAATGTAAAATGCCTTCTTATGTTCATCAAAGTTCTTGATATCCGAAATCTGTACAATATGCTTTGCCAATGAAATATGTGACTTCTTACGCATAACGTCCTCCTTATCAACACTTACACTCTCCACTCCATAAATAGTGTAATACGTTTTCGTAAAAAATACAACAGAAATATATACAAAAAAATATGTAAATTATGTTAAAAAGAAAGCCATCCATGATGACTTTCTTATATACATTATACATTTCCTATTATATTATCGATATCATTTGCAAAATCCGTTCCTACTCCGCCAGCTCTAACATCTTCTCCAATGGCAGTTTTGCTTTGTCCATAATGTCATCCGGCAGGATTACTTCCGGTTCCATCACCTCAAGTGAATGTAATACCTTATCTAAGGTTACCAGTTTCATATTCGGACAGAATTGTCTGTGTCCTACGGAATAGAACTTCTTATCCGGATTCTTCTGCATCAATTCAAAAAATACACCCATCTCGGTACAGATAATAAACTCTTTGGCCTCACTTGCTGTTGCATAATCTATAATCTCAGAGGTACTTCCGATAAAATCAGAAATCTCCAATACATCCATTGTACATTCCGGGTGTGTCAACACTAACGCATCCGGTCGTGCCTTCTTCGCCTCTTGTACAGCTTCCTTGGAAATACTTTTATGTACATGACAGAAGCCATCATTGAATATAAAATGCTTGTCCGGCAGTTGTTGTGCCACATAACGGCCTAAATTGTTATCCGGAACAAAGAATATATTCTTCTGCGGAATCTTCTTCACTACACGAAGTGCATTCGATGAAGTCACACACACATCCGAAACCGCTTTGATCTCTGCTGTTGAATTCACATAACAGACAACCGCAACATCCCCGTCATACTCTTTGCGCACTTCAGCGATCCGCTCTACCGTTACCATATGTGCCATCGGACAATCCGCGTTCTCGTCTGCCATAACAACTTTCTTACCCGGATTCAATAACTTAGCACTCTCACCCATAAAGGATACACCACAAAACAGAATGTTCTTCTCCTTTACTTTTGTGGCCACTTTTGCCAGATAATACGAATCACCAACATAATCCGCTAACTCCTGTACCTGTCCATCTACATAATAGTGTGCAAGAATGACAACATCCTTCTCTTCTTTCAGTTTCTTAATCTGTTCCACCATATTATCTGCCATGGTATTCTCTCCCTGTATACAAACAAATTTTCATTCTATTCCATGAGCATAGCTCATGACCGTATTCAACAACTCACTCTTGCAAGCAAGCGAATTGTTACCATTGTATCATATCGTTTCATGAGTTGCAATGTTGATATTCCGCAAGCAGATTATAAAATGTTGCTTTCTTCAGTCCTGCACTTTCCATAAACTGCTTCGACGATATCTTTTTCTGCTCCCATTCCTTGTACAATTGTTCCCAGTTATCCGGAAATGCAATCTTCTTTCTCCCGGCATTCGATCGTCTGTGTTCCCGAAATGGCAAACCACCTGTTCCATATAACGACTGTCGGATTGTAGCAAGCACTGCCTTATTCACCGGCTGCCCGATTCCATATTGATACGTGGATGGTATCGTACAGATGATCAAACGGATCGATTGCCGGATAAACCATTCCAGTTGTGCATCTATCTCCGTATCGGTCGCTCCAAGTGCAGATAACTTGTAAATAATAATTCCATCACTATAATTGCAGGTCTGCTTGACTGCTTCTAGCTCCTTATGACTTCTCGAACTTTCCGTTGAATAATATACTGAATCCTCTCTATCAACCACCATATTCACAACGTTTTCAAACAGTAAGACATTTTCCTGATCTTTTGCGTAGATATAGTAATTCAAAGCGTTTCTCCTTTGTCTAAAAATAAATATAGACACATTTTACAACATGTCTATATTTATGTCAATATTTTTAGACATTGATTATCTTTAGTATCCCAGCTCTTCTCCTACAAGAATCACCTTGATTCTTCCCGGAACTCTGGATGCTCTGGTCACTACTATCTGACAGCAGATCGTATCATTGAGACAATTACCGCACTGCCCGATCTTTGCACATGGTGTATCACAGCCTAATCGTACGGTATTCGGTGGTGCAGCAAAATTGCGGGAACGGGCAATCCCTTCTTCCACATTGCTAACCACTTTGTTCATACCTGCTACTACAATCACTTCATTTGGTCCAAATGACAGACAGGCAACCCGGTTACCGGAACCGTCAATATTTACCAGCTCCCCATCTAATGTAATTGCATTCGTACTCATCATGAATACATCCGCAAGGGTCTGTTTTGCAAAGCACTCTCTCTTCTCTTCCGGTGTCACATATTTCTCACGGCGTAACAGATCGTGTCCGGCTTCCTCGACCGCTTCTTTCACTCTGATCTCATCAAGTGACATGGAACCGCCATAGGTTACAACCTTCTTATTCGGTCCGATCAACTCTAATACTTTGGCTTTCGCAGATTCTTTGTCCGGGCAATAATATCCTTCCATCTTCCTTGCCTCTAACTTGTGAATGATGGACTTTGCCTGATTCTCATAAAATGTCTGTTTCGGTGTCATACGCTCTTTCCTCCTAACATGTATCTCTACTGCTTATACTATCATTTTTTGCTTCCTTGTCAAACAAAAGAATACAAGGGTGCCTTTTACCGGCACCCTTGCAGCTTAAATGATATCACTATTTCACTTCTGTAACTTTATAATCTTTTGCTTCAACAGTCTCTTTCAAAACATCATCAGCCACATCGGCATTTAACTTCACAATTGCAGTTCCCTTCTCATGGCTTACAATCGCCTCGTTTACACCATCAAGCGCCTCTAACGCTTTCTTAACGGCTGCCTCGCAGTGACCACACATCATTCCTTCAATCTTCATCGTCTTTTCCATTGTCATGTCCTCCTTATGATTTGCTTCATCTGTATCCTCTTGTACTCCACGGAGCACAGATACCGACATTGCATATTTTGACTTTATTTTGTGATCCCTCTTGGAATCATATACCTTGCACCAGTTAAGCCGCAGCGCATTCGTTACCACACAGAAGCTAGACAAGCTCATCGCTGCTGCTCCAAACATCGGATTCAATTGCCAACTGAGTAAATGAATATACACACCGGCCGCTAACGGAATACCGATCACATTGTAGAAAAATGCCCAGAACAGATTCTCATGGATATTACGGAGCGTTGCCCGGCTTAACCGGATAGCAGCCGGTACATCCCGCAACTCACTCTTCATCAGCACGACATCCGCAGCATCAATGGCAATATCGGTTCCTGCTCCAATCGCAATTCCCGTATCTGCTCTGGTCAGTGCCGGAGCATCGTTGATTCCATCTCCTACCATTGCGGTTCTTCCCATTTCTTTGAGGGACCGGATCACGCTTTCCTTGCCCTCCGGCAGAACTCCGGCAACCACCTCATCCACACCGGCTAATCTTCCGATTGCCTGTGCCGTCCGCTCGTTATCACCGGTCAGCATGACCACATGAATTCCCATATTTTTCAGTTCCCGAATTGCCTGCGGACTGTCTTCCTTCATCGTGTCTGCTACCGCGATCACACCAAGCAGCCTGCCATCTTTTGCAAAATATAACGGTGTCTTACCTTCCTCCGACAAGGATTCTGCCTGTCTCCGGATCTCTTCTCCAATGACTGCCTTCTGACTGATAAAGGAAGCATTTCCTCCGAAAAGAATTGCACCATCCAGTTTACCGGACAGACCATTTCCCGGCAGGGCTTCAAATTCTTTTACTTCCAGATCTGTTGTCTGTTCTATTATATCCGGCTGCTGCTCTATATACCGGACAATGGCTCCTGCCAGTGGATGCTCACTCTTACGCTCTAATACATATGCCAGTGTCAACAACTCCTGCTCAGATATCCCTTCTGCCGGAACCAGATCGGTGATCTCCGGTGTTCCATTTGTAATCGTCCCCGTCTTATCCAATGCCACGATCTGAATCTTTCCGGTCTGCTCTAAGGAAGAAGCTGTCTTAAACAGGATACCATTCTTAGCACCCACACCATTTCCTACCATAATCGCAACCGGTGTCGCTAATCCTAACGCACAAGGACAACTGATTACCAATACGGAAATTCCTCTCGCCAGTGCAAATCCAACACTCTGTCCAACCAACAGCCATACTATAATGGTAATCACGGCAATTGTAATAACTACCGGAACAAACACGCCGGATACCTGATCTGCCACCTTGGCAATCGGTGCCTTGGTTGCTGCCGCATCACTCACCATCTTAATGATCTGGGATAAAGTCGTATCTTCTCCGACTCTTGTTGCTTCACAGGTAAGAAAACCGGACTGATTAACCGTTGCCGCTGATACACTGTCTCCTGCCGTCTTATCCACCGGCACACTCTCTCCTGTCAAGGCAGCTTCATTGACCGCACTGTTTCCCTCTATAATGATACCATCCACGGGTATATTCTCACCCGGACGTACGACAAAATGATCGCCTTTCTTCACCTGATCGATATCCACGATCTGTTCCACGCCGTCTACTAACAATGTTGCTTTCTTCGGTGCTAACTGCATCAGTCCCTTCAGGGCATCGGTTGTCTTACCCTTCGACCTTGCTTCTAACATCTTACCAACCGTAATCAGGGTAAGGATCATCGCTGCCGACTCAAAATAGAATTCATGCATATACATCATGACGGCATCCATGTCACCCCGCACCTGTGCTCCTGTCATGGCAAATAAAGCATAGGTACTGTAACCAAATGCTGCACCTGCGCCAAGGGCAACTAACGTATCCATGTTTGGCGCACGATGGATCAGACCTTTCACACCGCTGATAAAGAACTTCTGATTGATCACCATAATAATGATCGTAAGCAGCATCTGTAATAATCCCATTGCCACATGATTTCCTTCTAAAAAGGACGGCAACGGCCAATTCCACATCATATGACCCATAGAAAAATACATAAGTATCAGCAGAAATCCTACTGACCAGATCAGTCTCTTCTTAAGAACAGGCGTTGTCTTATCTGCCAATGCATCCTCGGCATCTGTATGGCTCGCTTCTGTGCTCGCCGAACTGCCTTTCACCGAAGCACCATATCCTGCCTCCTCTACTGCTTTGATAATTGCACTGTCACTTGCGCTGCCTTCCACGCCCATGGAGTTGGTCAACAGACTGACAGAGCAGGAAGTGACTCCATCCACCTTCGATACGGCTTTCTCTACACGGGCACTACATGCTGCACAACTCATTCCTGTCACTGTATATTGTTGCATTGTGTTATCCTTCTTTCTCTATTTCATTAGCTTCTGCAACAGCTTCACCAATTCGTCCACTGTCTCTTCCTTCCCCTCTTTGATATCGCGGGTCACACAGCCTTTGATATGATTGGCCAGTAACACCTTATTAAAGCTATTGAGTGCTGCGTTTGCTGCCGCAACCTGAACTAAAATGTCCGCACAATAGCAATCCTTCTCCACCATTCCTTTGATGCCACGAATCTGTCCTTCGATCCGGTTCAGACGATGAATCAGATCCTTATACTCCTTCTCCGAACGTTCCGTTGTTCTCTCACAACAACACTTTGGACATGATTCCTGTTCCTTATTATCTGCGTTCTCCATAACCCTATACCTTTCCCTATACATTTCATAACAAACTTCATATCTATAGTCGTCATTATATACCCCCATAGGGTATATTGCAAGTAAAAATATAAAAAGCAGAGTAAAAAAACACCCTGCCTTATTCTCATCTGCATTTCCTATCGCATACTATTTTCCCTGTGGTGCATCCGGATATTTGATCAGGTCATACAATTTACCATGTTCTCCGCAATCTCTTGTTCCTGCTAACTGCATACCAAGATGCATATATTTATCACATTTTGATTGTGCATCTGTATCCAGAATGACCGGAATCTGAAGCCGGTTGCCCTCCGCAAAAGCCATCTCCATGACTTTTCTCATATACCCCTGTCCCTGATATTCTTCTGTCACACAGACCAGACCAACAAAGATATATGGTTTCTTTTCCTTATCCATCCGGCTTTGAAGCCCTGCACCACCTTGCGACATAGCGCGAAAGAAATGCACCATTTCCGACATAGTCATGGATTGGAAAAATGCCTTCACTAATTCCATTCCGGCAGAAAGACTTATCTTCTGACCCGGAACCTTATAAGCAATATAGGCCTCTCCTTTTTCACTTGTAGCATGAAGCAATCCGCCCTTTACCGCCATCCGGACATACCCGTTAATATAGATCGCTGCAGCCTCCTGACTGCGATAACAGGATACCAGACCTTTTTCCTTTCCGTAATCATAATATCCAAATGCATGGCCAATCTTGCCAACCTTCTGCTCATCCAATTCTTTAACTATCATATCTTCCTCTCCTATATCCTCATAAATTATATTGTTATACCTAATGTTAGTCTCGCCTAACCAATATGTCAAGAAAAAAGAGATTATTTTATCACAAATAATCCCTTCTTCCCATCTACAACCGAATATATCTCTCAGCAGAAGTGGCTGCATTCGCACCATCTGCAACTGCCGTAATAATCTGCCGAAGTTCTTTCGTTCTGACATCTCCCGCTGCAAAGAAGCCCGCTGCTGAGGTCTTGCCTGTCTCATCTGCAATGATATAACCATTGTCATCCATAAGAACAATACCCTGTAACATACTCGTTGCCGGCTGCATGCCAACCGCCACAAATACACCGGATACCTCTAACGATCTGCCATCCTCTAACTGCAATGCTGTCACAACCTGCCCGCCTTTCACCTCCTGCACCTTTGCAGGAACGACCAGTTCAATATTCTCCGTCTCCTTCAGCTTCATAAGTGTTGTTGCATCTCCACGAAACACATCTCTTCGATGTACGAGATATACCTTGTTACAGATATCAGACAGATAAATGGCATCATCCATAGCAGTATTGCCACCACCAACTACTGCAACATCTTTTCCTTTGAAAAATGCACCATCACATGTTGCGCAGTACGAAACACCCTTGCCGGAAAATTCTTCTTCTCCCGGTACGCCTAAGTGTCTGTGTGCGGCCCCCGCTGCATATACCACCGTCTTGCTCTCTAATGTCTCACCATTTTTCAAATGTACATACCAGCGATCGGCTGCTTTCTCAAACCGGATCACTTCGCCATCCTTAAATTCCACACCCAGGCCTCCCGCATGGGAACGGAACTTCTCGCCAAGTTCATATCCGTTAATACCCGGTATTCCCAGATAATTGTCTACATGGCTACTCTCTGCCACCTGACCGGTTCCGTAATATACTTTCTCGATCACAAGTACCGACAGACCAGCCCTTTTTCCATATACCGCAGCCGACATTCCTGCCGGACCGCTTCCTACTATTATAATATCTACCATCTCTTACCTCCATTAGTATTCATCCAGAAAATGATGTTTCACGCCATCCTTCTTATACGCAATAATCGTATTCAGATTCACATTTTCCACGCTTCGGAAGATATTCTTCTCAATCACATCACTCCGTTCACTGAGCATCTTAATCAGCTCTTTGATCTCTGCACGCTTCGAACCCTTTTCCGTTCCTCCACAGGATGCACAGCTTTCGGTAAACCGGCATGCACACTGGATAAAATGCAGCTTGTTATAATCACGCCAGTGTTTGATATCATCCTCTCTGATCAGATACATCGGGCGGATCAATTCCATGCCCTCAAAATTCGTACTGTGAATCTTCGGCATCATTGTCTGAATCTGTCCTCCATATAGCATACCCATAACGATCGTTTCTATTACATCATCAAAATGATGTCCTAATGCAATCTTGTTACAACCTAACTTTTGTGCCTGGCTATAGAGATGTCCCCGGCGCATTCTTGCACACAGATAACATGGCGAACCTCCAATATCATCCTTTGCCACTGTATCAAAGATATCGGATTCAAACACGGTGATCGGCACCTCTAAGAACCTGGCATTATCTAATATCGTCTGATAATTGATGTCATTATATCCAGGATTCATGACCAGATATTCCACCTCAAAATTCTTCTTCCCATGCCGTTCCAACTCCTGAAACAGCTTTGCCATCAGCATGGAATCCTTGCCACCGGAGATACAGACCGCAATCCGGTCACCATCCTGAATCATATCATATTCATTGATTCCTTTTACAAATGGACGCCAGATCTCTTTGCGGAACCGTTTGACAATACTGCGTTCCACATACTTACAGTTGATCTCCGGCTCTTCGCCCTGCTCCATCATGCGTTGTAATTTTAACCGTAGATAAGCATGAAAACCATTCTGAATACTATATGCCTCATATCCCTGTTCAACCAGATTCTCCGCTATCTCATCACTCTTCTGTCCGGTATAACAAATGAGATAGACCGGTTTATCTTGCGCAATCTCATCCTTGTGTTCTTCTAATTCTTCCCAGAACAGATTCACAGCCCCCGGATATGTGTCTTTCTCATATTCTTCCGGGCTTCTCAGATCAATGATCTGTTTGTCCCGCTTATCCTGTTCTATCTCCTCAATCTTCTTCCTGAACATATCTTATATTCCTTCCTGCATGATCTCCTGTAAACACTGATTCATTCATACCACTGACTTTTTTCTGCCTGACGCGATCCATACCGTAATTATCCAGCCTGTACACCGCCAAGATCTTTGATCACTTCTGATGCAATAATAAGACCTGCAACTGCCGGCACAAATGCGGTCGATCCCGGAATATCCCGCCGTTCATTACAGGTTCTCGCTGCTCCCGGCGGACATACACAATGATTCCGGCAGCTGATCGACTCATCTTCAATCGGGCGGATGGCTTTCTCCTTCGAATATACCACCTTTAACTTCCTGACACCACGTTTCTTCAATTCCCGGCGCATTACCTTTGCAAGCGGGCACACGGAAGTCTTATAGATATCTGCCACCTCAAATTCTGCCGGATTGAGCTTATTGCCTGCTCCCATACTGCTAATGATCGGCGTGTTCGTCTCTTGTGCCTGCATCACAAGCTGAATCTTTGCGGTCACTGTATCCACCGCATCTACGACATACGAATATGCCGTAAAATCAAACTCATCTTTATTCTCCGGAAGATAAAAACAATTATGCACTTCCACCTTACAATCCGGATTAATATCCAGAATCCGTTCTTTCATGACTTCCGTTTTGTATTTTCCGATCGTCTTTCTCGTTGCAATGATCTGCCGGTTGAGATTGGTCAGACATACCTTGTCATCATCGATCAGATCGATCGCGCCAACTCCACTCCGCACAAGTGCTTCCACTACATATCCACCCACACCACCGATTCCAAACACGGCAACTCTGGCCTGTGCCAACCGGTCCATTGCTTCTTTTCCTAATAATAACTGTGTTCTCGAAAACTGGTCTAACATATATACTCCTCTAACATATCTGCCTTATTATGAACTGCTAATCATCATACCACACAAACCTGTATTCGTCACCTACAACCATACCACGTAACGTCGAAAAAAGGTTACCTGTAATCTGGTAACCCTTTTCCATTTCGCAATTATAATTAATATACCCAGGAAGATCTATTCTATTTACTGAATTGCCTTAAATGCCTCATCAAGATCCTCAATGATATCGTCAATGTTCTCTGTTCCGATTGAAAGACGAATGGTATTTGGCTTAATACCCTGATCTAACAACTCTGCCTCGTTGCACTCTGAATGTGTGGTAGATGCCGGATGGATTGCTAATGACTTCACATCTGCAACGTTGGCAAGCAGTGAGAATAACTCTAACTCATCAATGAACTGCTGTGCTTTCTTCGCATCCCCTTTGATCTCAAATGTGAAGATAGAACCACCACCATTTGGGAAATACTTCTTATAAAGTGCCTGCTGCTCCGGATCTGTTGAGATAGAAGGATGATTGACCTTCTCTACCAGCGGCTGGTCTTTCAGATACTGTACAACCTTTAATGCATTTTCTACATGACGCTCTACACGAAGAGATAATGTCTCCAAGCCCTGAAGGAAAATGAAAGAATGTACCGGTGAAATTGTTGCCCCTGTATCACGAAGCAGGATTGCACGAATATATGTAACAAATGCTGCCGGAGCGCAATCCTTTGCAAAGGAAACTCCATGGTAAGATACGTTTGGCTCTGTCAGCCATGGGAACTTATCACTTGCTGTCCAGTCGAATTTACCACTATCAATGATAACACCACCGATTGTTGTTCCGTGTCCACCAATAAACTTAGTTGCAGAATGTACTACGATATCTGCACCATACTCAATTGGACGAACCAGATAAGGTGTAGCGAATGTATTATCTACAATCAATGGAATGCCTGCTTCATGTGCGATGTTTGCAATCTTCTCGATATCCACAACTTCTGAATTCGGATTACCTAATGTCTCAATCTCAATTGCTTTTGTATTGTCCCTGATTGCTGCCTTAATCGCATCATAATCAAACGGATCTACAAATGTTGCTTCAATTCCGTAATCCGGAAGTGTATGGGCTAACAGGTTATATGTACCACCGTAAATGTTCTTTGCTGCTACAATATGATCGCCTGCATGAGCAACACCCTGTAAAGCATATGTCAATGCCGCTGCACCGGAACCAACCGCTAAGGCTGCTACACCACCCTCTAATGCTGCGATTCTCTGCTCGAAGATATCTTCTGTCGGGTTTGTCAATCTTCCATAAATGTTACCTGCATCACGAAGACCAAAACGATCCGCTGCATGCTGGCTGTTATGGAATACATAAGAAGATGTCAGATAAATTGGAACTGCTCTTGCATCTGTTACCGGATCCGGCTGTTCCTGTCCTACATGTAACTGTAATGTCTCAAACTTTAAATTTCTTTCTGCATATGATTTCTTACTCATAATCGTACCTCTTTCTGTGGTCCTGCCACTCTGTATTTTTATTATTAAATGTTTCCTTAATTCACTATTGTATTCTTACTTGCTGCAACACCTGCACATCGAATGATACAGTGCTACACGATCATTGAATTTCACAAATCTCATAGTTTTCACTCTCCATTTCTTATTTCCTATCTGTTTACAAGGTTTATACTACCACGGCATTTCCTACTTGTCCACTAGGAAATTCAAATAGCCAGCTATAGGCAATTCCTATAGCTGGCTTTCTTATCCTTTATTATAATCATTCTGATTATCCCAATATATCCTTTTTCCGAATGACCTTGTATCCGGCTCCAATTAAGAACAACATACATACAGCTAAATAGACCAAAGCAAATTGACGATCCAACGGAACATAATCCGGATACATATCATCCGTATAATATCTGGTTACCATCGCATATCCATGTACCAGAAAGCGATTTGAATAGTAAGTCGACACTACTAAAATGCCGGATGTTACAACCAATGAAGGGATACTTCCAATTTGAATAGACAAAATTATCTGAAACAAAGATTGCACGATGCCAACCAAAACAGGTAACAACAAGGTCATGCACAACAATTGTGCAACAGGTGTCTGCACAACCTCTCTTCCATAGCAGGCTTCTAACAGCATCTCATGTTTCACGAAATGTACATCTCCTATCATGATCCAGGAAAATGCCATGTTTACGCCCCATATCAGTCCAAAATATACTAAATTTACCACAATACACCAGATACACTTTGACATCCACCAGATAAAACGCTGCCCACTCTTTGTCATCAGTTGGATTCCCAACCCCTGCATATCCTCTGCCACATAACTTCCGATGCAATACGCAAGCAGTAAATATTCCATGATCCAGGAAAAAGGAACCTGAAAGCTGTCTAAAACATCCGGATCATAATGATATGGATATCTACCCCAGAATGCATTCATTCCATATTCCAATGGGGAAAAACCTTCCTGATACAGCTTTATAAAGTAATCCATGGAATTTTGGAAGATCGCACACACAATAACCCCTAACAAGATCACCAAAAGATACCGTTTCCAAAAACGAAAAAGCCCCTCTTCTATGTCATAATTTAGAAAACGCAGCCACTTCATACACTCTCACCTTCCCAAATACGCCCTTCCGCCATACGAATCACGGTGTCCGCCATATAATCCATTTCTTCTTTGTCATGACACGCAATAATGATAATCCGGTTCTCATCAACCAGATTCCGGATGGTATCCCGTATCTCTTCTACTCCATCTACATCAATGGCATTTATCGGCTCGTCTAACAAAATTACGTCCGGTTCTCCCATAATGGCGGCCGCAATCCCCAACCGCTGTCTCATTCCCAGGGAATATTTATAATACTTTCTTTTATCATCCGGCAGCAATCCTACTTTCTCCAACACTTCCCCTATCTCATCATCCGATATTCCACCCTGTATCCCTGCCAACAACCGCAGATTTTCAAAACCCGTATAATCTCTTAAAAACACAGGATTTTCTATCAATAACCCCATACTCTTAGGAAAGGATATATCTTTTCCAAGTATCTCCCCATCAATCATAATCTTTCCACTTGTCGGATAAATCAATCCGGCAATTGAGCGCATCAGCATCGTTTTGCCACAACCATTTTTCCCACTTAATCCATAGATCCGGCCTCCCTGAAAAGAATATGTAATATCATCTAATACCGTAACTCCCTTAATTTTCTTTGTTAAATGTTCTATTTGTATCTGCATATCTATCTCCCTTATTCCGTTATATCACGCCGCCGGTTACTCATCTTGAAAACTGCCACAATACATATAAGCAGAACTCCCGTTATAAAAGATAACACTGCTAATTGATCTGTTCCGTAAGTCTGCGCCGGGTTGATATGTATCATCACATTATACAGATTCCATTCCGGAACCAGACTCGTCAATCCAAACCAACAGGTACAATATACAACCATCGGAAACAACACCGCCGCAAACCGATTTAAAAACCACTTAGATCCTGCCAATGTCATACAAGCAAAGATTCCTCCATACACAAAATCTACTCCGGTGTAACACAACGCATATAATACGGGAGCTTCATAATACAATCCTGACCATATATCCCGATTTGCAACCATTGCCTGCCGCGATATCGGTTCTACTCCTATTGCCGGTAAATAACATGCTGTTCCTATAAGATGAAGCAGCAATGGTATTGTCACTGCCAGTCCACCACTTATAAAAACAGCTCCAAACTTGGCATTTTGATAGGTCTTTCTTCCGCAACGAATCAGCATTTGTCCCGCATATCCGGATTCCCACTCATTATAATAGGACAATCCATACGACATCGCTGCCAACAACGGAAAAATAATGAAATACAACTGATTATACGGAGAATATACCTCACATCCCAGCCATCCTTCCAAAATTCCCATTTCAAACCAGGTGCCATATCCCTCATCTTTCTCCGACAACGTCATTACATGCTGATACTCCGATTCATTCACCGCATAGGTATTTCGATATACCCATACCATCTGCAATATACATATCAGAATTCCGATTATAATTGCAACCTGAAACCCTTTTGACCGTAATGCTTTTTTAATTTCTACTTTCCAGACCTGTCTTTGCATTCTATTCTTCTGCATCTAATCCCACCTTCTCTACATCCGTAATCTGCATCTGATTCTTAATCGGATAAGAACTAAAAATCAATGTATATGGCATCTTTCCGTCCACTACCTGCTGCCATTGCTGCCGGGTAAGATTTTCCTGATATATTACATATGACAGGACTACAACATCTCCTGAATGAAAATCTCCATTAACCAGGCCCGGATTCAGTTCCGAAAACCAGAACGGATCAATTCCCTGACAATCATACGCGCACTGAATTGAGATATTGGGATCAAATACATTATCTTCTTCCTTACGATCGATCTGAAACTCGACCTCTATCACCCTGCATTTTTCCATTTCATCCGCATCCATATATTGTTCCAGGTTTGAATTTGTTTCATAATAATCTGTATACTTCCACAAATTTACTTTCTGAATCCGGTATTCATTTCCTCTATACTCCAATGGTTCCCCTTGTGTAACCGAATGAACCTCCGGCATTCTTACATGTGTATTGACATATACAATCCTTATACAGATCATAATCATGATTAACAATACAATGCTGTCCCTAAAGATCAAACATCTTTTATTTTTCATTTTGACTTTTCCCCTTCTTGTAGCTCGCATTTAAAATAAATATGCATCTTATCATCCGCTATTTTTTTCGGATAACCGTCTTCCGACATTGCATATGGTATCTGAAGATAGTATTCCTCTGAATCTGTTACATCTTCTATCCGAAAATACTCATCGTGTAGATCATCTGATCTCACATAACAGCACTCAAACCCATATCGCATAACTACACTTTCTCCCGGTGCCAGCAAAGGGTTATGTATATCACCAGGTTCTTCCCCATGCTTCTCCACTCCACCTATATAGATTGGATCTCCCCGGTTATCAAATGACAGATCCGGATTCGAACTGATTGTGGTGTCTCCATTCTCTGCCAGATATAATTTCGGAGTTCCTCTATATACCCGTTCCGCACATGCAGCATCACTTGTAAGCTCCATCTCTACATAGAAATAAGTTCCCTTTCCCTCAAATCTCTCAGCAGGTACATCTAATAAAAGATCATCCTCGTTAAATCCATCGACACCAGCCTTAAACTCCTCGTAGGAATCATATTTCTTAAAATCTAATATCTTATATCCAAATCCCTCGTCTATCTGATAAATTCCCATTTGAAAAATATTTCCCTTTTCTTCGGAAGATGACAGATCCTCTGATCTGTCATCCTCGGTCCGGGGAACACTTTCCGTAGAGGTATCCTGTTGTTGTGTATCCTTCCTTCGAACATTTCCTACACTATATATTACGATCACCGCTATAATCAATAAAACTATTGGGATTATTTTCTTCTTCATTCTGCCTCTTCTCCTTTTTGTGGCTCACATTTAAAATAAATGCAATATTTATTGTCTTTTAACTTATGCGGATAATATTCTGATGTCATTTCTCCTTCTAGTTCCAAATAATATTCTGTACTGGAGGTTACGTCTTTAATACGATAGTATTCACCTGTTGTATCATCACAGTAGCAACATACAAATGCCCACTGTAATGTTATCGTTTCCCCCGGCTTCATTTCACGATCTCCACCTCCTGCCACATAAAAAGGTTCTCCTCCGCTATCAAACATGAAATCCGGTTTCGAATCAATAACCGCATTTCCATTTGGAGCAAGTAGGATCCCTGGTGCCCGTTGATATTTCCTTTTTGCAGCTACCGCATCATTCGTAATCTGAATCTTCACATAAGCATAACTGCAAACATCCGTATTTTTATAATTCGGAGAAAACCTCTCGTCCTTCACATCGTATCCTTCAACATTCTGTACCAGTTCCTCATAAGAATCATACATATGGAAATCCAAAACCTTATATCCAAATCCACCGAACACCTGATAATCTCCCATTGGAAATATATTGCCCTCTTCCGCTTTCTTCTGATCCGCTGCAACAATATCCATCAGTTCCTTTTCTTCCGAAGATGACAGATCATCTGATCTGCCATCCTCGGTCTGGGAAACACTTTCCGAAGAAGCATCTTTTTGTTGCACAACCTTTTTTCGGATACTGCCAACACCATATATCACAATCACAGCCATGATTAAAAGAACTATTGGTACTATTTTCTTCTTCATTCTGCCTCTTCTCCTTTTTGTGGCTCACATTTAAAATAAATGCAATATTTATTGTCTTTTAACTTATGCGGATAATATTCTGATGTCATTTCTCCTTCTAGTTCCAAATAATATTCTGTACTCGAAGTTACATCTTCAATACGATAGTGTCCACCTGTTGCAGCATCATAATAGCAACATTCAAATGCCCACTGTAACGTTATCGTTTCTCCCGGCTTCATTTCACAATCTCCACCTCCTGCCACATAAAAAGGTTCTCCTCCGCTGTCAAACATGAAATCCGGTTTCGAATCAATAACTGCATTTCCATTTGGAGCAAGTAGGATCCCTGGTGCCCGTTGATATTTTCTTTTTGCAGCTACCGCATCATTCGTAATCTGAATCTTCACATAAGCATAACTGTAAATATCCATTCCTTCATCGTTCGGAGAAAGTCTCTCGTTCTTCACATCGTATCCTTCAACATTCTGCACCAGTTCTTCATAAGAATCATACATATGGAAATCCAAAACCTTATATCCAAATCCTCCGAACACCTGATAATCTCCCATTGGAAATATATTGCCCTCTTCCGCTTTCTTCTGATCCGCTGCAACAATATCCATCAGTTCCTTTTCTTCCGAAGAAGCATCCTGTTGTTGTGTATCCTTCCTTCGAACATTCCCTACACTATATATCACAATCACAGCCATGATCAATAAAACTATTGGTATTATTTTCTTCTTCATTCTGCCTCTTCTCCTTCTAACCAGACAATATATGCTACATTATAAAATATCTTTCTCATCGACATATATCATACCTATTATTATTGTTACTGTTATTAGCAACAGTGCATATATAATACCAATCGACATATAGATATTCGATCCAGCACATACGGTATTATTTCTCCTCCATATCGTATAATTGCCAATCATGAATGGATTGGTATAATACACCGAAAAAATATATATAACGCAGATACATGCGAAACTGGCAACCGACCCGAATCTCAAGCTGAGCAGGATTTGTAATAAAGATACACCAATTGATACCAGACATGGCAGAACAATTACCAATAAAAGTATCTGTCCACCAGATAAATACAGAAGTCCTTCACCAAAACTTTTCATAAGCTCTTTCGTTACCTGTAATGAAACCTGTGCATCTGAGATAACCCCCCATGCAACAGCTCCCACGAATCCGATTATATAGTAAAGGATCACACTTCCGATACACCATAGACACTTTGCGCCCCACCATCCCATCCGGGTTTTTGTTGCAAGAATTGTATTCTTTGCATATCCGGCAAAATCGTTTTGCGTATAACTGCCAATGATATAGGCAAGCACAACATGATAGCAGAACCAATATACGGGAATCTGAAAGAAAGAATCCTTCTTAAGCACATAAGTTTCCATTCCTTTTACAGCATACATATAATAATCCATTATTGTTCCATGGGATGCCAAAACACCCGCGGCATTCATATCAGCAATTATATTTTTCAGATAAACGGAACTACACAGGCATATCACAAATGCACACAAATACCCTTTAAAGTATTGTAAAGTGCCTCTTTTAAAATCATATTTTAATAATCGGAACATATCAGGAATTCTCCTTCCTAATGATTTCTCCATGTGCCATCACATATATCTCATCTGACAGATAATCCAGTTCTTCCCGGTCATGGCATGCAACAATGATCAGACTGCCTTTATCCCTCAGTTCAAACAAGCTGTTACGGATAACACCAACGCTGTCTTCATCTAAGGCATTGATCGGTTCATCTAAAATAATGATATCCGGTTCATTCATGATTGCATTGGCAATCCCTAATTTTTGTTTCATGCCTAGCGAATATTTTCGGTATAATTTGGAACAATCCTCTGTTAACCCCACCCGTTCTAATGCATTGATGACCACTTCTTTACTGCGGATTCCTCCTAGTTCTGCCAGAATCTGCAAGTTCTGCTGTCCTGTATATTCATCTAGAAATGCCGGATTCTCAATTAATGCTCCAATGCTTTCCGGAATAGCAATATCTTTATGAAGAATCTTGTCATCAATTGTGATTGTTCCCTTTGTTGGAGCAATCAACCCACAAATTGACCGCAACAACATTGTTTTGCCACATCCATTCTTCCCTCTTAATCCATATATTTTCCCCGGTGTCATAGACAGATTGATATCATGCAGAATGGGAGTTCCTGCAATCTCTTTACATAATCCACTGATCGTTATATATGCCATTACAATATATCCTCCTTTGTCTGTTTGAAACAAAACCAATAAACAGTTAATACTATTCCTATTACTATAGTGATTCCGATCAGGTATTGGTTTACCGGACATTCCTGGAGTGGATTCACCATATCATATATGCTGAGCCAGCTTAGATTCAATTGTTCTAAGAATGCCCCACCTAACAGATATACTGTAAATGGCAGTACAAGCACTGAAAACCGACTTCTTGCATAGTCAGAGACACATAGGGAGCACACCGCAGCCAGCCCTCCAAACATACCATCTATCAGTATGTAGAATAAGGAATACCAAACCGGATGCAGATAGAATAATCTCAGAAAAGCATAATCTGCAAGTCCCTGATATGCAAACGGTTGAGGCTTCAAAACAGGAAGATAGGTAAGAACCAGCATTAAGCTGAACGCCAATGGAATCATAATGGAAATTGTCCCAGACAGAAAGGTAACCATATACTTTACAATGCGATATTTCCTTGGTGAAACCTTTGTACATATATTTTTAATATAACCGGATGTCTTGTCGCTATAGTAGGATGCTCCAAACGGAATGGACGCAAATAGCGGAAGCATGGCACGAAACAAACTGCCAAATACAAACTGATAGTCCATAGGCAGCCACCCCTGTAAAAATAAATTGGGGTATACATACTTTCCCGAATCCCTGGATAGCTCATGAAACAGATAACCGTCAGTGCATACCATCATCATCATAATTAACAATACCAACCATGTGCCTTTATTATGTACGACACGCCGCAACTCCATCTCCCATAAATTCTTCATAATGCATCCTTGTCCTTTCCAATCTCCATATGTATCATAACCACCTCTGGAAAAGTAGATAGCACATAATCATATGTTGTATTACTGTCAGCTACATCAACCGGTATACATACCGGTATCCGTATTGTACAGGTTCCATTCTCTGCCATTGCCCGAAAGGATTTCTGATTCATATAGGAGAATATATCCGGATCAATTCCCTGATACCACGTTTGTGTCCGAAAACCATTCTCAATAAAAAGATCCCAATTGCATCGGGTGTTTTGTCCCTGATCCACCGATACTTCAAGACACATGCATAGTATCTGGTCCAATGGTTGATACGGCTGATAATCCGGATATATCTTCTGTCGGAATTCCTGTGTGTCATACCATTCATACCCTGTCATCCGGAGTGTCCAAATATCGTATTGTATTGTATCATTAAGATAATAGGTCTTTTCTTCTATATGCGTCGCTGAATTCACATGATATACCCGCATACCCCATAGGCATAGCATCACTACTGCACAGAAACATATAATATATATTTTGTTATTCTTAATAAAGTGCTTCATAGTCTTACTCCTAACGTGCAAACAGATACCGCATGTACATGGTCTGCTCTGTTGGATTCTGCGGAATACCGTCTGCATCGTCAATTGGATCCGGTGCCCCCACATAGTAAGCACCATCTGCATTATTTTCCGGTATCGCATACGCCATTGTAAATTCTAATGTTTCATTTGCACCAAATTCGTCTATTATGAAAAAGCTGCTATTGGTATTCTCTAAAGGAGACTTATCAAAATAAACCGGAGAAATCAGATGATCCTCTATGTAATTCCACGTTTCATTCCTAACGATTGCCAAACATTGGTCATTGATTGCAATCATCCGTTCCCTGCCTAATTGATTCGTCAGTCGGCAGTGAAGAAACAGATAATCATACGAAACTTCAACCTGTGTTGTATATTTGTCTACAATCGGCTGCGTATCCTCAATAATAGAATATTGTTCTTCTATGGAGGCATCCGACAGTCCCTTATCCACTTTTTCAAATTCCGGAGCTTCCTTATATATTATATACCGCTTCGTAATCGACCTGATTCTGCATACGGATATCGGTTCCATCTTTAGGAATATCCTCAAAATACATATAATCCTCGGAATATCCGGAATAATCCTGCGGTTTATCTACATATTCGTAATCTAATATCTCAAACACATACTCATCTTTTTCTATTGGCTGCGTGTAATCCGGATATGTATCTTCAGATGCCTGTTCTGTAGTGCCTGTCTGCTCTGTATCAGTCCTCTCCGTGGCGGTTGCGACGGTTACATTCTTATCCTGTTTGGTATCTTTCTGGTGAATACGATACATTACAATGCCAAGGCAGAACAATAAACCGATACATATGATAATTCCAATGCCAATAATCTTTTTCTTCATAACAAACTCCTTTCCTCATATGAACCGAACATACCACTAATGGGTATGTTCGGCTTTGAGAATTATCAACCAACTACTGTATAATTTGTAGATGCATCTGGACTCCACTTTCCGGAATTAACAGTAGAATCAACATTGACTGAATTAAACTTAAGTCTTACATAACAATTCGCACCAGTGCTGTTAATGATGGTATAACGTGTGCCTCTTTTTAATTTAACTTTTTTGGAATAAGCCGCTGATTGATTACTCATCTTTTGCACCGTTACATAAACACTACCTCCAGATGTCGGATAACAATATACATTACCAGATCGTTCTTTCAACCGGTCGCTAGTATGCCCTGTACCAGAATAATTCTTGTATGTCCATGCGGAATCTGCCGTACTTGCAGATACAACAGTTCCAAACAGCATCAAAAAACATAACATAATAGATAAAGTTTTACTAAATTTCTTCATATAAGTTTCCTCTCTTTCTTCTTGTGTACATAAACAATATAGGTTATAATTAATTACGATATATAGTTTTGGGCTTTCTGCAATCTTATCTCATTAAGAAAACAGAAAGCCTTATTTAATTGGCGGACTATCTTCCATCGCATTTTCCTCCCCTCATTTATAATCATCATCCCCTATCAACCATCGCCCCCTATTTCAATCTCATTGTAACAGATCTAATATGTTGTAAACGTTTTTGGGGGCGAGCGGTCAATATTTAGGGTTGAATGGTCATGTTACTTTTACAAGTAATCATCACCTAGCATTGAAATGTTCTGTTTCTTAATAGAAAACATACATGGTAATTGTGATATAGCAACTAATAGAAAGCTGATTGCTATCGCATTTTCAAGCGTATTCCAATGAATCCATATTGCTACCATCTGTATACTCACAAACGATATCATGCATATTATTACCTTTCTGTGATATACCACTTTTTCATTTGAACTCAATTTTTTGTTTACTGATTCTATTGGACTATTTTTTATAATAATAAAGCATGCAATTGCTTCAATAATATAATAATCCAAATCCATATGTATCACTTTTACAAAATATACACTAATCACAAGTAATATCGTAGAAAACACCATACATATCCATGCCTTTGGCGCATGATATCCCCCGCTATATTGCCTCAAAATCTTAAACGGTACTATTAACATAAAATATTGAACTATCCCATGTAGATAAATAGAAAAAATAGCTACTATAATTAATGGAATAACGGATATACATATACAATATGTAGAATATTCATATATTTCCTTTTCAGCTTCATGAATCACCCCTTGCTCTATTAACCAATTTACAATACACTGCACTACAGCATACATTATTCAACCCTTTTGTATTTTTGAATCTGTTCTGGTGCTTTTGGCTCATACCATAATGTACAGGATGCTGTGTTTGCCTTTGTTTTCAGATTTGTCTCCAATAACTTTGCCATCCCTTTTGCAATTTCTTTTGTAATTGTTTCTGTTTTCTTCATAGTGATTACCTCCTTTTTTGTAGAATGATACCTTTATAAGCAATCTTATACAACCCCATTTGCACGAAATGACAGAAAACGGGCAGTTTCGACACGTTTTCTCGAAAATTGCATTTTAAGTGGATTCAAATTCTCTATATGCAAGAATATATAAGTGTATTTTAATAATCTCCTAATCAAAGTCACCCGCAAAACTGTCCATTTTTTGTCATTTCATGCGTCCGGCATTGCAGTTACCTATTTAATTATGTATAATCTAATCATCTTAATTATCAGGAGGAAATTATGCGTATTCTTATATGTGATGATGATATTACTCGTAATTTGCTAAAACGCTATATTCAAGAATATTTTGCAAGGCAAAACATTGCTATTCCTGAATTTGAACTGTATTCTAATGGTCTGTCTTTATTAGAAGATACCGGCAATTGCGATTTTTTATTTTTAGATATAGAAATGCCTGGACCGGATGGTATTTATGTTGGAACAAAAATAAAACAACACTATCCATATTCCCTTATTTTTATTGTTACTGCTTATCCACAATATTTAGACGATGCTATGAGAATTAATGTATTCCGTTACTTATCAAAACCCATTGACAAACAACGTCTATTTAGAAATCTGGCAGATGGATTACGTTATTATTATTCGAATAACAAGCGTATTGCCATTGAGTCAAAAGGGAATGTTACAGATATGTTCTTAAAAGATATTCTCATGGTACAACGTACCGGACGAAACATATACCTGCACACAACTATTGGTGTCATTGATGCAGTACAACCCTTTTCTTATTGGCTAAATACATTAAACAGTCCTGCTTTTTTCCAATCACATAGAAGTTATATTATCAACATGGAACATGTCACTCATTTTGATAAAGATACTATTGAATTAGAACACGGAATGTGTACCGCTTATCTGTCCACAAGAAAATACTCTCAATTCCGCAAAGCACATATTACCTACATAGAAAGTACGAGGTAAAATATATGACGATTAATTTGTGTTATTTTATTGTATATATTTTTGAAGCAATTATATTCGGATATTACTGTAACCAATTATTCAAGCCAAAAGCATCTATGGCTACGCGTTGCCTTTATATTGGTATTGCATACAGTATTCAGTTTCTGTGTTCCTTTTTCCGGCAACCTGTTTTGAATACCCTTCTATTTGTGATTTTGAATACTCTGCTTATGATATTTTTATATAAAGTTTCCATTTTAAATATTCTATTGCATAACATATTACTCGTTGCATCCATGAGCGGAGCAGAACTTATGATCGCTCCTTTGTTTTCAAACAATTTCTGGGTTGAACAATCTAACTTTTATAATTTATTTGTACAGGCTCCTCTTTGTAAATTTGTCTATTTTCTATTGACAACCATTATCATTTATACATTAAAGAGTATCCAGACATATAAACATACTTACACATATAAGGCAAATATTATCTTAATCCTAATCACTCTTTTTGTTTTAGTCATTCTTTATTCTTTGGTAACATTTTATACACATATACAATTATCCATGTATCAAAGAATCTGGGTTATAATTGATTCTCTGATCCTATTAACTATAGTCATCGCTTCTTCATGGATTTACCACTATACCTTAAACAAGTCAGAAGAACAACTTCTTCTACAGTCCGATTATGAAAAGGAACAACTATATGTTCAATATTACCAATCCATGTTAAAAGAACAAGAACAGCACCAACTCATCATACACGACATTGAAAACCATCTTCAATCCATTCTGGCTCTTAACGAAGATAATTGCAATGACCAGATAGCATCATATATTGATCATCTTCTTTCAGACTATCAACTCCTTGCTCCTGTTGAACTTAGTAGCAACAAACTAATCAATTCCATATGTAACAAATATCGTTCCCTTTGTGCCAAGGAACAAATAGCTTTCTTTACTGATATACGCAGTAATTGTTTATCCAATGTATCCGACCATGAAATTACAGCAATCCTTTGCAATTTACTCGACAATGCCGTTGAAGAAGCACAGTACATTTCGAATTCTTATGTTGAGCTAAATATTTACAAAAAGAATGAATTTACCTATATTAACATCATTAATTCATGTCGTATATGTAACCCTGAATATAATTCCGCCACTAAAAAACGAATACACCCTCATAAAATTCTTCCAAATGGTCTGGGATTAAAAAGTGTAGAACAAATTATTACACACTATAATGGGATGATAGAATATCACACTGACGCAGAACAACATGCATTTCATATCATTGTTTCACTTCAATGTAATTAATTACCCGGGTAGTTCTATTCCCTATAGCTGGCTATTTAACATCAATTTCCTGATTCATATTCTAATGTTCCTTTTACCTTATAATAAAAAAATCAGTTACCATACATGACAATTTTCGACACATTTCAGCCTCCATGTCCGTATAATAACTGATTCTATTTCGTTTTTCTAGGGGTGTGGCATACTTGGTATGTATATAGGCATACTTGGTATATTTTACACCATGAGATTCACAATAAATTGATCTTGTGTCTCCTCATTATAATAAATTCCATCCATTTTCTTCACCATCTTCTTCACACTTTTAATTCCAAATCCATGTTGCATAACGTCTGCCTTATTCGTATGAAGCATTGGATTCAACCGCAGGACCGAACCTGATATATGATTACATATCCGAACCATGAATTTTCCCTTGTAGTCAGACAATTCCACTTTGATCCGTCTCTCCTGCTCTCTCTCTTCCGCTTCTATTGCATTATCAATCAGATTTGACAATATGATACCCAATTCAATCTGCTTATCTTCAGGAACATTCCCGCTAATCTGTACATCAAATATAATATTACGTTTCTTACAGATATCTGATTTTTCATTTAAAACTGTATTCACCACACTGCTATTGGTTTTATATAACCGTATACTTTCAAATTTGTCTCCAACAATCTGATCAAGATACTTCAATGCAGACTCCGCTTCTCCATCCTCTAACATTCCCTGTATCATCACCAGATAACGTTTTAGATCATGTCTTAATATCTGGCTTTCTTCATATATGTTATTGATTCTTTCCTGCATATATTTCTCTTCTGACAATTTGGCATTCAGCACAATATTGTCAATCTTATAACGATATTGCTGATTCAACTGATACGCACATACGCTGATTATAATGGATAGTATAAATAATCCCAACGCAACAAACAAAAAACGAACCATAATATCATCATCTATCTGCTTCTTTAATGTTATATCTGCAAATATTGTCACTACCGCAATCGTCACGCTATACATAAGCATCGGCATAAGCCATTCCTGATATTCCACATGTTTTCTCTTTATAAATAATACGACTGCTATCAACATCAGGAGCAACATAGCCTTATTCACACCCAGCACCAACATTCTTATGTAACTTCCCGGCTGAAGTAATATCGTCATGTCAACTGAAAGCATCGCATAGAGTCCATATACCGTAATCACATTAGATATCGTAACGATCAAATGATATATCACAATATATATTATTCTTATTTTCAGGCTTCCTTCTAAATATATATAGCAATATAACAGTTCAAGACCTATCATAATAACAGGTCGAATTATAATATTATCCGGCCAATCCTGTGCAATATATAACAATATCATAATCACCACAAACATCATATAATATATTGCATTTCTTCTTACTGTGCAGCGTCTTCCTAACAGGCTCCAGAGAAACACTACTGCACATCCGGAATCCAACAGGCTTGCACCTCTTTCCATTATTTCATATACGATATCCATTAATAAATCTCCCTATTGCCTGCGCATATTGAATCCGTATCATCTCTGCTTTTCTTCTGCTTACCGGCACACTTTCCCCATTATCAAGAACCACTCTATCCGACTCAAAAAATGCTATATATCGAACATTCACCAGATATCCCACATGGGTGCGAATAAATCCGTAATCCTTCAGGCATTTTTCGCATTCCGATATCTTTCCACGAACTTTCTCTTTCCCGTGTGTCGTATGAATAATAATATAATGCATATCACTTTCCATATACCAGATATCCCGTATCTTATATGTACCTTTCGTTTTGTCCTTTCCAAAAGCAACCACGAATGTCTCTGATTCCAATTTTTCTTTTGCCGCCATCAATGCCTCTTCCAATTCTTCTGCCATTTTACTTTTTCTAACAAAACGTAATGGTCTATATCTCAGGCTTTGAAATACTAATTCTTCCTTATTGGTAACAAAAATAATATTAAGAAAAGTAAATTGTTTCATCAACTCATTTGCAATTTCCATTCCACTTAGCTCGGGCATATCAATATCCAATAAAACAACATCTATCTGTTGTGTCTTTACTTCCTCCAGCAGCTTATTACCATTAGTATATTCCCGTATATCCATATGGCATCCCATAGCCTTTCCAATCCGCAAAACTTCATCATGCGTCACCTTCCTATAATTCTGTTCGTCATCACATATAGCAACTATCATAAGGATCCCCCTCATTCTATGTATTCCATTTCTATATTAGCATATCCATCTATAATTGTCATTAGAAAATAAATGTTTCTATTCCGGTTATATTTTTATTATTTCCGATAGCTTTTCCCCTCCAGATTCGGTATAATAAAACATATTGCATTATACATTTTGAAATAAGGGAGAACACATATGAAAGTAACATGTCACAATTGTGGGAAACGTTTTGACTACGATACCTACACAGGTCTTTGTCCGAAATGTTCCACATATTACCGGTTAGATACTCCGGCAGAAGATGTAACAGATATCTACACCAGCGGAACTGATTTTGAACCAGACGAGGATTCTTATACAGAGGAGACAGAGGATTATTTTGAATCCATTCCTGCCACAGAAGAAAAGGAAGAAGCTGCAATTCACACTGCCGTCCGGACTGCCCAAAATGACTCCCGGATCTATCGTTTCAAGACAAATCGAAAACTTACAATTATATTGACAATTGCCATTGTACTTATATTTGCAGTGCCATTTTTTAGTACGAAATATATTATCCATCTCAAAGAAAAGAAATACAGTTTATCGAAAGCTGTTACGCCAACTCCTGCATCCATGGGAGAAACTCTTTCCTTTGATACTGCGGATACTAATTATACGGTAACGATCACTTCCGCATCCATCGTCACAGATGACTGCTATCAGATACCCGACGGATATCAGTTAATCGCCTTTCATTATACGCTCGCCGAGCCAGATTACACGGATTCAGACTACGGCACCAACCGACCAAATACCCCTCTTGGCTACGACCGTATTATTCCATATCTTTATACACAATCCGGACAATATTTAGAAGCCGTGGACGAATACGATATCGCCACCGCAAATGGTAGTAAAGATTATGAATGGAGACAGGAAACTGGAACCAGCTCAGAATTTGAATACTTAAATGGCTGTGTATATTTTTTAGTCAAAGAAAATGATATTTCCAGTCTTCTCATAGAACATACCAACACAGAACGTACAGAATTGTTGGAAACTTATCAGATTGATAACTTGGAGGTGGCAGAATAATGAACGGAGTATCTATTTTATCACGCATCGTAACAAAAATATTTCAATGGCTATTTTATAAATTCGGAATCAACATTATACTATTGATCGCCTTAGTAATCGAAATACCTTGTATGTTTCTCTTTTACAAGGAGAAATCTTTTGAAACACAGATCTATACCAATTATGGATTTGAGACAGTCGGCGAACCGGAATTGATTCACGCAAGCGATATTCAGCCTGGTGCACAATATAGCAATGATGACTGCTACAAGATTACACTGCATGTTGATAACTTATACCAAAAGACAAGTAACAGTTATCCATCTTTTTATTCCGCCGACGGAGATAACATTTATTGCACATTGGAACCATTCAATTACTATTCCGATATCGATTCCTATGACATTTTAGGTGCTAAGACCTGTGCCCCTGCCGGAGCAAGGTCAACATTTTCCTATTATGTTGCAAGTTCCTGGGTAGAAGGTAAAACGCTGTCCTTTGTTTCGTATGAGAACTACTATGACATTTCTTTGCCTTCCCACAAGGCCGCCACAAACAACACACTGACCATCACGTTCCCGTGATGGCCAGTGGTGTCATTCTTTCCCTGTTACTTCGATGTAGCACGGACAGATATCTTCATATTCCCCATTTTTCAAACGGAACCCTCCCGGAATCACTCCCAACTGATGGAATCCAACTCTCTCATACAAATGTCTTGCATGAACATTTGAAGCAACAACTGCATTAAATTGGAGTACACGAAATCCATGTAGTCCAGCCTGTCTGACACAGTCTTTCACTAACTTCTCTCCGATATGTAATCCTCTGCTCTTTCCTGCAACCGCATAGCTTGCATTACTGATATGTCCGCATCTTCCAATATTGTTCGGATGCAGAATATATAATCCTAAAATTGTTCCATCTTCTGTATTCTCTGCTACTCCACAATATGACTGCTGCGCAAAGAAATCTGTCCCCGTTTCCATCGTCAGATATTCCTCCTGTGGAAATGCAACCCCCTCCTCTACAACTTCATTCCAGATACCTATCATAGTTTCCACATCTTCTGCTGTATATTGACGAATCACAATTTTATCTTCCACTACCCTTTACTTCCTTTCTGTGATATATTGCATTCACATTATACTACAAAACATTCTGCAGCCAAAGAAAAAGTAGTCTATTCTTTATTTGGAAGATTTATCCCATTCTTCCATAACCCCCCTATTGTCTAAATGTTACAAAATTATTACAATTCATTATGTAATCAGCTGAAGACAAAATAAAAATAAGGAGGACGAAACTATGTGTTTTAGATTCAATAGCTGTTCCGAGTTATTTAATACAATTTGCAGATATTTCAATTTTGGATGCTAATATCTCTAAACAGATATTCACCAACTAAGCTTTATAGCATCTAAGAAAAGGGTACTTCCGATTCGATGAATCCGTGAAGTACCCTTTCTTCTTATCTTACAATATTCTTGTTATTTGTTTTATTTAGTCATTCTTCTTTTTCTTCCGATAAAGAACTCCTAATCCAACTAACGAGATCAACAACATACCGCCTGTTGCTGCGATTGGTGCCGTGTCACCTGTCTTCTTGCTCTTGGTCTTCTTACCGGTTGTCTCTTTGCTGTGCGTCTCAACCTCTGTCTTATCTTCGTCCGTTGTAACCTGCTCTGTCGTTACTTCCGTTGTAATCTCTGTTGTTGTTTCCGTTGTCGCCTCCGTTGTCGCCTCCGTCGTTACCTCAGTCGCAGTCTCCGTTGTGGTTGCTTCTGTCGTGGTAGGTGACTCCTGATAACTGTTCTTAAATGCAACTGTTGTAACATTACCTTTCACAAGCGTAACATCTGCTGCTTTTCCTGTTGTTTCTGCTCCGCTGTCAATTGTATAAGTAACACTTGCCAACGTGTATCCTGTTATATCAGTAACTGTTTCCGTTACTGTATATTTACCTGCTGTACAATCTAACGTCTTTGTCCACGTCTTGCTTGCTGTATCATAGGTAAACTCTGATAATTTGTAGGTTGCCACTTCCGTTCCCGCTGCATCTGTAACCTTAAATTGAATCGTCTTTTCCGCATCTTCCTTTGATACGGTTCCTGCCACCGTCTTCGTAAGTTTCAATGTACCCGGTTTTTCTTTGACATCTTTCATAACCACCTTGTTGACACCAACAATGTTGGATGCATGTGTAGTCGATGTAACCTTACCGTCATTTCCTACTGTAAAATCAATCGGATCTGCTACTTCATAGCCTGTCGGTGCCTTTGTTTCTGTCAGAGTATAAGTGCCTGCAGCAAGCGTTACGGTATAAGGTATCACATTACCCGCTGCATCCTTCTTATCACCCGAAGTCCATTTTGCTACAACCAGATTACTTGTCTTATTTGTAATCGTCAGCTCCGCTCCTGCAATCTCCTCACCTTTTGCCGCATCCACTTTACTGATATCCACAGAATGAGCAGCAGGATCATATGTATTGGTATATGCAACGGTTGTTGTTGTGCCTTTCGTAACGTTTGCTGTTGCGACTTCTCCATCTTGTGCTGCCGCAGAATCAATCGCATAACTTACCTTTGACAACATATAACCACCAATTGCCGTTACCGTTTCTTTTACCGTATATCCTCCTACATTACAATTCAATTCTTTGGTCCAGATCTTATTCGTTGCATCATATGTAAAATCAGATAATTTATATGTTCCTACTACTTGCTGATCGGAATTGTCCACCACCGTAAATTGTACAGAAGCCTCCGCCTGTTCCTTCGTTACCGTACCGCTGATCGTCTTTGTGATCTTCAACTTACCTTTGTCTATTGTTGCATCCTTCATTGTGACTTTTGTTCCGGAGGCTGCTCCTGCTGTTGCAGAAGTCACAGTACCATCACCGGCAACTGTAAATTCAATCGGATCTGCTACCTTGTAACCTGCCGGTGCCTTTGTTTCTGTCAAGATATAGGTTCCCTCTGCAAGCGTTATGGTATGAGGGATAAGATTACCCACTGCATCCTTATCACTACCGGAAGTCCATGTAGCCACTTCTGCCCCGGTTGACTTGTCCGTAATCTTCAAACTTGCTCCGGCAAGCTCCTTTGAGCTTGTGATATCCACTTTACTGATCTGTACCGGATGGGATGTAGACTGATATGTATTCGTATATGCAACCGTTGTCGTATTATCTTTTGTCACAGTAATTGTTGCTGCTTTGCCAATACCATCAGTAGTACCTACTTTATAAGTTGTACTTGCTAATCTATACCCTGTAAGATCCGTTGCCGTTTCCGTCACTGTATAATTACCGACCTCACAACCGGTTATCTCTTTACTATATATCTTCGTTGCAGGATCCTTTGTGAATCCAGATAACTTGTATGTTCCGATAACTGTTCCACCTGCATTCTTCACTTCAAATGAAATCTTATCTAAGGCTTCAGTATCTGCCGGAAGTCCTGCTAGTGTTTTGGTGAGTTGGATGGAGCCTTCTTCAACTACTGGCTTTACCACATTTGAAATTGAATAATTACATATTGTTGTATTTTCATCACTCACCGTAACCGCATAAGTTTGACCATTCTCTGTAACCTGGGTTGGATATGGTGTTGTTGTTCCGGCTTGCTTAAAGATAAAATAATGTGGTGTCGAATCTAATTTATAACCGGTCGGTGCCTCCGTCTCAACAATTCGATATAAAACATCTTTATTTAGAGTTCCAAATGTTGCAATTCCATTTGTATTTGACTGTGCCGTCGCCACATCCGTCATTGTCGTTACATTATATTGTGCATTATATGTAACTTTACTACATTTAAATTTAGCACCCGCAAGTTCCGCTAAAGAAGTAGCATCCTGCTTATGTATAACAATACTTACACCATTTGAGCTGGATGTTCCAGAACTCTGCAATACAAATCCACTCAATGCATGATCATCGCCCAGTCCGTCGGTTGTATTTCCCTTTAACACACAATTGTTTGTAGAATTGGCTGCATTTAATTCAGAGTCAACCGGCAAAGTAACTGTTGCTTTATATTTTACCGTAACCATCGTACTGTCCGGAACTGTAATTGTCAATTTACGAGAGGTTGCGTCATAACTTACCTGACTTGCATTGGCTTTATTTCCATTAATCTCCATACTACCCGGATAATATTGCATTGCACTACCCAGTGTATCTTCTAATGTTAAAGTATCTCCTCCCGGATTCAAATCAGCACCTGATTTATTGACTATAATCGTATACTCTACATTTGGTGCTGTATCTTTGGTATATACGCCTGTTTTGTCTACAAGATCCTGTTTATTAAAGTTTTTCCATTCCGAAGCTGAAGCCTCTCCAGATTCAATTCCATCAACTGTAATCTTGGCTGTATTGATATAATTTCCGGTAAGATTCTTGCTATAGTCCATTATTTGTGTACTGTAAAATAAATACAATTTATTGCCTGATTGTTTTACATAATTTAGAGCATCTCCAGTTATGACGAACTCGATTTTCCCCGTACTCTTTGATACTATAACATCCGCTGTTAGTCCCGTATCCACTGCAGAACTATTGTCCTGTGTGCATACTTTTAATGACGAATCTATATAATCCATATTATCCGGAAGTGTATCTGTTACCACAACAGTCCCAGCCGTAGTTGGTAATGTATCAATAACTACTTTCCAATCACTAACATTAGAATTACTTTTCCATACATTCTTTTTATCTATGTAGCTTACAACCGTATATGTATAAACGTCCGACGTTTCACCGCAATCATTATTTCCATCTTTACACTTAGCTTTATTTGTATACGGTGTTGTCTTATTAGGAATTGAATCAATCTTTGTAGCCGCTCAAAAGTTTTGTCAAAACTTCTCAAAACTTTTGACAAAACTTTTCGGGAAATATTTCCGGTATTTAT
>OLPV01000474.1_pt1 | contig 35160 bp, 33 predicted proteins | sample 1671961 | NCBI WGS metagenome assembly OLPV01 (sample SAMEA3136630, study PRJEB25190) | human gut metagenome | biome: human gut; feature: human-associated habitat; material: faeces | place: Austria | collected 2013 | reverse complement strand
AATCAAAGGTTCTTTTTTTGTACGGAAAAGTTGTTTCTGAGTTGACATAAGGAGGCGATATGTCCTTAGTCGGAGTCCGAGATATAATAGGGACAACCAGAGAAAACTCCAGTATTTATGCGGCATGTGTGGCTTAAACGTTTTATGATAATTCGATTTTTCATTGCTGCAGCAGGGTCACATTATAGCAGTTCATAGATATTGGATGGCTCTTTGGATGCTCAGTTTGACCCAATCACAGAGCAATAAAAAAATCGAAAAGGAGAAAACTTGAGCCTGTTAGTCTGAAAAGAATGACAGGCTAAGGGACGTTAGTTGCAGATATGAACAATGAAAAACTAAAAAATTAAAATCCCCCAGAGTGTGTATGTGGACGCCACTGAAAAAGTGGCTGTAAAATCATATATCTGATATAATGAAAGTACCATAATTGTCAGAGGTAAAAATGTTATCATCCCAACTTAAACTTAACCTTAGTTATTATTCAGATTTATATGATATGATTGTTCCAAAAGATTATATTTTAAGAAAAATTAGGGAATTAGTTGATTTTTCTTTTATATATCACCAGTTTACAACTTTATAAATGATAGACTTGCTGACAAACCAGCTGTTTTAAAGCCTTTGTCATAGCATTTGATTTTATATGTGTTTCGATATTTTTCACGAAAGTGGCAAAAAATATCTGATTGCGAATGCCCTGACTCAATTCAAAACGAAACTCCTGCACGCTTTTTGTGCGGTACTCAGAAAAATGTTCGTTTTGATAGGGCAGAATCTTCATGGCACAATAACTAATGTTGATCAGATTGACCAGCATTTCAATTCCTTTGCAGTTTCGCACCATATAACTACAAAAAGACCAGAATGTTTTCTGTTCATAGTAGCTCGTTTCAATATTCCAGCGAAACGAGTATAACAACAGTGGAATGTATTTCATACGGTCACTTCTAGTCTGGTTCAATGGTACTTTTTCCTGCCAGGCACAGAAAATCTGCAGATTTTCTGGAAAAACAGTGCTAAAGAATAGACGTTTTGTACCATGCTCTTTTTCAGCAGTAGTGACATAGGCAAGGACTTCCCTGTTGCCGAAAATCTTAGTGAGAACTCTGCGGACACCAGTATAATAATCACCGATCTTTTCATTAGACAACATAAAATCTGTCTCAACAGAAAGATGTTTTCCATGTTTGGCTGGACGTCCCCGGCGACCGGTACGTACAGGTGCAAGATCATACATGACAGAATCAATCCTTGCATTACCAATTAGATCCAGATTTGAATATTTATCAACGATGGATACCAGGTTCTGTTTTGTATACCAGCTGTCACAAAGGATGATGACATGATCTTTGCTTTGAAATTTAGGCATAACCTGTCGGATCATAGATGCTGCCAGTTCCAGTTTAGATTCTTTTTTCTGCCACATGCGATAACCGAGCGGAACGGAAAGATAAGATACCTTATTCCCATTCCAAACGGGCACGCAGAGCATGACACTCACAAAGCAGTGTCCATTCAGATAGTTGGAGCCGTTGTGTGCGGCATGGTCAAACAATTTTGAAACATTTTCAAATTTTGTGCCAAATTTGGATACCATCGTATCATCAACACACAGAAATACCGGCTGTGTCTGCAAGAAATCCGGTATCAGTTTCAAGGCAATCCGGGCAGTGATATTCATAAATCTGGAATAATCAATCTTTGCATAGTAAAATGCATTCAGTGATTTTTCTGTTATTCCGGATAAAAAATGCTGATACAGAAACCGGATGGAATGTGCGGATTCCAATGTCAATATGGATAGTATCATCAAGGCATAGATCGGTGTCATAACTTAGGATCACTAAGAAAGGGAGAAAATCTATGATTTATGGATACCGTAGAGTGTCTACGAAGAGTCAGGCGAAAGATGGAAACAGTCTGGAAGCACAGGAAGCTGCTTTAAAGGCTGCTGGTGCACAAAAGATATATTCCGATGCTTTTACAGGTACAAAATCACATCGTCCGGAACTTGATAAACTGCTGGAAGTGATTCAACCAGGTGATACATTGATTGTAACTAAGTTAGATCGAATTGCCAGAAGTGCATCCCAGGGTACAGGGCTAATTGAAGCGCTTCTGAAGAAGGACATTATAGTGCATATTCTGAATATCGGAATTATGGATAGTACACCTACCGGAAAGCTGATTAGAAATATATTATTTTCATTTGCAGAGTTTGAGCGTGATATGATCGTAGAGCGTACGCAGGAAGGAAAGGCTATTGCAAAACAGAATCCGGAATTTACAGAAGGTAGACCGAAGAAATATTCAAGGCAACAGATTAATCATGCACTTGATTTATTGGAGAATCATTCTTACAGGCAAGTTTGCCAAATGACAGGTATTAGTAAGAGCACATTGATTAGAACAAAAAAATATAAAAAGTAATACTTGAACTGTATGCAGCTTTATAAAGAACTGGAGAAAGAATACAGTATGTATCATCAAAGTAATTACCTCTAAAAACAATCGTTACTGTAAACGGGGTGAACAGTAACAAACAATCAGTAACGCTTGTAGAATTCTTACCGTTAGAGTAGACAAAAATAATTTGCGGTGCTAAAATTAAAGGGTAACAAAACACAACCTATTTCTATGTTTAAGTATGGTATAAAAATAGAGAGAGATAGAATAGGGATTCAAGATTTTGAAACTTTATAAGGAGGAAGAAAATGAAAAAGAAGTTACTGAGTATTTTAATCTGTATGACAATTGCAGTAGGAATGTTTCCAACAATGGCTTATGCTACTGTAGATGGCACGGAGATCGAGAATCAACAAGTCATTACACCAGAGCAGCCAGAAGCAACTCAGATTCCAACAAGTTATATTGTATCCTGTAAAAATCATGATTCAGTACAGATGGATCTTATAAAGGATACATTCACAATCGGAAAAGTGACAGACCGCGACGGCAGTTATGTATGCCCGATTACAATTGCAACAAATGCGTATGCAGAAAAATATTCAACAGTTACTAATAAAAAACATACAGCAGTTGAAGAAAACATCACATACAATATGACCTGGACAGGCACAGAATGGAAAGCACCAGAAATGACACAACTTCCGGAAATTGAAGTGAAATGTGAAAAAGAAGTAGTTCCGGCAGCACCAGAAGCAACTCAGATTCCAACAAGTTATATTGTATCCTGTAAAAATCATGATTCAGTACAGATGGATCTTATAAAGGATACATTCACAATCGGAAAAGTGACAGACCGCGACGGCAGTTATGTATGCCCGATTACAATTGCAACAAATGCGTATGCAGAAAAATATTCAACAGTTACTAATAAAAAACATACAGCAGTTGAAGAAAACATCACATACAATATGACCTGGACAGGCACAGAATGGAAAGCACCAGAAATGACACAACTTCCGGAAATTGAAGTGAAATGTGAAAAAGAAGTAGTTCCGGCAGCACCAAAAGCTAACAAACTTCCAATGGGCTATATGGTTAAATGTACGAAGAGAAGTTTTTTCCATAAAGTTTTCCATAAAGCTAGATTTATGCATCAACTTCCAAAAACAGTTACTATTGGCAAGGTAGAAAAGAAAGGTAACAACTACGTTTGTAAAATTTCTGTATCTACTAAATCATATGCAAAAGCTTATTCAAAGAAATTCGGTAAGGTACATGCTGCTATTAAGCGAAAGATTACTTATCAGATGACTTGGGATGGCAAGCAGTGGAAGGCTCCAACATACCGCAATTTGCCAACTATTCTATTGAAGTAGCATGCGCAAGAAGTTTTCATTTTTTTCCATTTGGATGGTAAAATAAGCGCCTGATAAGAATGGATGCAATATGAAAAAAGAAGGCCCAAAGGCTTTAATGTCATTTAGATAAGGATGATATTATGTTAAGGGGTTCTTTTACAGCGAGTAAACAATTCGTTTATTCGCTGTTTTTCTATATTTAAAGGCATTTAACATGATAAATCTGCACATTTCATCCGGTTTCTGTATCAGTATTTTTTATCCGGAATAACAGAGAAATCACTGACTGTATTTTATCAGAAAATGAGGAATAGTTGAAATGGAGGCACTATAATAACATGAAGATTGAAGGGAACCAGAAAGAACTGGATGCAATGGTAGAATTTCATAAGGGAAACCGTGTCGAGGGGCTGAGACTGCAAGAAGAATTTGCAGCGGAATTTCGTAAGGAGTATAAAGACAAAGATCACTGTCCTTGCCTGAAAGCCTGTCGTTATCACGGAAACTGTAAGGAATGTGTAGCAATCCACAGAGCGCATCAGGAACATGTTCCTAATTGTATGCGACCATTGATTAATAAAAAATTGAAATTGATGTCAGAATTAACAGAGCATACCTTGGCAAATGAAATAGAAGCTCCACATGAGATTTTAAGAAAATAGGCAAGTCAAATTCCAGTTTATCAGTATAATACATAGAGCTAAAAAATAGAATTTTATCTTGACGTATTGCTTTATATCCTTTAAAATATCAATGTTGCAAACTCCGTGTATGGACTTGCAACCGCCCAGAAAAGGTTTAAGTTGAAATTTCACACCTTGATGGCGAGTATCAAGCTAAATGTGAAAAAAGAATGAATAGGAGGTGCACACATGTACGCAATTATCGAAACTGGTGGAAAACAGATCCGTGTTGAAAAGGATGCTGTTATCTTCGTTGAAAAATTAGAAGCTAACGAAGGAGACACAGTTACATTTGACAAAGTATTATACGCTGATGGAAAATTTGGTAAACCATTCGTAGAAGGTGCAAAGGTAACTGGTGTTGTTGAAAAACAAGGCAAAGGAAAGAAAATCACTATCGTGAAATATAAAGCCAAAAAATCTTCAACACGTCGTAAACAAGGACACCGTCAACCTTACACTCGTGTAAAAATTGAAGCTATCGAAGCTTAATTATGATTAAAATTAAAATTGCTAGAGATGAACATGGGATTTCATTGATCTCTATGCAGGGGCATGCTGAGTATGATCAGTATGGAAAAGATATCGTCTGTTCTGCAGCCAGTACCATTATTATTGGTGGTATTAACGCAATCGCACAGCTTGGCTATTTAAGTTTCATTTCTTATAAAGTAGATGCAGGAGATGTTGAATTAGAAATAAACAATACGGAATGTGCTGAACTACAAATCATATTGAATACGCTATTGGTTCAGTTTCAAAGTATTGAAGAGAGTTATCCTAAATACATACAAGTACAGGAGGTGTAAAAAATGTTATTAAAATTAGACTTACAGTTATTCGCTTCTAAAAAGGGAGTTGGTTCTACAAAGAACGGTCGTGATTCTCACTCAAAACGTTTAGGAGCTAAATTAGCTGATGGACAATCTTGTCACGCTGGAAGCATTATTTATCGTCAACGTGGAACAAAAATTCATCCAGGAACTAACGTAGGACGTGGTGCTGATGATACATTGTTCGCATTAGTTAACGGTGTTGTTAAATACGAACGTCTTGGTAAAGATAGAAAGAAAGTTTCTGTTTATCCACAAGCTTAACAAGTGTGAAATTTAAGATCCCGTTGCTGGGATCTTTTTTAATGAGAAAGAAAGGAGGGTATATATGTTTGTAGATCAGGTCAAAGTTCATATAAAAGCAGGTAAAGGTGGAGATGGTTTAGTAAGTTTTCGCCATGAGAAATATGTTGCCTATGGTGGACCTTTTGGGGGCGATGGAGGTAACGGTGGAGATGTCATTTTTGAAGCCGATCCAGGAATGACAACACTTTTAGATTTACGTTATCACCGTAAGGTGATTGCTACTCCGGGTGAAAAAGGTAAAAATAAAAAGATGCATGGAGCCAATGGAGAACATAAAGTAGTAAAAGTTCCATTAGGAACGATTGTAAAGAGAAGTGATAATAATCAAGTACTTGCTGACTTGACAAAACCACACCAACGCCAAGTTGTAGCACATGGTGGTCGTGGAGGTCGTGGTAACTGGCATTTTAGATCAAGCCACAATACAGCACCAAAATATGCAGAACAAGGTGTATTGGGCGAAGAATTTGATTGTATTGTAGAACTTAGAGTACTTGCCGATGTTGGATTGGTAGGATTCCCTAGTGTAGGAAAATCCACATTCCTAGATGCTGTTAGTAAAGCGCGTCCAGAAATTGGAGATTATCCATTTACGACAATCACACCAAATATTGGGGTTGTACAAACCGGAGATGGAAGAAGCTTTGTACTAGCCGATTTACCAGGACTTATTGAAGGAGCAAGTGATGGTAAAGGTTTAGGTCACCAGTTCTTGCGTCACATTGAAAGATGTCGTGTTATTATTCACATTATTGATATGGGTGCAGAAGATGGACGAGATCCATTAAAAGATTATGAAGTCATTAATAATGAGTTGAAGTCTTACCAGATTCGTTTATTGGAAAGACCACAAATTGTTGTCGCAAATAAAATGGATATGGAAAATGCCGAAGAAAATGTTCGTCGTTTTAAAGAAAAATATCCAGATATCCCAGTATATGAAACAACAACGATTATTCATGAAGGCTTAGACCCAGTACTTCGTAAAGCAGCTGATCTTCTTGCAACAACACCAGTATTCCCAATTACGGAAGATACGGGCGAGACAGGTGTTATGTATACATTTGAAGAGAAGAAGAAAGACATCATTATTGAAAAAGAAGAAGATGGCGTATGGAATGTTTCAGGTCCTAGACTTGAACGTGTATTTGACATCAATAAGTTGAATACAGAAGAAGACTTCTATCTATTTGCCAATAAGATGCGTTATCTTGGAATTGATACAGCTTTAAGAGAGGCTGGATGTCAAGATGGAGATACAGTACGTTTATTAGGCTTTGAATTTGAATTTATTGAAAACTAAGGTTACACATTGTGTAGCCTTTTCTTTTGGTGTGGTATAATGCTTCTGAGGTGGTTTTTTTATGAAATGTATTTCGTGGAACGTAAACGGGATTCGTGCCGTATTAAAGAAGGATTTTGTGGAAATTCTTTATGCTTTGGACGCAGATATTTTCTGTATTCAAGAAACGAAGGCTCAACCCGATCAAATTGAAGTGGATTGTGAATTATATCCGTATCAATATATAAATAGCGCACAAAGAAAAGGCTATAGTGGAACAATGATTTTCTGTAAAGAAGAACCAGTGTCGGTTCGTTATGGAATGAATATGGAAGAACATGATACAGAAGGAAGAGTAATTACTCTTGAATATCCTACATATTATGTTGTGACTGTTTATACACCAAACTCAGGAGATGGTCTAAAGCGTTTAGATTATCGTATGGAATGGGATAAAGCGTTTAGTGCCTATTTAAAATCATTAGATAAACCAGTTATGGCTTGTGGCGATTTTAATGTGGCCAATGAAGAGATCGATATTAAAAATCCAAAGACAAATCATAAAAATGCAGGTTTTACAGATGAAGAAAGAGATAGTTTTAAGAAGTGTTTATTATCTCATTTTGTAGATACATACCGTACTTTGTATCCTGAAAAAGTAGAATATTCTTGGTGGAGTTATCGCTTTAAGGCTCGCGAAAAGAATGCGGGATGGAGAATTGATTATTGGTTAGTATCACCGGAATTAAAAGATAAAATTGTGGATGCCAAGATTTTGACGGATGTATATGGTTCCGATCATTGTCCTGTAGAATTAGATGTTGAGGTGTAATATGATTGCGTTTGTGAATGGCGTTGTAAGAATTATTCGAAGTGATCGTGTTGTGTTGGATGTGCATGGGGTAGGATACGAAGTCTATCTGGCAAATGCTTTAAGTCAAAAAATGGGAGATGAATTGTTTCTTTATACGTATCAACATGTACGTGAGGATGCGATCTTGTTGTTTGGTTTTTTAAAAGAAGAAGACTATGAAGTGTTTATGCGTTTGATCAATGTGAAAGGCATTGGTCCTAAAACAGCACAGACTATGTTGTCGGTATGTTCGGGAAAAGAAATGATTGAAGCCATTGAAAATGATGATATCAAAAAACTTAAGTCTTTACCTGGTATTGGTGCAAAAACGGCAGGACAAATTGTTCTAGATCTAAAAGGCAAGTTTGTATCTTTGGAAACCAGTGATGGAGCTACATCAAATCCAGTGTGGGGCCAAGTTCAGGATGCGCTTTTATCACTTGGATATAAGACAAATCAATTAACGACAATTAAAAAGGAATTAGAAAATACAGAATTAGGAGAAGATGAAATGCTAAGACAAGCATTGATCTTACTCGCAAAAAGAAATGGAGTATAAGATAAATGCCTAGAGAAGTAGATGGAAATTTACAAGAGTGCGATAACTTTGAAAAGACATTGCGTCCGCAAAGTTTAAATGAATATATTGGGCAATCGGAATTAAAAGAAAATCTAAATGTGTTTATTCATGCGGCAAGATCTAGAAATGAAGCTTTGGACCATGTTTTATTCTACGGTCCTCCTGGACTTGGAAAAACAACATTGGCATATATTCTTGCTAATGAGATGCATGGAAATCTTAAAACAGCCAGTGGTCCTTCGATTGAAAAAAGTGGAGATCTAGCTGCGATTCTTACGACGCTTGAACCAGGAGATGTCTTATTTATTGATGAGATCCATCGCTTGCCAAAACAAGTAGAAGAAGTGTTGTATCCAGCTATGGAAGATTATTGTCTAGATATTGTGGTAGGTAAAGATTCGGCTACGGTACACAATATTCGTATTAATTTACCACCTTTTACACTTGTTGGTGCCACAACTCGTGCCGGAGATTTAAGTGCTCCTTTACGTGATCGTTTTGGGATCATTTCCCAATTGGAGTACTATAATTTATCAGACTTAGAAAAAATTGTTTATCGTACAAGTTGTGTTATGAATACGGAAATTGATAAAAATGCTGTCACAGAAATAGCTTTACGCTCACGTGGGACTCCACGTATCGCAAACCGTTTGTTTAGACGTGTGCGTGATTTTGCACAAGTCTATAATGAGGGTGTGGTTTCAAGTGAAATTGCAAAAACAGCTCTAGACCGACTTCGTGTAGATCATTTAGGTTTGGATGCGGTTGATCACAAATACTTAAAGGGTATTATTGAAAGATTTAAAGGAGGTCCCGTCGGGCTTGAAGCCATCGCATCAAGTATTGGAGAAGAGCCGATGACGCTCGAAGATGTATATGAGCCCTATTTATTACAGATTGGTTTTATCAATCGAACGCCAAGAGGAAGAATTGTAACGCCTAAAGCGTATGAGCATCTTCAAATTCCTTATCAGAAAGAATTGTTCACAGATTAATAGTCTGTGAACATTTTAATATATGGTATAATAATTAGCATGGAACAAATGACAGAATTAACAAAAAAAGTATTAGAATTTTTAGAGCCCGATACATCAAAATGGGAATATTGGACAACGAGTCAGCCTTTAAATTCAATTTCTGAATCTGCATGTATGGAAAGGTTTAAAAAACGTATAGCACAAGCTGTTTCGAATTGTGAAAAAGTAATCGTTGCCGGTGACTATGATTGTGATGGTATCAGCGCAACAACCATTATGGTTTCAGGATTAAGACAACTAGGCCTTGAGTGTGGTTTCTATATTCCAGACCGTATCAAAGAGGGGTATGGATTAAGTGAGGCGACTGTTACACTCGCACACAAAAAAGGTTATTCCTTGATTATCACAGTAGATAATGGAATTAAGAGTACGCAAGCTTTAGCTTTGGCTAAAGAATTGGGTATGGATGTAATCGTAACGGACCATCATACAATGGATGAAGAGGTGAATTGCGATATTGTAGTGCATCCAACGTTGATGGAATCTTGTTTTGAAACACTATGTGGAGCTGGTGTTGCCTATGAATGTATGCGTGTATTAGGAGTTGACAATGACTATCTTTTACAGCTAGCAGGCCTTGCGAGTATTTCAGATATGATGATTGTGAAAGGGCAGACGCGTGCTTTGATTCAAAATGCTTTACGTTTGATGAATCAAACGCATGAAAAACATATATTTTCATTAGCTACCGACCGTGAGTTAAATGAAACGAGTATTGGTTTTCAGGTGGTCCCAAAATTAAATGCGATTGGAAGATTAAGTAATCTTGCGAATGCGAATAATGTTGTTCGTTATTTTTTAGCGCAGGATGATGAGAGTATTTTTACATTGGGTCAGCAGATTACACAGATCAATACGATTCGTAAACAATTATCGGATCAGATGCAAAAAACAGCTTTGATGAAGTGCAAAGGCAATGAAGATATCTTTATGATTGAAGATGCAAGCTTTCATGAGGGAATCATTGGCTTAGTTGCAGGATCGATTTGTGCTAGCTTTAATAAGCCTTGTATTGTCTTGGCAAAAAATGAGCAGGGGTATAAGGCAAGTATGCGAAGTCCAGAGGGCTTTAACTGTATGGATTTTTTAGGTGAATATCCACATTTTGTGACGTTTGGCGGACATGAAAATGCAGCTGGTTTTTCTTTGAATCTAAATGAATTTGATTTGTTTGAAAAATTTATTTATACACGTATCAAGGAATATACGTATAGTGTAAAGAAGAAAAATACATTAGTCATAGATGATGAAGAATTAAGTTTAAAAACCATTCAATCTTTAGATATACTTAGACCGTTTGGTCCTGGTTTCGTGTTTCCTAGTTTTGAAATCGTTCATCCAAAAATTAAAAGTTTATATGATTTTCAAAATCATAAACATCGCAAGTATACTTTAGAATCTGGCTTGCAATGTATGCGGTTTAACCAGAGTGAAGCGGAGTATAAAAAAAGTGTAAATGCGATTTATTCATTTATTGGAACTGTTCAAATCAATCAGTATCAGGGTCGTAAACAGGTAAATTTTGTGATTGATGAGATTGTATATGCGTAGTAAAATGGAATCAATTAGAAAGAGGTTTAGTATGGATTTAAAAGATTATATTGAGAGTATTCCAGGATTTCCTAAGGAAGGAATCATTTTTAGAGATGTAACACCTATTCTGCAAAACGCGAATTCGATGCGTTATTGTGTAGATCAATTCAATGACTTTGTGAAAAGTATTGGTGCCGATGTTGTGATTGGCCCAGAAGCTCGTGGTTTCTTATTTGGTGTGCCAGTAGCTTTAGAGAATCATGTTGGTTTTGTGCCCGTTAGAAAGCCAGGAAAACTTCCTAGAGAAACAGTGAATGAAACGTACGATCTAGAATATGGTCAAGATGAGCTTTGTGTCCATGCGGATGCCATTTTACCTGGGCAAAAAGTTGTGATCATCGATGATTTATTAGCTACAGGAGGTACTGTAGAAGCCATTATTAAAATGGTTGAGCGTATGCAGGCAAGCGTTGTCGGTGTAGCTTTTGTGATTGAATTGGATGATTTAAAAGGAAGAGAAAAATTTAAAGATATTCCAGTGTGTGCTTTAACACATTTTAAGGGAGAATAAAGAATTTAATTTAGGAAAGGGGGCGCAGTGATTATGAGTCAGAAAAAGCAAGTTACTTTTGAAGAGTGCATGGAGAATGTACAGACATATATAAAACGCCCAGAAAACATTGAGTTGATACAAAAGGCATATGATTTTGCCTATGAACACCATAAGGGGCAGTTTCGTAAAAGTGGAGAGCCTTATGTCATTCACGTAATTCAGGTGGCGAATACATTAGCGTTAATGCATTGTGGCCCTAAAACGATTGCGGCTGGTCTTTTACATGATACAGTAGAAGATTGTGAAGGCGTAACTACAGATACGATTATAGAATTGTTTGGTGAAGAAATCGCAACTTTGGTGGATGCAGTTACGAAAATTGGTGCCATTAAGTTTAAAGATGAAGAAGAATATTTGGCAAGCAACCATCGTAAGTTATTTATTGCGATGGCCAAAGATATTCGTGTCATCTTGATTAAATTGGCGGACCGTCTACATAATATGCGTACGTTGCAGTATATGCGTCCGGAAAAACAAAAGAAGATTGCGCATGAAACGTTGAGTGTATATGCACCTATTGCACACCGTTTAGGTATCAGTGAAATCAAAAACGAGTTGGAAGATTTGTCTTTTAAATATCTAGATTATAAGAAGTATGAAGAAATCAAAGGGTTGGTAAAACAACGTGAAAGTGATCGTAATGGTCAAGTTCAAGAAATGATTTCGGATATTGAATCGATTTTACAAGAGTATAATATTCAATATCGTATTTTTGGCCGTTCTAAACATTTCTACAGCATCTATAAAAAGATGGTTACAAAAAACAAGCGTTTTGAAGAAATTTTAGACTTATTAGCAATTCGTATTATTACAGATTCAGTGGTGCATTGTTATGAAATATTAGGTTATATCCATGCCAAATATAGACCGATTCCTGGTCGTTTTAAAGATTATATTGCGATGCCAAAAGCCAACATGTATCAGTCTTTGCATACGACGATTGTAGAGCCAGAACATGGTAATATTTTTGAAATCCAGATTCGTACTGAAGAAATGGATGCGATTGCCGAACGAGGTGTTGCGGCACACTGGAAGTATAAAGAAAATCGTAATTATGCGCCTGAGTATGAACAAAAAGAGATTGAGGATAAACTTTCTTGGTTTAGAGATTTCTCTATGATGACTGATGAAGAGAGTGAAGATCCACTTGAATATATGAATGTACTTCAAAAAGATATTTTTGAAGCCAATGTATATTGTTTAACTCCTAGAGGTAAAGTTATTGCGTTACCTTCAGGTTCTTGTCCAATCGATTTTGCGTACAGAATCCATACGGAGGTTGGTAATAAAACGGTTGGTGCTAAAGTCAATGGAGCTATTGTACCTTTGAACACGTCATTAAAAACGGGGGATGTTGTTGATATTTTAACCAACAACAACTCTGTAGGTCCGAGTGCAGACTGGATTAAGATTGTTAAGAGTGGACATGCACGAAATAAAATTCGTACTTTCTTACAAAAACAAGAGCAGCAGTCACGCAAGGACAGCATTAAGCTAGGTCAATCGATGCTTGAAGATGCGTTTAGACGTTTGAAGCTGGATCCAAAATTAATGGAAACCAAACGTTTAGAGTCGATTTTAACATCTTTGTCATTTAAGAGTGTGGATGATCTATATGTAGGTATTGCGATGAAGCGTGTATCATTGCAGTCCATTGTGGATCGTTTGGTGAAGAATCGTTCAAATATGTTGGAAAATCAGGAAATTATGAAGATCTACAATAAGCAGCCAGCTCACCAAGTGAAACATTCAAATTGTGGTGTTATTGTTCCAGGCGTTGATACAATTGCGGTATCTTTGGCCAATTGTTGTCGACCTATTCCGGGTGATCCAATTATTGGATATATTTCTAAAGGCCAAGGTGTGAAGGTCCATAGAGCGGATTGTCCAAATATCTTGAATGAAAAGAAACGTCTAATTCCTGTTCAATGGGAAGAGGGCTTAGATGAAAAACAATATGAAGTCAATTTGGTGGTTCATAGTGATGATCGTAACTACTTGTTGAGTGATATTGTAACGACTTTGCAGCAGTGCAACGTTTATTTAAAACATGTAGATTCGGCTGTGGATGAAGGAAACTTAGAGGCAACTACAAAACTAACGGTTGCAGTAAAGAATGCAGCGCATCTACAAAATTTAATTGCGAACTTAAAAAAAGTACGAAGCGTCAATGAAGTCGATCGTACAATTCAATAGGAAGGCTAATACCTTCCTATTTTCTTCTGAATTTCAATTTTAATGTAGATGATACGAGAAATAATTTCGCGAAGAATGTGCTTCATCTTTAAATCTTTAAACCACGAACAACCATAATCTGAAAAGAATTGCTTGGCAATTGCACAAGCTCTTTTGGCGTGCGTTTGGGATGTTAGAATGAGCACATCTTGCTCTTGAATATATTCTTTAGATAACTTGAAGTTTTCAAAGGTATTTCTTGCGTGTGTTTCTAGAATGGTTGGGATTTCCGTTTTATTTGTTATATAATTGTGCATAACTTTGGCTTCCACATACTCATTTTTTACATTTGACCCAGAGATAATTAGCGTATCATAAAGCCCCTTTTTATACATGTCAATCGCAAGATTGCATCTTTTGATTTGACTTGAAGACATGGTTCCATCATCATGAGCAGGACATCCAAGTAATAGTGCGTACGTATAGTGTTTCTTTCGCTTTGGGATACGTGGAAAAAAATAGATGTATATGCACACAAGAAAGATTAAAATGCATATACTAACGATCATAATACACCACCTTTCTAGCTTTAAATGTGTCAAAAGATAGATATTGACATTTGAGTTCAATGTCTTGCAGAAATTTAGGCAATTCTTTAAATTTTGTGATGACTTGTTTACCTTTTAAAAATTCTTGTCCTACAGAATCAAAGCCTGATACAATAACTTGATTGAAATGGTTGTTCTCTTGCATCTGTGCTTTTGTGATTTGAAGTAAAATGAACATACAAGTTCTTTGAATACGTGCTTTTGTATAAGTTTTAGAAATGGAAGCCATAAGAAAATCTTGCCACTTTTGATATTTTTTGGCATTTTCTTTTAAGCGATATTCAATGCCTTCGTTGACTAAAAAGTATGTGGATAAAGTATTTGTATCGGATAAAAGTAAAAATTTTCTTAGATATGGATAATGTGTGTCCCATGTTTGGTTTTTATTAAAGTAGTCATCATTGAATTGAGAAATACCGTCAAAGTATTCTTTGCGTGTTTGCGTAGCACTTTTAAAAGAATCATTACGAGCAATTGTACAAGGGGTAATACCGTATTTCTCGCATTGTTTGATATATTGAATGCCTAAGATATCATTAGGACGAATATTTTTGGTGTATAGATTTTGATTCATGCTTAAAGATGGAACCACTTGAGTCGATTCCATTTGTTTCGAATATTCTTTTAGAGTGCTGATGTTGTTTGTTTCAGACCCAAAACAAATTTGATCAATATGTAATTGACTTAAAGACTCAACAGCATATTTGGCAAAGTAATCCGCACTTTGTGCTGCATAACAAGGAGGAAGCTCAATGACTAGATTGCATCCGGCTTCGAGGGCTAGCTTCGTTTTATCTTCCATAGTTAATAGGTTAAAAAGGCCTCGTTGTGTAAAATGATTGGAAACAATCGCAATTAAACAATCGCATTGTGTTAATTCTTTCGTTTTTTGGATATGATAGATATGTCCTTGATGAAAAGGATTATATTCTGCAATAATTCCACATGTTTTCATATTCATTATGATATCAAAATCTTTTTCTTGTGGAAATATTGACTTTATCAATTACTTTTATTATAATATCAAATGCGACATGAGGTGAAGATCGTGAAATTTAATAGAAAAGACTTCTTAAATGCAAAAAACCATATTATTGAAATTGATGAGTGGATTGCGGTTGAAGAAAACGATCTGCTTCATCATACTTCTGTCAAGTCTATTCCAGATGTACATGTTACGGGTACATTAGAGTTTGACGGAATGAATTTCGTATCGAGTGATTTGAGAATGGATGGAACAATGATTGTTCTAGATTCCATCACAAACGAAGATATTGATTTTCCATTTGAGGCGGAGTCGCAACAAACGTATTCTTTTGTTCCTGTACAGGATGCGGAAGATCAGGAAATTATCGTGGTGAAAAAAGAGACAATCGATATTAACCCAGAGATTTTCCAGGCGATATTATATGAGGCTCCAATGAGTATCACTCGTTTACCTCGAGATCAATATCCAAAGGGAGATGGTTGGCAGCTTTTATCGGATCAAGATAAAGAAGAGCCAAAAATTGATCCACGATGGGAAAAATTAAATGATTTCAAACTGGATGATGACTAGGAGGTGCAAGCATGGCAGTTCAACAGAGAAGAAATTCAAAAACACGTAAAGCAAAACGTAGAACACATTACAAATTGGTGAAACCAGCGTTGACTCGTTGTCCAAATTGTGGTGAATATAAACTTGCTCACAAGATGTGCTCTTGTGGCGAATACAACGGCAAACAAATCGTTGAAAAGTAAAAATGTAGCCAGGATTTCCTGGCTTTTTCTGTAGTATGGAGGATAGTATGATCGAGATTTTAAAATCGATATTGTATGGTATTGTTGAGGGGATTACCGAATGGCTTCCAATTAGTTCAACAGGACATATGATTTTATTAGAAGAAATCATGCCTATGAATGTATCAAAATCATTCTGGAGTATGTTTCTTGTCGTAATCCAGTTAGGGGCCATTCTTGCGGTTGTTGTTTTATACTGGAATAAAATTTTCCCATTTAGAAAAAATAAAGATGGAAAATATACTTCTGTGAAATCTATCTGGATCTTATGGTCTAAGATTTTAGTAGCTACAATTCCTGCAGCATTTATTGGCTTGGCATTGGATGATTGGATCGATGCACACTTATATAATGGCTTTGTCGTAGCGATTATGTTGATTTTAGTGGGTGTTGCGTTTATTTATATTGAAAACCGTAATAAAGATATGTGTCCTAGTGTAAATAGTTTATCTGCTCTATCTTATAAAGATGCATTGATTATTGGTTTGTTTCAAGTTGTGGCAGCTGTACTTCCTGGAACTTCAAGATCAGGAGCTACGATTGTTGGTGGATTGATGATCGGTGTCAGTCGTGCAGTAGCTGCAGAATTTACTTTTTTCTTAGCGATTCCAGTTATGTTTGGAGCGAGTCTATTGAAGTTGGTGAAATTTGGACTTGCGTTTAGTGTTCTAGAATTCTTTATTCTAGTGATTGGTATGATTGTGGCATTTTTTGTATCTATTTTTGTGATTCGCTTCTTAATGTCATACATAAAAAAACACGATTTCAAAGTATTTGGATGGTATCGTATCGTATTAGGTGCATTTGTTTTAATCTTCTTTGCGATTCGTGCTTTATTATAAGATGTTTGTCAAGGCAAACATCTTTTATTTTGGATGTTGAGTTGATAGACTTTATACCTGTTTTCGTGTATAATATTTTTGGTTTTACCTAGAACAAAGGACGAAAAGGAGGAAATAGTATGGATGTACTATGGATCGTTTTGTCTGGTGTCGCAGGTCTTGCGATTGGATCTGGCTGTATGGTCGGACTTTCCAAAGCAGGTTTAAATAAGAATCAGCAAAAAGCAGAACAAATTTTAAAAGAAGCTCAAAATGAAGCGGAATCTCGTGTAAAACAAGCCGTGTTAGACGGAAAGACACAGGCTCATGATTTGCGCGTAGAAGCTGAAAAAGAAATTAAAGAACGTAAACAAGAATCAATGGAATTAGAGAACAAGTTATTGCGTAGAGAAGATAACTTGAATTTTCGTGATGAAGCGTTAAATCAAAAAGAGCGTCAGATTAATGAAAAGATGAAAAGTGTTGCTGACAAACTGACATCATTAGACGAAAAAGAGAAGAAATTACAAGAAGAAATCGACAAACAGGTTGTCATTTTAGAGAGTGTTGCCAAAATGTCAAGCCAGGCAGCAAAAGATGAATTATTTGCGATTGTGGAAAAGAAAATGGAACATGAAACAATTGCGTACATCAAAGATAAAGAGGATGAGGCAAAGGCGACTGCCAATGAAAAAGCGCAGAATATCATTGCCTTAGCTATTGAGCGTATGTCTCAGCAGGAAACTCAAGAAAAGACAGTCAGTGTTGTTTCTTTACCTGGTGAAGAAATGAAGGGACGTATCATTGGTCGTGAAGGACGTAATATTCGTTGTTTTGAACAAGCAACGGGTGTTGAATTAAACATCGATGATACTCCAGATTTGATTACGATTACATGTTTTAATCCAGTACGTCGTGAAGTGGCTCGTTTAGCTTTGGAACACTTGATTCGTGATGGAAGAATTCAGCCGGGACGAATTGAAGATGTTGTTAAGAAATATCAGAATGAAATTGATCAAGAGATCATGAAGGCTGGTGAGGAAGCTATCTTTAAACTGGGTATTGGTCGTATTGATCGTGAAATTGTAAAATTGATTGGTACATTAAAATATCGTTATTCTTATGGACAAAATGCTTTGCAGCACTCTATGGAAGTTGCCTATATCGCTGGATGCATGGCAGCTGAACTTGGATTGAATCAGCAAATTGCCAAACGTGCTGGATTGTTGCACGATATTGGTAAGGCATTGAATATTGAGCAGCAAGATGGGTCTCACGTTGAATTGGGATACAAGTTCTGTAAGAAGCATGGTGAAAAAGAAATTGTATTAAATGCGATCCACTCACACCATGGGGATGTAGAACCTAAGTTCTTGACGAGTCATTTGGTCATCGCAGCAGATACAATTAGTGCTGCAAGACCTGGTGCACGTAAAGAAAGTGCTCAGGCTTATATCAATCGTCTTGAAAACTTAGAGAAAATTGCGAATGGATTTGAGGGTGTTTCAAATGCGTTTGCGATTCAGGCCGGTCGTGAAATTCGTGTACTTGTAAATCCAGAACACGTGGATGACTTGACTTGTGTAAAATTAGCTCGTGATATTCGTGATAAGATTGAATCTGAATTGACATATCCAGGTCAAATCAAGGTTAATGTTATTCGTGAGACACGTGCCCAGGAATACGCAAAATAAAAATGTCGGGCTTTAGTCCCGACTTCAATTTTTTAGTTTGGTAAATGAATTACGGTAAGCCAGCACTTACTAAACTGTCTTGATTCACTACTTGGTTATCGCTATAATTTGAGTATAAATTATTAAACAAGGAGGAAATAACAATGGCAGTAAATATCGATAAAGATGCTTGCATCGGATGTGGTGCTTGTGTAGGAGGATGCCCTGTAGGAGCTCTTTCATTAGACGATGAAGGAAAATCAGCTTGTGACGAAGGAACTTGCATCGACTGCGGTTCATGCGTAGGAACTTGCCCTGTTGGAGCAATCAGCCAGTAATTCAAATTTAAACACATTTGCCAAGCTTAGTGCTTGGCATTTTTTTTCGAAAGGAGATCACATGAAACAAAAACCAGGATGGGTATTACCCGATTTAAAAGAAGCACAAAAGCGTACTACAAATACAATTGATCGTATTGATACATTTACTATTCCTGAAGCTGCTCGTATGATGGGAAGAGGAAAAAAATATTTTATTTCTACATATGGCTGCCAGGCTAATGAGCGTGACAGTGAAACATTGGCTGGTATTTTAGATGAGCTAGGATTTGTACCTAATGAAACGGCTGAAGGCAGTGATGTCATAATTATCAATACTTGTGCAATTCGTCAAAATGCGGAAGAAAAAGTATTGGGCGAGATTGGTAACTTCAAACGTTTATATCGCGAAAACAAAGATCTTGTGATTGGTGTTTGTGGATGTATGGCACAAGAGGAAGGTTTAGTTGAAACTTTATTAACGAAATATCCTCAAGTTCGTTTATTGTTTGGCACACACAATATTCAAGAGCTTCCTAGCATGCTTTATAGTTGTATGGTTGAGGGTAAAAAAGTTGTAAAGATTTACTCTAAAGAAGGAGAGGTTTACGAAAATCTACCGGTACACCGTTTTGGAACATTCAAGGCTTGGGTCAACATTATGTATGGTTGTGACAAATTCTGTACATATTGTATTGTTCCTTATACTCGTGGTAAACAGCGTTCACGTAAGATGTCTGAAATCTTAAAAGAGGTTCAGCAACTTAAAGATGAGGGTTATAAAGAAATCACATTGCTTGGACAAAACGTGAATGCGTATGGAAAAGATATGGATAATGAACAGGATTTTGCGACATTATTAGAAGAAGTTGCTAAGATTGGCATTCCTCGTGTTCGTTTTACAACCAGTCACCCTTGGGATTTCTCCGAAGAAATGATTGATATAATCGCAAAATATGACAATATCATGCCATTTATTCATTTGCCACTACAATCAGGAGATGATGATGTACTTAAGTTAATGGGTCGTCGTTATACAAAAGAATCATACTTGGCTTTATATGATAAGATTGTCAATACAATTCCAAATGTTTCTGTTTCAACAGATATCATTGTTGGTTTCCCAAATGAAACCGATGAGCAGTTTGAACACACTCTAGATGTGGTTCGTTATTGTAAATACGATAATGCCTTTACATTTATTTTCTCAGCAAGACCTGGTACACCAGCTAGCCGTATGCATGACTCGATTGATATGGAGACAAAGAGAAAGCGTTTAGCGAAATTAAATAAAACATGGAATGATCTGGCTTTAGAAAAGAATAAAGCTTATGTGGGTCGTACTGTTACCGTATTAGTGGATGGCTTAAGTAAGAAGAATGAAAAGGTATATTCTGGATATACAGACACTCAAAAATTAGTTAACTTTAAAGGTGAAAATATTCAGCCTGGAGATTTTGTAGAAGTTAAAATTACAGAGGCGAAAAGTTTCTCTTTAGATGGCGTTGCGGTGTGATATAATTTAGAAAAATAATACTATTTAAAAGGAGATAATATGAAAGAAGAAAAAATTCCTTCATTAACTGAAAAAATCCGTATCTTTGCCCTTGGTGGTTTAGATGAAGATGGTAAAAATTTATTCTGTGTGGAGGTGGATGAATCCATCTATGTAATAGAGGCGGGTATCAAATTTCCTGACAACAAGGAGTCATTAGGTATCGAGTTTATTATTCAGGATTTTACGTATTTAGTCGAAAATAAAGATCGTGTTGCGGGTATTTTTATTACGCATGGTCATGATGACGTTATGGGAGCTTTACCATATTTATTAAAACAAGTCCCATGTGATGTTTATACCGCTCCATTAGCTGTAAAAGAAGTACAGAAAATGATTCGTCAGGAACATATTACAGGTGTGCGTGTACATTCTGTAAAGCGTAATGAAAAAAAGCGTATCGGCAAAAGAAGAGTTGTTTTCTTCCCAATTACGCATGCTTATCCAGGAACATTTGGTTTAGCGATTGGTACAGATCAAGGCTATATTGTATATTCTGGTGAGTTTATTGAAGACTATGATGATTTAGACGATGCATATCGTGCCGATTTCACAACGATTTCAGAACTTGGTAACGAAGGTGTATTGGTTTTGTTACAGGAAAGTAAAGGTGCAGAAAGAAGTGGACACACTTCTCCGAGTCATCGTATTTCCCCTAAGCTTTTACAGGTTTTAGAAACACATGAAAATAAGCGTGTATTTGTGAGTGTGTATACACAAAGTGTATATCGTATTCAGGAAATCATTGATTGTTGTATGGCAAGTCGTCGTAAGATGGTATTCTATTCAAAAGAATTACGTGATTTAGTAGGGCGATTAAAAGAAATTGGGTATGAGGTAGATCCTTCTTTAGTGATTGATCCAGCTGATTTTGATAACTCAATGAAAGATGTTGTCGTAATCATTTCAGGGCAAGGTAAATCTTTATTCAAAACTATCAACAACATTGCTAACAATGAATTAGAATCGATTGTGTTTGATCAGGATGATGTCATTGTGGTCGCAAGTCCGGTTGTACCTGGTGTTGAAAATGAATTCAAGAGCATGGAAAATGACATGTACAAAAAAGAGGGTGAAATCATCGTCTTAGATAAGAATGTTTTGAGTATGCACCCTAGTAAAGAGGATTTGAAAATGATGATCTTCCTTACAAAACCAAAATACTATATTCCAATCAAAGGGGAATATCGTTTGTTGCACATGAATTCACAGATTGCGGTTGAAATGGGATATGATCCAAGTCGCATCATCATTTTAGATAATGGACAGGTTGCTACTTTTGAAAATCGCAAATTAGTTTCTTGCGCAATGGAATTAGAGCTTCATGAAACAATGATCGATGGAAAAGAAAACTGGGATATGGCAGGTGTCGTATTAAAAGATCGTGAAACATTGAGTACAGATGGTGTCATGATTTTAGCAATTGGTATCAACGCAAAGACAAAGAAAATCATTAATGGTCCAGATGTACAAAGTCGTGGATTGATCTATTTGCGTGATGCAGAATACATCACGGGTGATGTAGCTAAAATTATGGAAGATACGATCAACGAGGCGGTTGAAAATAAAACGTATGACAATTTAGAAACGCGTAACTTGATTCGTGATAAGGTTTCTAAATATCTTTATAAACAAACCGCAAAAAGACCGATGATTTTACCGGTTATTTTAGAAATAAACTTAAATAAGTAGAAAGTGGGGTAAGTATGGCAAAAGCCAGAAAAAAAACAACACGAAGAAAATCTACGAAAAAGAAAACACAAACGTCTTGGTTGCACTCAAACTTATTTCGTTTGTGTTTCCTTATTTGTATGATATGTATTAGTTTTATTGTCGTTTTAGAATTTGGCATTGTAGGAGCTTTTTTAAAACATTTCTTTGAATTCTTATTTGGAACTTTGACAAATGGATTATTTATTTTGAATGCTACCTTGTGTGCAGTTCTTATTTTCCATAAGGAACAGCCTGTGATTCGTAAGCGTTATATGTTTGGAATCTTATTTTTGGCACTTGGCTTAAGTTTGATTTCTTCGATTATAGAGTTTAAACCACACCCAGGTAGCTATGGCTTAAAATATATTATGGAAAATGCCGGTAATATTATTACGGGTCATTTGAAAACATATTCTGGATTAGCAGGGGCTTTGTTGCTATGTCTTTTTCAGTCATTATTCGATTATTCTGGAACCTATGTCATGGTACTATTGCTTTTTGTGCTAGCTATCTTAATGTTTGGTTATGAAAAAATTGTAGGTTTTGAAAGAAAACCTAAAAAAATAATGAAGAGTGCTCCAATCAAGGAAACACCTGTTTCGATTGATCGTAAAAACTTTATTTTTGAAGATGAAGATACAAATGAATCGAGTTTTCAAATTATTAATGCCGATCCTGTAAAACCTGTACAACCAGATGCTGTGGATGAAGAAAAAGAAATGGATGAGCCTTTGATTATTGGGGATTTAGAACCTAGAAAACCAAGCTTTATGGTGGATGTGGATGATGAACCGAGTCCTGTAGAGTTCAAAAAAGAAGTTCCTGTTGTCAATGAGGGTGTTGTAGAAAGGGTTGAACCTAAACATTATGTTGCGGATGAAAATTCGGATTTTAAAAACTATAAGCTTCCAAAATTAAATGTTTTAGAGGATATGGAAAGAAAATCAAGATCCAATGCGAATGTGACTACAGCGAAGGAAAAAGGTGAAAAACTGATTGAGATCTTACATGAGTTTGGTGTGGAGGCTAAGCTTGTACAAATTCATATTGGTCCAAGTGTCACAAAGTTTGAAATTAAGCCAGAACTTGGTGTTCGTGTGAATAAAATCAGTAACTTACAAAACGATATCAAGATGGGGCTTGCGGCTAAGGATATTCGTATTGAAGCACCGATCCCGGGTAAGGCAAGTGTTGGAATTGAAATTCCAAACGTTGAAAAGACAAGTGTTCAGATGAAGGATTTGATGCGTACAATACCGGATTCTATGAAAGATAAAAAGTTGCTTTTCTGTTTAGGAAAAGACTTAATGGGGAACAATGTCTATGGCGAATTAAATCGTATGCCACACTTATTGATTGCAGGAGCTACGGGTAGTGGTAAATCGGTTTGTGTCAATGCGATTATTTCTTCGATTTTAATGCGAACAAAGCCAGATGAAGTAAAATTAGTTTTGATTGATCCTAAAAAAGTGGAGTTTACTCCATATAATGATGTACCACATTTATTATCTCCAGTGATTACGGATGGTGATCTTGCCAATAAGGCATTAAAGGTCATTGTAGAAATCATGGACCGTCGTTATGACTTGTTTGGTGAATTAGGCGTTCGTAATATTGCGGCATATAATGAGTATGTCAAAAATCATGAAGATGATCATTTAAAAGTATTGCCTCGTATTGTGATTATTATTGATGAGTTGGCCGACTTGATGTTGGTGGCAGCTAAAGAAGTAGAAGCAAGTATTCAAAGAATTACACAACTTGCTCGTGCCGCCGGTATTCATTTGATTGTTGCCACACAAAGACCGAGTGTGGATGTCATTACAGGTGTTATTAAGGCAAATATTCCAAGTCGTATTGCGTTTGCGGTATCACAAGCTGTCGATTCAAGAACGATTTTGGACCAAGCTGGAGCAGAGCGTTTGCTAGGAAATGGAGATATGTTGTATTTACCAAATGGTGAGACGAGTCCTCGTCGTATCCAGGGTGTCTTTATTAAGGATGAAGAAGTCAATAACATTTGTGCATTTGTGAAATCGCAGGCAAGACCAAAATATGATGATGCCTTTATTCAATTAAAAGATTTACAAAATCAAGGAAATGAAGCGGGAAATGTTACGGCCGATCCTTTGTATGAGGAAGTGAAGCGTTTTGTGATCGCATCTAGAAAGGCAAGTACGTCTTTGATTCAAAGAAAGTTCTCTGTGGGCTATTCTAGAGCGGCAAGATTGATGGATGTTTTAGAGGCAAATGGTATCATTGGTCCTGCAAGAGGAAGTAAGCCTAGAGAAATTTTAGTGCAAAACACTTTAGAAGATGGCGTAGATTCTATATAATAAGAGAAGAAAGGAATTTAGTACTATGAATATATTTTTAAAATCAGCAGGAAAACAAGAGGGAACATCTTGCGTTTCAAATATGGTTCAATTGGGAGACTTCTTTTATTTAAGTGGTCAGACTGGACTTGGCGAAAGCATTCAGGAACAGACAATTACAGCCATCAATAAGGTAATTGATGTTTTATCAAACTATGGTTTACAGCTTCACCATGTTGTGAAGTTCACTGTGTATTTAAAGAATATCGAGGATAAAGAAGCATTCTTGAATACATTCAAAAACTTTGTCGATGAACCATTCCCAGCATGTACAATTGTAGAAGTATCGAATTTAGCCGATAATGCCACAGTATGTATTGAGGGTCTTGGCGTAAATACACTTCGTCATGAAGAACAAATGCAACAATCAAGTTGCTCACATGATTGTTCATCATGTGGTGGAGGTTGCCACTAATACACCGGTTAATCCGGTGTATTTTTATTTAGGTAGCGAAAAATTTGTTTTAGCGTTTGTTGGATTCGTTTGGGATGCTCACAATCGAGTTTGGTGCCATCATGAAATGTGATTGTGCAAGTGGACTCAAAGTAAGTGACATCTTTAATATTGGCATAATTGATCCAGATACAGTCATGTGCTTTTTTCGATTTGTTGGGAAAGTAGATCTCCTTTCTTGAAATGGATACAACAACAGGAATATATTTTTTTACTTTCATTTGATAGACAAAGGCTTCTTGTCTTCCTTTAAGGGTGGATCCATTTAATAAGCATTTTTCGTTTAGATAATTTTGCGTGCTTAAACTCTTGTAGTATAGCTTTTCATCTTCTTTAACTGTGCAAACAGTACTGGATTTGTATTCGTAGTATAAATAGTTCATACATACTATGATACGATTCCAATGTGAAAAAGACATAAAAAAAAGAAAGTTTCTTAAAAAACTTTCTATAACCATGAAATTGTATTTTCTGTACCCTTTTTGATTTTTTCAATGTTTGTACGATGTCTGTAAATCACAAGAACTGTCATTAGCCAGCTTGCGACAATAACTGAAATACTTTCCACGTTGAATCCTAGCATCAATGCCGTAATGTATAAGCTGCTTGCGATGGCTGCACACATACTTGCCAAAGATACATATTTAAATAGATATAGGACAACTAGAAACATGCCAAATGGTACAAGTAAGTAACTTGCGTCTTGAAATAAGAAAATGCTTGTAGAGAATAAGAAGCCAAACATTGTACTAACAGCTTTTCCACCATGGAATTTTGCGAAAACTGGATAACAATGTCCGATGCAGCAGGCTAGTCCTGTCCAGATACCGGCAACTTTCGATACTTGGGTTGCGATCGCAATCGCAAGAACAACTTTTAATACATCAAACGCAATGACAGAAATTCCCACTTTCTTTCCAAGAACTCTTCCTGCGTTCGTTCCACCTAGATTTCCTGAGCCATATTGGCGAATGTCTGTATGATAGAAAACTTTACCAATGATCAATGCGAAGGGTAAAGATCCTAATAAGTAACCTAATAAAATACATAAAATAGTTTTCATCTCTTCCACCTCAAAATTCATTTTAGCAGTTTTGATCCACTTAGTCGAGAATTGTATGGAAAAATTAATAATTTGACATAAATAGTGTGGATTTAAAATATATATTCAAAAATGAGCATTGAAACTCAACTTAACGAATTTAGGTACAATCAAGAAAGTGTGATGGGAACTCTTGAAATGGTTTAAGTATGAGGTATGTTAAGCACTCGAAATGTACATATATAGTGTCTATATAGCGTGTATAATGAGATGGATTTGACGGAATTTATGTGCACTTTTTTTGATTTGTTGATATAATAAAAATTACGTTGGAAAGTAGGGATAGTATGCCAAAACAACAATATGATGAAAGTAGTATCGTTATTTTAGAAGGTTTGGATGCCGTAAGAAAGCGTCCAGGAATGTATATTGGATCTACCGATTCAAAGGGTTTGCATCATCTAGTATGGGAAATTGTCGATAATGCGATTGATGAAGCTTTAAATGGCTATGGCGATGAAATCACAATTACACTAGAAAAAGATGGCAGTGTTACAGTAGAAGACCACGGGCGTGGAATGCCTGTTGGAAAACATAAATCAGGGGTGAGTACACTTCAAGTTATTTTTACCATTCTGCATGCTGGTGGTAAATTTACAAGTCATGGAGGCTATACAAGTGCTGGAGGATTGCATGGTGTAGGTGCAAGTGTCGTGAACGCTCTTTGTACATGGTGTAAAGTTATGGTACATGATGGAAAAGATGTATGGAGTATGACATTTGAAGATGGGGGAAGTAAGATTGGAAAACTTGAAAAAGTAGGAAAAACCAATCATACCGGAAGTATTGTTTCCTTTAAACCGGATCCGTCTATTTTTAAATCGCTTCACTTTTCATATTCAACCATTTGTGAAAGAGCCCAAGAAGATGCTTTCTTATTAAAAGGGTTAAAAATGATTGTACGCGATAAGCGAAAAGAAGAAAGAGAAGTCGTTTACCAATATGAAGATGGATTAAAAGCCTTTATTGAAGAAGTGAATCAAGATCATACGCCAATGCATGATCCAATTAGTTTTAGAGGTGAAAGTAACCAGATCATTGTAGAAGGATGTTTCCAATATACAGATGAATATCAAGAGAACATTTTCTCATTCACAAACATGGTTCGCACACGTGATGGAGGATCTCATGAAACAGGGGCGAAACAAGCTTTTACGAAAGTCTTTAATGAATATGCTCGTAAGAATGGTTTCTTAAAAGAAAAAGATAAAGGATTTGATGGGAATGATGTCAGAGAAGGTTTGACATTAGTTATCAATCTGACAATTCCAGAAGATTATCTACAATTTGAAGGGCAGACCAAAGAAAAGTTAGGTACACCAGAAGCTAAGCCAGCAACAGAAACGGTGGTATCGGAAAACCTTCGTTACTTCTTGGAAGAAAATAAAGAGGTTGCCAATGCTCTAGTACGTAAGATCATCAAGGCAGCTCAAGCTCGTAATGCCGCAAGAAAAGCGCGTGCCGATATTCGTAATGGAAAAGGAAAGAACCGTTCGGAAAGAGTGTTATCTGGAAAGTTGGCATCGGCTCAAAGTAAGGATGCCAGAAGAAAAGAATTATATCTAGTCGAAGGGGATTCTGCGGGTGGTTCTGCAAAACAGGGGCGTGATTCAAAATACCAAGCGATTCTTCCTTTGCGTGGTAAAGTATTGAATACAGAAAAGGCAAGTCTAGAAGCTATCGAAAAGAATGAAGAGTTAAATACCATTATTCATGCCTTAGGTGCTGGTGTAGGTGCAAATTTTACAGTTGAAGATTCAAACTACTATAAAGTCATTATCATGACCGATGCCGATGATGATGGAGCTCACATTCAAAACTTATTATTGACATTCTTCTATCGTTATATGCGTGATTTAATTACGCATGAAATGTTGTATATTGCCTTGCCACCACTATATCGGATTGCCAAGGCGGGTAAAGAATACTATTTATATACAAATGAAGAATTAGATGAGAAAAAAGCCGAATTAAAAAATGGTTACACCATTACACGATATAAAGGTCTTGGTGAAATGAATGCCACTCAGCTTTGGGATACCACAATGAATCCTGAATCAAGAACTTTACTTTGTGTGACCATTGAAAATGCAATGATGGCTGAAAAAAGAGTGACTGAATTAATGGGAGATAAGGCAGAGCTTCGTCGTAACTGGATCGAAGACAATGTTGTATTTACTCTAGAAGATGATTATAAGGAGGTAAATGCGTGAAAGAAAAAGAAGTAAAACATAATGTTTTAAAGAATTCTTTAGAAGATATCATGGCCGATCGCTTCGCCAGATATTCTAAATATATTATTCAAGAGCGTGCTTTACCAGATGCAAGAGATGGCTTAAAGCCAGTACAAAGACGTATTTTATATGCGATGTATGAAGATGGGAATACTTACAACAAGCCATATCATAAATCCGCAAAAACAGTCGGTAACGTCATTGGTAACTATCACCCTCATGGGGATAGATCTGTATATGATGCGATGGTTCGTATGTCACAAAATTGGAAGATTACTAATCCTTTAATTGACATGCAAGGAAACAATGGATCTATCGATGACGATCCGGCAGCTGCGATGCGTTATACAGAAGCGCGTTTAGCCAAAATCAGTGATTTCTTGTTGCAGGACATTGATAAAGATACAGTGGAATGGGCACCCAACTTTTCCGATGAAAAGATGGAACCCACTGTACTTCCTGCTCGCTTTCCTAACTTATTAGTCAATGGTATTACAGGTATTGCAGCTGGATATGCTACAAATATTCCACCACACAATTTAAATGAGGTGGTTCAAGCAAGTATTTATCGTATTTCACACCCCGATTGTTCATTAGAAGAATTGATGCAGTTTGTGAAAGGCCCTGACTTTCCTACAGGCGGCATCGTGATGGGACTTGACGGAATCAAACAAGCCTTTCAAACAGGTCGTGGACGTATTTTAATTCGTTCGAAAGTGGAAATTGTACCAACACGTACAATTAAGCAAATTGTGATTCATGAGATTCCTTATGAAGTAATCAAGTCGAACTTGGTAAAGAAAATTGATGAGATTCGTTTAAACAAAAAAATCGATGGCATTTTAGATGTGCGTGACGAAAGTGATCGTACGGGATTAAGAATTGTCGTGGATCTTAAAAAAGATAGTAATGATGAACAGATCTTAAACTATTTATATAAAAATACAGATCTTCAAATATCATACAATTACAACGTCATTGCGATTGTGAACAAGGCACCCGTACAAATGTCATTAGCCATGATGTTAGATGCCTTTATCAACCACAGAGAAGATGTAGTGATTCGTAGAAGTAAATATGATTTAGCCTCTAAAAAAGATCGTGCACACATATTAGAAGGCTTGATCAAAGCTGTAAGTGTAATGGATGAGATCATTCGTATCATTCGTAAATCAAAAGATAAGGCCCATGCCAAAAAGAATTTGATTGAACGTTTTGACTTTACAGAAAAACAAGCAGAAGCCATTGTCGTAATGCGCTTATATCGTTTAACAAATACAGATGTTAAAGAATTAAAGGCAGAATTTAAACAACTACAATGTGATATTGCCGAATTAGAAAAAATCATTTCAGATAAGAATGAACTTCATAAAGTCATGGTGGAAGAATTAGAAAAGGTGAATGAAGAATTTAATACACCTCGTCTTTCGGATATTATACATGAAGTGAAAGAAATCGTAATTGATGAAAAGGCTATGATCTCCAAAGAAGAATGTATGATCACAATTACGCGTGATGGCTATATCAAGCGTGTATCTATGAGAAGCTATAATGCTTCTAGTGAATCCATGACACAACGAAAAGATACAGATTCATTAGTATGTTACGGAGCGAGTCATACATTACAGACATTAGTTTTCTTCACAAACCGTGGTACATATGGATATATTCCGGTTTACCAGATAGAAGAGGCAAAATGGAAAGATTTGGGTGGTCATATCTCAAATTATATTAAGATGGATTCAAGTGAAAAAATTATCGCAGCCTATGTATTGGATTCCTTTAAAACAGGAGTTCATGTCATAAGTGCAAGTCGTCATGGTATGATCAAGCGTACCGAATTAAAAGAATTTGAAGTTTCACGTTCTAATAAAACAATGGCTTGTATGAAGATTGGGGCTATGGACGAAATGATTAGTGTATCTTTATCTTATAAACCAGATGATCAAGTCATTCTAGTAAGTGAACAAGGCTATGGCTTGATGTATCCAGTTGAACAAATTCCGTTGGTTTCAAATAAATCCAAAGGTGTGAAGGCGATGAATCTATCAAAGGATGATTGCGTAGCTTCTATTTGTGTCAGTCAAAATCGTGAGGAACAAGTCTTAGTTTCTACGACAACCCTTTCTTTAAAGCGTATGAAACAAACGGAGATTGCGCCATTAAATCGTCCGGCGAAAGGAAATCGTATTTGTAAGTTAGTGAAGTCCAATCCGAATGTTATATTAAATGTACATATGGTCGATTTAAAAACACCATTTGAAATTTATACAGAAGATATTATGCGTTTTGAGGCAAAAGAAATCAGTTTGATGAATGCTCAAGCGACATTCTCTTCACCACTAGGCAAAGTAGACAAGTTTGAGTGGGTCTCACCACTTGAAAATGTTACGGATGGTTCATGGGTCAAACAAGATGATTTTGAACAACCATCTTTATTTGATGAGGAAAAAGCATGAGTAAACAACAAGCTAATTTAGTATGCCTTTTGGTTGCGGCCATTTGGGGTGGCGGGTTTATTGCGACCGATGCAGCTTTGCGGACATTTGATCCTTTTACTGTTTTAATGATTCGCTTTATTGGCGCTAGCATCGTTAGTATTATTGTATGTTTAGTCAGTCGTGTAAAGATTTCTAGGGAAGCCTTATTTCGTGGAAGTATTTCAGGTGTTTTAATGTACTTAGCTTTTGCGTTTCAAACCTTCGGCTTATTCTTAACGAATACAGGTCAAAATGCCTTTTTAACAGCTGTCAACGTCGTTCTTGTACCCTATATTGTATGGCTGTTATGGAAAAAGAAACCGAGCAATCGTCAACTTGCGGCAAGTGTTGTTTGTCTTGCAGGAATTGCCTGCCTAAGCTTATCTAAAGGGTATTTCTCATTTAGTTTTGGCGATAGTTTATCTTTAGCATGTGCCTTCATCTTTGCGTGTCACATCATATCTTTAGAGTATGCGACAGAAAATTCGAATTCAATTGCGATCAATGCTGTACAAATGAGTGTTGCGGCTATCCTTTCGATTCCACTGGCATTAAGCTTAGAAACGATACCACAAGCAATCACTGCACATGCGTATATGAGTTGTGCTTATATGATCGTAGTGGCAACGTTCTTGGCATTTCAACTTCAGACTTTGGCACAAAAATATACAGATGCATCGAGTGCGAGTGTTCTTTTATGTACAGAATCCTTATTTGCGAATGTATTTGGATTCTTATTGTTGCATGAAGAGAAAAGTCCAATTATGGTTTTAGGGGGACTTTTGATCTTTGTTTCCATTATTTTAACGGAATATAGTGGTCAATTCATATTGTCAAAATCCCAAAAAGATAGTAGAATAGATGAGTAGATAGTGAGGTTGACTAAAACATGGTTTCATCAATTTTATATACGATAGTGGGAGCCATCATTGGTGGCTTGGTTACTTTCTACTTCACTCGTAAGAAGTTTGAAAAAGAAATTAAAGAAAATCCACCAATTAATGAAAAGATGATTCGTGCAATGTTCTTACAAATGGGACGTAAACCTAGTGAAGCACAGATTCGTCAAATCATGAAATCGGTAAACGCAAACCGTAAATAATGATAAAGTGTCTTATGACACTTTTTTTCTTTTCCTAGGTTGTTTGCGTAATGAAAGTTTTGGTTATATAATAGTAATAAATAAGTTATAGTTTTAGAAGAGGTTTTTATGAAAGATTTTGATTCCAGTCGCATCTATCAAATACTAGGCGATGAATTTAAAAACATCTATATTGTGGATTGTGAAGATCAACAAATTCATACTTTTAAGGAAACATTGGAGTTGCCTGGTTTCTCGTCATGTACGAGTTATAACGATGCGATGAATCAATATATTGATGATCGTGTTTACGACAAGAATCGTGACATGTTACGAATGGCTCTTTCATTTAACTCTTTATTTTCTAGGTTAGAAAAAACGGAAAATTTTAATGTTCATTACCAATCTAAAAATAATTCGGAAGTTCATTTTATGTACTCACACTTTGGGCGTGTAATGGAAGATGGTCGATTAAGGCAAATCATCATTGGTTTTGCGAATGAAGATTTGGATATTCGTAGAAACAATATTGATATGTTTAATAATTCATTGCCTAGTAATGTGGTCAAAAGAAAAGTATTGATTGTCGAAGATAATGAAATCAACCGGGAAATTTTAAAGGTAACTTTAGAAGATGATTATGATGTACTTGAAGCTGTAAATGGAGAAGAAGGATTAAATATCTTATCTCAATACTATAAAGATATATCACTTATCTTATTGGATGTGGTGATGCCTGTTTGTGATGGCTTTGAATTCTTATCACGCCAAAAATCCGATTCCTTGTTGGCAAGTATTCCCGTTATTGTGACAACTGGAAATAACTCGCAAGAAGATGAATTAAAGTGTTTAAGTCTAGGTGCTGTGGATTTTATCACTAAGCCCTATAATGCGCTAATTGTGAAGAGTCGAATCGATAGTGTAATCAAACTTAGAGAATCAAGCATGACTTTGGCCGCTATTGAAAAAGATGAATTGACAGGTCTATATACAAGACAAGCCTTTTATCATCACGCAAGAACATTTACACATTTTATGACGGAAGAAAAGTTTAATGTGGTTATCCTAGATGTTTCGGATTTTAAATTGATCAATGGTACATATGGCACAAAGAAAGGAAATGAAGTATTGGTTTACCTTTCAAATGCCTTTCGATATTATGTGAAGAATGGCTTGTTGACGCGTTATGAAGGAGATCAGTTGTTAGGATTGTTCCATAGTAAAGTTAAGATGGATGTTGAAAGAATCAACAGGAACATAAATAAAATTGCCGAAGAAGCACCCATACCAAATATTCGTATCAAAGTGGGTATTTATGAAGATGTAGATACAAATCTTTCTATTCCTGTTATTTGTGACCGTGCATTGATGGCAGAAAAGAGTATCTCCAAAGATTTTAAGACCAATGTGGCCTTTTATACAGATGAAATGAATCAAAAGCAGTTAGTACAAAGACAAATGGAAAATGACTTTAAATCTGCGATTGCGAATAGAGAATTCAAGGTGTATTATCAGCCAAAGTATGATGTGAATACAGAAAATATTGTGGGTGCTGAAGCTTTGGTTCGTTGGCAAAAACCCGATGGTACATTGATTTCACCTGGAGCCTTTATTCCATTGTTTGAAAGTGATGGATTAGTTGTTCATTTGGATGAATATGTATTTGAGAATGTTTGTCAGTTCCAAAAAGAAAGAATGGAAAACAAACTTCCTATGGTTCCTATTTCGGTTAACCTTTCTCGTGCCAGTATTCATTTTAATGATGTCGTGGAGCATTATGTGGATATTGTGAATCAGAAACAAATTCCGTTTGAATGTGTTCCAATTGAATTAACGGAATCTGCGACATTGTATTCAGAGAAGATTCTTGAAATTACAGATCAATTGGTAAAAGCAGGATTTACGCTTCACATGGATGATTTTGGTTCAGGCTATTCTTCACTGACATCTTTAAATGAGTTGAACTTTAGCACTGTAAAATTAGACAAGAGCTTGATTAATTATATAGATCAAGCGCGTGGAAAGAAAATAGTGCAACAAGCCATTGATTTAGGTCATGGACTGGATATGAAGGTTGTTGCCGAAGGTGTTGAAAGTAAAGAACAAAGGGATTGTTTAAAAGAAATGCATTGTGATATGATTCAAGGCTTCTATTATTCAAAGCCTTTAAAACAAGAAGATTTTATTGAGAAACTAAGAGCTTGATTAAGCTCTTTTCTTGTTTAAGAGATTCTGCCATTAAAAATCATGCGTTAAGATATCACAAAATTAAAAGTAGATGCGATTGTGAATATCACAAACCAATGTTTTGAATTCATGTTGTAACATATGTATATTAAATTAAAGCACTATATTCATTTTTTAATTATTTATCCTAACATCTACCAATCTAATTCATCTTATAACTAAAGTCATGCGTGTTCTTAGATTGCTTTACAAATGTCACTTTCTTGGCAATCATTTTAGTTGTGATAAAAACTATACTGTAACCAAATGATGAATAAATTGTGCAGAAATTGTTTTTGCATGGGTGGCAATTCTTATTTCTTGGCACAAATATGGATGTAATCGATGTTGCCATCAAAAGTGTTCGAACTTGTGGTGTTGTTGATGGGTTATGGAAATTAAAATAGAAAAGCGTAAGTAAGAAGCATTATGTGTGGTTCTTTTCTTTATGGGTTAGATTTATTACAATTATGATTAGTGAGAAAAAGGCTAGAATTATGACAAATAATATAGTAGCAGATATCAATCCTATTTTAGATGTGATCGCAATCATCAATCAGGCAACGAGTGAAGAAGAAATACGCAAATGTATTCCTGATTTATTAGAATATCTAGGCATGTGTTCTTTGGCTAGTCATGTCTGCCTGTTGGAGTTGTCGAATGACTTTAAAAAGACATATGAATGGACCGATTCTGTACCTATATTTGCGATGACGCCCAATGCATTTGGGGATGATATTGAACGTACAAAAAAGATGGGGATGGCTGAGCATTTTTCTAAGCTTTTGGCGATGGAAAAAGTAATTGAAGCGATTGGTAATTATTCGAAAAAATAACTAAAATATAACCAAGTTAAAGATATAATTGAATAAATGAAAGTTAGGTCCTATATGCAGACAATCATACGATATGAATTGGTCATTAATGAAGCGTTGCGTTTTACGCTTATGTTGGATACACCGGATGAACAGATCAATGAGTTTATTCGTTTTTTTTTGGAAAACATATTGGATGTGATCGAATTTATAATGCAATCTAAGAACACTCGTGACTTTAGTCATGAGATGAATTGGATAT
>OLPV01000473.1_pt1 | contig 35169 bp, 24 predicted proteins | sample 1671961 | NCBI WGS metagenome assembly OLPV01 (sample SAMEA3136630, study PRJEB25190) | human gut metagenome | biome: human gut; feature: human-associated habitat; material: faeces | place: Austria | collected 2013 | reverse complement strand
TTAGAGCTGTTGGGTTAATTTTTACGCTTGTTGGGGCCGGCTTTACTGTTACCTTACAGGTGGCTGTTTTGCCGTTGGCGGTTTTTACAGTTATCACGGCTGTGCCTGTGGCTTTAGCTGTTACTTTGCCTGTGTTGCTTACTGTAGCTACACTGCTGTTGCTTGTAGACCAGGTGCAGGTCTTGTTTTTAGCGTTTGCCGGCAAAACCGTGCTTATCAAACCATAGCTTTCGCCCTTGCCAAGTGTTAGGCTGCTTTGGTTCAGCTTTACCCCTGTAGGTACTGCCGGCTCTGCAGGTGCTGTGCCCTCAACAAACTTAAAGCCGTTGTCCTTTGCGTACCTTTCTGCCGCCGTTCCTTTTTTGCCGTATATGGTGAAGCCGCTAATTTTAGCGTACTGTTTGTTACTATATGTATATCCGAATGCATAATCACCTATATATGTAACACTGCTTGGTATGGTTACACTCCTTAAGCCTGTGCAGTCATAAAATGCACCATAATATATTTCTGTAACACTGTTTGGTATAGTTACACTCTTTAAGCCTGTACAGCCTGAAAATGCTTGACTACTTATTTCTTTAACACTGCTTGGTATGGTTACACTCTTTAAGCCTGTGCAGCCATAAAACACCTCCATATCTATATATGTAACACTGCTTGGTATGGTTATGCTTGTTAAGCCTGTGCAGCGACTAAACGCAGCCAAACCTATTTTTGTTACACCGTTTGATATGGTTACACTCTTTAAGCCTGTGCAGCGACTAAACGCACCCCAGCCTATTTCTGTAACACTGCTTGGTGTGGTTACACTCTTTAAGCCTGTGCAGCCATAAAACGCCTCCATATATATATATGTAACACTGCTTGGTATGGTTATGCTTGTTAAGCCTGTGCAGCCATAAAATGCACTATAACCTATTTTTGTAACACTGCTCGGAATTACATATGATGATCCCTTGGCATTTGGGTATACCAAAATTTCGGTTTTATTCTTGTTAAAGAGTACACCGTCTACAGAGGTATAATTCTTGTTACTTTTGTCTACTGTTATGTTTTTTAAGCCTGTACAGCCACCAAATGCATGCTCACCTATTACTGTAACACTGCTTGGTATGGTTACACTTGTTAAGCCTGTGCACTCTTTAAATGTATTATTCTCAATTTTTGTAACACTGCTTGGTATGGTTACACTTGTTAAGCCTGTGCAGCCATAAAATGCATAATAACCTATTTCTGTAACACTATTTGGTATGGTTACACTCGTTAAGCCTGTGCAGCCATAAAACGCTCTCTCACCTATTACTGTAACCTTATACCCGTCAATAGTGCTTGGTATGGTTACTGTTTTACTGCCGTTGTCTATGTATTTTGTTATGCCGGCAGTGCCGTCATCTAATACATCGTATTCAAAGCTGCCGCTTGTTTCAGCCCCTGCGGCAAACGGTATAATGCTGAATATGCCTATAACCATAATTGCCGACAATAACACTGAGGTTATTTTGTTTAATTTTGTCATAAGTTTTTCCTCCCTAATATAAATTCATTATTTAACTAATCTAATACAAAGCAAAGAGATAAATTATATTATTATTGCCGTAAGCATATTATTATTGAAATTAAGGGCATAGCCTGTCTTAGTACGATACGGCAAATTTTACTTTTTGTCCCTCCTTTTTTTGCTGTTGTAATGAGCATATTTACTATTTACTTTGTATTTAATCCATACATTGCCAACGGATTATTTTATTGTGCGGAATTATTGCATTCTGCACATATATTTAGGCAATGTGTTGATTAGCTTGTTGTAATTTACCTACAAGAACATTTTAACAAATAATTTTATATAATTCAATATGTGACAGTGGGTGTGACACCAAATTTTTTATTTTGACTATTTGCATATATTGCCCTTGTTATTAGGGCGGTAAATTAGTTATACTGCACTATTATAATTGATTTTTGTTTACGCATATTATAAAATGAAGTTGAACATTTTTAAATAAAACTCAAGTGATATTTTTGAGTATTTCTGTACAGTTAATTATATCTACTGCCATCAGCCATATTGGCTTTGCATATAAAGTAAACGATGAGGGGAAAAAAACAGATAATATGCTATAACAAAATGTGGCAATCGGGGTGCTGAGATATATGTACGAATATTTTTTTAAATCGAGTAGGAGACTACCCATTAGTTGAGTAGCCGACCTCTCACACCACCGTGCGTACCGTTCGGTACACGGCGGTTCAATCATATTGAGTGCACAGACTTGTACGCTTCGGATATGTCATAATATCCCCGGCGTGCAAGTCTTTCGTTTGTTATGGTATGATGTAATATGCCACTTCTTGCAACAGCCCAATAGCCTTTCCGAGTGTTTCCGTTTCGGTAAGCCTGCCATTCGGGCATACCCAATTTCTTTAGGTTTGCCACCTTTGTTTTTGGCTTCTTCCATTGCTTCCAGATATACATCCGTATTCTTCTTCGCAACCACTCGTTCCATTGCTTCATAAGTGTTTCCATTTCCGCTATTCCGTAATATCCAAGCCATCCTCGCATAAATACCTTTATGTTGTTTAACACGGTATCAAGCTTCCTGCCCTGACTACGGGAAGTTAGTTTTCGCAGTTTATCTTTGGCTTTCTTCTTCGACTTTGCGTGAACTCGGATATATGCACCCTTTCTGTTCCTTCCCATCGCAAAGCCGAGAAACCGAAATTTCGGATTGAATATACACTTACCGCTCGGCTCTTTTCCGTATTTACCTTAAGCTTTAATTTCTTCTCAAGATATGCCGCACTTGTTCCGAGCAATCTTTCTGCCGCACGCATACTCTTTGCTAAAATAAGTATATCGTCTGCGTATCGGATTACCTTTACTCCTCTGCCCTCAAACTCCTTATCGAATTTATCAAGATAGATGTTGGCAAGTAGCGGTGAAAGATTTCCGCCCTGTGGCGAACCCTCCTTCGTTTTCATTACTATGCCGTTTTCCATTACTCCGCTTTTAAGATACTTCTTGATTAAATCAATCAGCCTCTTATCTTTGATGTCCTCTCGGAGCATATTCATAAGAAGTTCGTGATTCAGCGTATCAAAATATTTGGATAAATCAAGGCATACTGCATATTTGTACCCCTCGTCCGCATATTCCTTTACTTTGAGTATTGCGTCCTTTGCACTTCTGTGCGGTCTGTAGCCGTAGCTTCCGTCCGAAAACTTTGGCTCATAGATTGGTATCAGCACCTGTGCTATTGCTTGTTGGATAATGCGGTCTATGACTGTCGGTATTCCGAGCTTTCTCACTCCCCCGTTATCCTTGGGAATTTCTACTCTCCTGACAGGCGACGGCTTGTATTTGCCGTTCCTTATACTTTCGAGCAGTTCATTCCTATGTTCTTTCAGCCACGGGAGGGCTTCATCTATAGTCATACCGTCAACTCCGCCTGCTCCCTTATTGGCTTTTACCCGCTTGTAGGCTTTGTTCAGATTATCTCTGTTCAGCACCTTTTCAAGCAAGTCTGCACCGTCCTTTCGGTCAACCTCTCGACTTTCGGTACTGTACGCTTCTGCATACTCTTCGTGTTCCACACTATCCCTTTGCAGGAAGCCGCCGTTTTCGGCGTATTCTGTTTTCATCATACCGACCTCCTTTAGTCTCTTACTCAGAACTTATGATTGTTCGGTCCTTCCCGAAAAAAATTTATTTCCTCAGTACTATGACCTCTGCTGACTTCTTGCAGTTCGTTGTTACTACGGAAAATTATTCCGCCTGCAAGACCTCCTCGGGTAAGCGTAATCACTTTCACCTCATATATCTGCTGCATTTACACCTTGAAATTCGGGCAGTATTGGACTTCGTTTTGTCTTGGAAACTCGTCCGTTTCAAGTATGCCTTATATGCAATTTCTGTTCGTCAGACCGAGGTTTTACCTCCGACTTCTTTCAGACTCCGTCTCACGGCGGACGCCATTGTCTTCGGCTAACAGTTCCTACTGCCAAGCCTGTAGCGGACTTTCACCGCCAAGTTATTACGCGTGCCGAGCACACAAGAAATACGGCACAGCGGTTTTTATGACCTCTGTGCCGTATTTGCGATGTTTCCGTGATGGTTCGTTAATTGTTACTTATCTCTGATTATTTGACGGAATGCCTTTTCCTCTTATCAAATACCGTTACACCTGTCAGAACACCGCCGCTGATAGCCGGTGGTCTTGCATCCTTTTAAATTCGAACAATCATCCGAATTAAATTAGTTTTTTCTTCCTTACAATCGCCGAAACAAGCGAAACAATATTCCAAAGAAGGGACCCTCCGGAAAGAGAAACTGCTGCGGTAGCAAGGGGCTTGGAAACACTGACCCTATCGCTGATTGCGGAAATATTGCCCGCATCCAGCGTTGTGTTGTCGGTCAGCGTAAGGATCAGGTTGCCGTCATCGTCAATACGGCAGCCCTTAATTCCGATGCCGTCTTTGCCGTCAGCACCATCCTTACCGTCTTTTCCGTCTGTGCCGACGATCTTGCCGAGGTTGGTAACAACTCCGTCGGTAAAGGTGATGATAAGATTGCCGTCTGCGTCAATATGCGCTGACTGGATTCCGGTTCCGTTCAAGCCGTTCGAACCATTTGATCCGTCTTGACCGTTTTGACCGTCCTGACCGTCCTTGCCTGCGTCACCCTTGTCGCCCTTGGCTCCGGTGACATTTCCGAGATTGTACACAGTGCCGTCAGTCAGAGTGATGATGAGGTTGCCGTTTTCATCTACAACAGCATCCTTGATGCCGACTCCGGCAGCGCCGTTGTTTCCGGCATCGCCCTTGTCGCCCTTATCACCTTTATCGCCCTGGTCGCCTTTATCACCCTTAGCTCCGGTGATCTTACCGAGGTTGTGTACCGTATCGTCAGTCAGTGTAATAACAAGGTTGCCGTTTTCGTCGATTGCTACCAACTTCACGCCTACACCGGCAGCACCGGTTTCACCCTTGTCGCCGTTGTTTCCGGTTACCTTGCCTGCATTATACACAGTGTCGTCAGTCAGCGTAATAATCAGATTTCCGTTCTCGTCGATCGTCACTGATTTAACGCCGACACCAGTAGCACCAGTATCACCTTTGTCACCTTTATCGCCCTGGCTGCCTTTATCTCCGGTGACCTTGCCTGCGTTATGCACGGTGTCGTCGGTCAGCGTAATAATCAGGTCGCCGTTCTCGTCGATCGTCACCGATTTAACGCCTACGCCTGTAGCACCGGTTTCGCCTTGGTCGCCCTTATCGCCTTGGCTGCCTTTATCTCCGGTAACCTTGCCGAGGTCAATCACGGTGTCATCGGTGAGGGTAATAATGAGATTGCCGTTTTCGCTTATTACAACGGATTTTACACCTACGCCGGTGTCACCCGTATCACCCTTGTCGCCTTGATCGCCTTTGTCACCCTTGACATCGGCTACAATAACGGTAATGAGCATATCGCCGTCCACCGTAAAGGTGACTTCGGTCTTATTGATTTCGGAGAGCAGCTCGCCGCCGATGTACCAGCCCTTGAGAATATAGGTCGGGTCAAGCGTTACGGTTGCGGTAAGCCGTGTTCCCTCACGAAGCTTGTCACCGCTTGAAATCTTTTCTTTATCGTTTTTAACCGAAAGGATACAGCCATCAATAGTTGTGGGGAATGTGACCGTATATTCCGGTATCTCCTCGATTTTCACCGAGATATTGGTATCCGCCTTGATTGCGCCGGTTTTATAGGTATAGCTGCCGTCGCCGTTGTCGATCCACGAAGCTGCGTCCGCAAGGCGGTAGTTTTCATTCGGCTTGACCGTTACGATGATTTCATCGCCGTAACGGACGGTTTTGCCGCTTACGAAATCTTTGTCACCGTTTTTGATTGTCATATCTGCGTGCTTCGGGTTATCCACCGTAACCGTGTATTGTTCGATTTTGGTGAAATACACCTGAATGTCGGTTTCGGCGTCCACAACAAGCTCATAATCATACTGGCTGTACAGCTTGTCGTCGATCGTTACGGTGTCAACCTTGCCGCCACGGGTAATGACGAGCTTCTGCACACGGTAATTTTCCGCTGCCTGTGCAGTAAGAGTAATTTTCGTGCCGACGGGAATGCCTGCGCCTGACTGATAGCCCTGCTCGGTCGCCACGGCACCGGTCTGTTCACCGCTTGCGGCAGAATAGGTCAAGCCCACACGCACGGGAACATCGAATTCCACACCGATCTCGGTGTCCTTTGTAATGGTCATGGTGAAGCTTTTACCGCTTTGTCCCTCGGCGTCATCCGTCCATGCGCGGAACTTGCAGCCCGCGTCCGTCTTGACGGTGAAGGTCAGCTTGGAATTTACAGGAACATACACGCTGTTATTCTCATTCAGAGTAACTCTGTCGCCGTTTGCATCGGTGATTTCCACCGTACCGCCCTCTGCCGGGAGATTGACCTTTACAAGCCTGCCGATTTCAGAAAGACTTACGAATTCTGCCTCGACTGTGTATTTTTCGGAAGCAAGCCCCAATGTATAGCTGTTAGAGCCTGCCGCGTCTATAGTTTCGGTGGTGCCACTTGCGTCGGTAATTTTCCATGATTTCAGTCCGTAGCCCTTGCCGGGTACGGCGGTAAAGGTCACATTATCGGTAACCGTGCCGCCGGGGGCATTCAGAGGAACTTCGCCCACCGCCGCGCTGACCGTACCAATCACCGTGCCGTCTGCCGTGTAGGTATCGGTAAATGTGATCTGAGCGGAATTTATTGCTCGCTTGGTGGAAACACGCATATTGGCTTCACCGTTCAGAGTAAAGGCACATACGATTGTTCCGTCTTTTTCGGGTGTGAATACCATTGTTTCACCGCCGTTGTCGAGGTTAAGGGATACAAGCTCATACCGCCCGCTTTTCGGGGTGACCTTTACCTTGATGATTTCGCTCTCGCTGATCTCATCTCCGGATTGGATCTCAACATTGCCGAGATGCCGCACCTTGATGTCGGCAGCCTTTGCGTTATCCACTGAGTAGTTGACCTTATAGTCCCTCTTTGCCGTGGTAACTTCGGCAATATTCGACCATGTGCTTTCCTTTTCTTTGCCGTCCACCTTGCAAACGGAGGTAACAGCAAAACCAAAGTTGGTATTGGTTTTCAGGTTCTCAATCTCATAGGATGTCGTATCGGCAGGAAGCAGATCGGAAATTTTCGTACATTCGCCGTTTTCCGCGCGATACACATAGTAACCCTCTACCTCCGGCCAACCGGGGGTCTTGTCGGGCTGAGACCATGTAAGATGCACCGCATCATCTGCAAACAGGTTTGCCTCTAAATCATCTACTGCAGGAGCAGGTGTGCTGACATTTGATAGGCTGTAGCCGATAAAGACGGTCTTGTTGCCTTCCTCACCATAGAGGTGTCTGAACCACTGCCCCAGCGTCCAGTCAAAGGTATACTGCGTGTAAATGCTTGCCGGGATTCCTTCCTCGGCAAGAGCCGGGCCGTCAATGTCGTTGACCGCACCGATGCATCCCTGCGAGGAGGTTTTGGTGGTCGAAACGCCCGAACCGTTGCTGTAACTCAGACTTGTTTCAAAGCCCACATCGTGCGAGAATAGGATACCGTCGCCGAACACGCCGAAGCTGATGGAGAAGTTGAAGTAAAATCCGTGAGAAATATCCTCGGAGACCGATTTGATATTGCTCTTGGAATAGGAGACCTCATTCAGACCTCCCGCATAGCCGAGGCGGATGGTATTCTGGCTGAGCTGCTCTGCGCCGATTGCACTGTATGCGCCCCAGCCCAACTGATTGTACATATAGGGGTTGCCCTCGTTGCCGTCCAGCCAGTTTTCCGCTTCGTTGATTTTTTCAAGACGGTAGTAGCAGGCTTCATCTTTGGAGGTCTTATCCGACTCCTTGGTGATGGCGCGATTGCCCTTTTTCTCCATATAGGCGTTGTATTCGTCGGCAAAGCTGTTGTAGTCGTCAATGCTCATCTGCTGATACACCGGCTGCTGCGGAATCGACAGGCTCATTGCCGTGCCATCAGACCACTCGCCGTTTTCGTCCAGCACCTCATAGCAGTAGACAAATACCGGTGTTCTTGCAACCAGTGCCGTGTTATATGCCTGCGCCTTGACAGTCATGGCGTATTCGGTTTCCAGCGCTTCAGTGTAGGTCTTGCTCCATTCAAGAGAATAGCCCGCTGAAATATTTAGTTCAAAGGGGGCAAGCAGTCCGCCATAGCTGTAGGACATACCCACGCTGTAGGAAACATTTTTCGAGGAAGATTGCTCCAGCTCGTAGCTTTCGGTTATGGTATAGTCGGTCTCGTTATTTGCCGAGTCGCCCAGCGTTGCAAAGTAGGGCGCCGCCTGCATGACCGCCTTGACCTCCGGGTCGCTGTAGGCGTAGCTTACGCCCTTGTAGCGGGCGATAACGCCGTCCTGGTCGCGGTCGCAGGATGTGAGCAGCACCTGCGCTCCGCAGCCGTAGTTGCCGCCGTTCGCATTGTTTGGCCCCCAATCGGAGAGCGTTGTTTTGAATCCTGTCGCAGTGCCGTATTCGTCTTTAGAATCACTATATACGCCGGTGATCATACCCTTTTTGAAGGAATAAACATCATCCTTGTCTCGGCAAGAAGCAACAAACACGATCTGCTCTCTGCCGACGGTATTTCCGTCAAAATTGCCCACGGCAACCGAGCGGAACAATTCTTCCTTGCCGCCAAGTCCATCGGTGAACTGAAATCCACTTACCGAATAGCCCTTGGAAGAAACTGCATCAAACTGACCTGCGGTAGCGTTGTATGTATAGATTGAGCCATTGAGAAAGAGGTAGTCAGCTACGGTACTGCCGTCGAAAGCGACCGCCTCCGCGGTTGTATACAAGACAATCTTGTCATCGCAGCTTTTCTGCGTCCATTTATTGGAGTTCATGGTCTTTACAGCGCCTTGCACAAAGCCCTTGTTATGATTGTTGAGAAGCACAGAGTATGCAAATTTTTCTTCATTCTGGAGTATAAGACCTCCAATAATTGCTAATATGGAATTATTTGGGTCTATCGTGCCGCTCTTTTCTACTCCGACAACAGCGAAGTCCTCGTAGCCGTCGTTGTTGAAGTCGCCGCTGACGAGTGAAACCGCGTCGATGGTCGTAGCACTATATTTGCCGTTACTGTCTGGCTGAGTTTTATCCATTATATTGTAAACTTCATCGGCTCTTTGATCGACGATACTGTCAGACAAATTTGAGTTATAGCCCGTCCTAGTGCCATATTTTATCTTGAGCTGCGGTGTCAAATAACCCAGATTCTCTTCACGCGCGAGCTCACTGATAGGAAGAGATAAAACGGCGAGATCGTCAATGCCATCACCGTTAAAGTCGCCGACGCGCATTCGGACATACAGTTTGCGATAATGGTTGTATTCGGAATCACTTGATCGGATATAATCCAAAGTACCTCCGCCGTTTTGTGTATGATACCGCTTGATATATTCATCGTGAAGCAGTCTGTCTCCGATTTCGTTGTATCCCTGACCGTTTTCCGTGTTGCTACGCATTGTTAAGGTGCCGTTGTCAAAGGAATATTCCTTGATAAAGCAACCAAGATTATTATTGCTTTCGGAGTTATTTACATCGTAAATTTTCCCTATAGAGGTACTGCTGTTCGGTACATAGACGATAATGGTGTCCTTACCGTCGTTGTCAAAGTCACCCGCCGCAACCGTGATCAGGTTGTTGGAGTAGTAGTTTTCCACCACTAGCTTACCTTTGTTGTCATAAATCCATTCCATTTCGCCGACTACCTGTGAGCCGACAAAACTGTTGTTCACCGCATCGTAAACATGGGCATAGACCTTTCGGTCGCCACGGTTCAGACCAACATATACGATGTGGTCGCGCCGTCCGGTGCCGTATGGGTCAAATGCCACAGCCTGCATATAGGCATAGTTGCTGAAAGCACTTATATCCACATTGGGCAGTGAACTGTCCGAGGCGGTGTTGCTATTGGATATAAAGCTTTGCAGGCTGTTCGCTGTCCCTACATCTGCTATTTTGCCTGTGGTGCGACCGGTATATGTCTCAAAGTAAATCAGCTCGTTTTGCTCCACCATCGCAAACGGGCGGTCAACATCGTAGCCGTAAGGGTTGGTCGTCTTGTCGTATCCGGCAGGGACGGTGTTTTTCATCAGCGAATTGGCTGCATCGGATGAAAAGGTTGGGCTGTCGCTGCTTGCGGCAAATGCCGAAAGCGGCAGACAGGCAACGATCATCACAAGTGCCAGCGCTGCGCACACTGCCCGTCGGATGATGAATTTTTTGTTCATAGCTCAGGTCTCCTTTGATAATTGGTTTTGCTGCCCGCTACGGCAGCAGAATCTGAAAGCGGATAAGCAAGCGTGGCATGATATTTCACGATACTTATGCTATTATCTATTATATCATAATAGGGGCGGTTTCGGTTGTGTCGTTTACGCTGTATTTCGGTCGTTTACGCTGTAAACGGTCGCTTGGGCGAAATGCCCCTTGTAAAAATGCGGATTTTCAAGTACAATAGTATACGGATAATTTTCTCCATATAAAATGCAGAAAAAATGAAACGGGGAGGTGCCTCGTCGGAATGAAAAAATATTTACGATGGATATGTTTAGCGCTGTTTTTTGCGCTTTGCATCGGCATGGTGTGCTTTTTGCAGAATTTCACGAAGCTCAATACATCCATACAATACCTTGAGTGGCAAACCGCCTATACGGTAGGAGCAGACGGCACGGAAACGGAGCTGGATTATACCGTGTCGCCCGAAGTAGGAGACCGCTTTCGACTTGAAACAGTCATCCCGGCAAGCAGCGAATACGGCAATTTGGTATTTGAAACAGCAGGGCTGAATATGACCGTCAGCATAGACGGAAAAGAAGTATGGCAATCGGAGACCACGGTGCCGGAGAATGCCGTGGGACAGACGCAGGCGATTATCCCTCTGCCGCAGGACACCGAGTGTCGCCTTACGGTTACCGGCACGGTGACCGACACGGCGAGCCTTATTTTCCCGCCGCTGCCGCGCTTTGTGCCGGTGGATGCGCAAGAAATCGAAAGCTACGCTTATGCAAACTACTACGGTATTCCTGCCGGCGCTACCGCTTTTATATCGCTGATGATCGCCGGACTGTTCCTTTTGAGCGTGACACGCAAAAAGGCAGATTGGAGTCTGATACCGCTTTTCCTTGCCTCCGTGGGGCTTACGATGCAATGGATTACCAAAGGAATGGGACACCATTTTCTCAGTGACGGGTTGGTCGATTTTCTGAACCGACAGGAGATCGGTATTTTGCTGCTCGTGCTTTTGGTCGTTTATCTTGTGATGAACCGGCAGCGTAAATTTTGGAAATACTTCGGAATCTCCGCTATTGCCAGCGCCGCCGCATTGGGGATTGCATACACGGTATCCTTTTTCAGAAAAAGCTACCTTTCCAAATATATCGGCAGGCTGTTTGCGGATGTTACGGAGCTTGCGGATTATTCGGGACTTTTGTATTGGGTCACCGTTTGGATGGTTGCGGTGTGCGCCGTTATTTCCGCCTATGCCGTAATGCGTTCGATTATTGCACAGCAGATGGAAAGCAAAACGCTCCGTCTGCGCAACGAATTGATTATGAACAGCTATCGTGCGATGGAAAGCAAAGTGACCGACAGCGCCGCCATTCGTCACGAAATGAAGCATAAAATAATCGCTCTTGACGCACTGTATCAAAAGGGCGATTATGAGGCGCTGGGGCAATTGATCGGGGATATAAAGCAGCAAAACGATCACTTGGCGCAAACGCAGTTTACCGAAAATTTCACAGTCAATACGATCCTGCAGGACGCCGCTTATCGTGCCGCCCAGTCGGACATCCGCTTTGAGGCGCTTGTTTCCGTTCCGCCGCAGCTTACCGTTGCGGAAAGCGATCTGTGCGAGCTGCTTATGAATATGCTTGACAACGCACTGGAAGCCGCCGCTGAGGCGGATGCCGGAAAACGGTTTGTCCGCTTTCAGATTGAAACAAAGAACGGCTTTCTTGCCGTCAAGTGTGAAAATTCGTATTCTGGCAAGCGCAGGCAGGATGCGAACGGCAACTATATCACGACCAAGAACGATGCAGAGACCCACGGCTTCGGCTTAAAGCTGATGAGCGCCGTCGCCGTGCGTTACCACAGCATGCTGGATATTTTCACTTCGGAGAATCAGACCTTCACCGTTCAAACGGCGCTGAAGTTGCCGAAAAAATAAGCAAAAAAATAAGCAAAAATAAAGAAGGGCACCGCTTTAAAATAAACGGAGTCCTTCTTTTTTGTTTTAATAGTTATTGATTTATATAGCGCACAAATGCACTTTGAAAGGCTTTATAATAGGTTCTCCCCATCGGGAGCGTTTCGCCGCTTTGCAGGGAAAGCTCAGTCCGCCCGATTTCCCGTACCTCATCCAAATTCACAAGATAACTGTTGTGACAGCGTGCAAATTGCCCCATCGGAAGCTGCTTTTCAAAATCCGAAAGCGAAAAATAATAGGTGCTGTTATCGGTGCTTTGATGAATTACGATGCTGTGGTTGTAGCTCTCAATGTACCGAATATCCGAAAGCGATAAATGCACCAGCTTATTTCCGATATGAACCACAACCGTTTTAGGTATGTAATTTAATTTGAGATCAGTGTGAATCGCGCTTGCCAAAGCCTCTCGGCGCACGGGCTTTAAGAGAAAATGGATAGGCTGAACGCCGTACCCTTCGCTGAGGTAATCCTCACAGGCTGTTACAAAAATAATGGACACCCGATTGCCTTTATCTCTTAAAGACCGGGCAAGCTCCATACCCGTCATACCTTCCATTTGAATGTCAAGTATCAGCAGATCAAAAGGACAGCTTTCGGTATCCAACCGTTTTTCAAGCTCACAGGCCGAACGGAAAGACTCAAGCCTATATTCAACACTGTCGTTGGTTAAAATATCACTGCAAAGAGAACATAAATTTTCTCGTATTATATCGTCATCATCGCAAACTGCAATTCGGTATGCGCTCATTTTCTCACCTGCAAATTCGGAATTATTTTGTTTGATTATATCATATTTTCGAGCAGATTGCAACCAAGACGGCATATCGGCTGCGCATTACAGGTCAAGGATCGGCTTCGCAAACCCACAAGCAAGAATTGATGCACTTCAAAAGTGAGATATCAGAAGTAAAAATGTTAAATTAAACAAGAGCGTCTTTCAACTGAACAATACGGCAGAATCGAGTAGGAGACTACCCATTAGTTGAGTAGCCGACCTCTCACACCACCGTGCGTACCGTTCGGTACACGGCGGTTCAATCATATTGAGTGCACAGACTTGTACGCTTCGGATATGTCATAATATCCCCGGCGTGCAAGTCTTTCGTTTGTTATGGTATGATGTAATATGCCACTTCTTGCAACAGCCCAATAGCCTTTCCGAGTGTTTCCGTTTCGGTAAGCCTGCCATTCGGGCATACCCAATTTCTTTAGGTTTGCCACCTTTGTTTTTGGCTTCTTCCATTGCTTCCAGATATACATCCGTATTCTTCTTCGCAACCACTCGTTCCATTGCTTCATAAGTGTTTCCATTTCCGCTATTCCGTAATATCCAAGCCATCCTCGCATAAATACCTTTATGTTGTTTAACACGGTATCAAGCTTCCTGCCCTGACTACGGGAAGTTAGTTTTCGCAGTTTATCTTTGGCTTTCTTCTTCGACTTTGCGTGAACTCGGATATATGCACCCTTTCTGTTCCTTCCCATCGCAAAGCCGAGAAACCGAAATTTCGGATTGAATATACACTTACCGCTCGGCTCTTTTCCGTATTTACCTTAAGCTTTAATTTCTTCTCAAGATATGCCGCACTTGTTCCGAGCAATCTTTCTGCCGCACGCATACTCTTTGCTAAAATAAGTATATCGTCTGCGTATCGGATTACCTTTACTCCTCTGCCCTCAAACTCCTTATCGAATTTATCAAGATAGATGTTGGCAAGTAGCGGTGAAAGATTTCCGCCCTGTGGCGAACCCTCCTTCGTTTTCATTACTATGCCGTTTTCCATTACTCCGCTTTTAAGATACTTCTTGATTAAATCAATCAGCCTCTTATCTTTGATGTCCTCTCGGAGCATATTCATAAGAAGTTCGTGATTCAGCGTATCAAAATATTTGGATAAATCAAGGCATACTGCATATTTGTACCCCTCGTCCGCATATTCCTTTACTTTGAGTATTGCGTCCTTTGCACTTCTGTGCGGTCTGTAGCCGTAGCTTCCGTCCGAAAACTTTGGCTCATAGATTGGTATCAGCACCTGTGCTATTGCTTGTTGGATAATGCGGTCTATGACTGTCGGTATTCCGAGCTTTCTCACTCCCCCGTTATCCTTGGGAATTTCTACTCTCCTGACAGGCGACGGCTTGTATTTGCCGTTCCTTATACTTTCGAGCAGTTCATTCCTATGTTCTTTCAGCCACGGGAGGGCTTCATCTATAGTCATACCGTCAACTCCGCCTGCTCCCTTATTGGCTTTTACCCGCTTGTAGGCTTTGTTCAGATTATCTCTGTTCAGCACCTTTTCAAGCAAGTCTGCACCGTCCTTTCGGTCAACCTCTCGACTTTCGGTACTGTACGCTTCTGCATACTCTTCGTGTTCCACACTATCCCTTTGCAGGAAGCCGCCGTTTTCGGCGTATTCTGTTTTCATCATACCGACCTCCTTTAGTCTCTTACTCAGAACTTATGATTGTTCGGTCCTTCCCGAAAAAAATTTATTTCCTCAGTACTATGACCTCTGCTGACTTCTTGCAGTTCGTTGTTACTACGGAAAATTATTCCGCCTGCAAGACCTCCTCGGGTAAGCGTAATCACTTTCACCTCATATATCTGCTGCATTTACACCTTGAAATTCGGGCAGTATTGGACTTCGTTTTGTCTTGGAAACTCGTCCGTTTCAAGTATGCCTTATATGCAATTTCTGTTCGTCAGACCGAGGTTTTACCTCCGACTTCTTTCAGACTCCGTCTCACGGCGGACGCCATTGTCTTCGGCTAACAGTTCCTACTGCCAAGCCTGTAGCGGACTTTCACCGCCAAGTTATTACGCGTGCCGAGCACACAAGTATAATTCCCTCCTGATTTTCAAAAAATCAGGAGGGAATGTTTATACTTCAAAGTCCTTAGTTAATCATTATACTCATTATAAAATACCATCAATTGATTGTTAATTGATGATAAATCAAGGACATAGAAACAGATATTTTGGCTATAATTCTTGGTTGAAACGTTAATTGTAATTGAGCAAGAATAGTTTGTGGTTTCAAATCCCAATTCATTTAGTTCTGCGTTAATACTTTTCATAATATTAAAAATAGTGTCTGCTTTTTTTGCAATATCAGTTTTGTTTTCCAAAAAGAATGTTTGGTCGCCAATATAATATTTTAAATAATACTCTTTTGCCGCTTCAAAAAAGTTATCAAAGAAAACACTATCTGTTGCCGGAGGAGAAAAAGGAAAAATGTTTTTTTCCTTTTTCTTTCCAGCTTCAAAAATAATATTTGGATTATTCTTCAAGTAATATGTATATACAGATTGAATATTCTTTTCTTTGTACTGATTTTTATCAATCTCAGATACTCTGATAAAATCTTGATGATACTTATTTTGAAGATATTCAGTTGTTTGAGTTTCAATATTGCTTCCAGAACAGCAACAAAGGTGAAAAAGCACCATTGGCAGAATAAAAGCAAGCATAAATGTTATTACAAAAAAGTGTTTAGCATTTTTCATGAAATGTTCTCTCTCCTTTTTTTGCAATCAATTGAATAATCAATCGGACGAATGCTTTGCTGAGTATGATACCACCTTTTCTACAAATAAAAAATGCGTAGCTTCCAACGAAACTACGCAGAAAAACACGTAGCTCCGTTTTGTTGCTACACAAAAATTATTCCGTACTGTGGAAGTATGAGGAAATAGAGCATGTGTTTTTACCTAATTGATAAAAACACATACTTCCACTTCGAAAAAATATATAATTTTCGTGTATCACTTGCATTTTACCACAATTATACTGGTATTTCAATGATTTTTGGTAAATTGTTTGAGATATTTCGAGCTTTTCTGTTTCTCCCTATATTCGCCCGTAACACCCAAACTCGCAAAGTAATGATAATAATACTACCAATTATGTTTTGCTCTCCAGATGGCGCATAAACAGTGCCTTTTGAAGCTGAAAAGAGTTACATATCATAAAGTATAACTCATATAGAAAATTGCCGACGGAGCTTTGATTTGAAACCTCCGTCGGCTTTGTCTTGCTATCTTTCTCTGTCTTGAGAATGGCAATTGTGTGTGCGGCTCTGCTTTTTGATGGAAGAATTCTGCGAGTTTTCTAAAGCTCTCGGATTCTTCGGGCATATACTGCTTTTCGCACCCTCTTGCAGGATTGGAGCAAATGATGCTCATCTCCATTGGGTATAATTCTTTTTCTGTATGCGGCTTTTCAAGGGTTTCTTCTGCTTTAGCAGTTTCCTCTTTCAGCACAAAAGCATCCTTACCTGCATCGCAAAGCGGACACTTGAAATCATCGGGCAATTCGCCTTCGGTTTCATGGATATATCCGCAGACTGTACATATATATTGCTTCATATTGCCGCCTCCTTCAATTGAATAATAGCATATTTCAGATTACAATTCTGTGATGTTATCACATTTTTCAATGATTCCCGCAATGTCCGTGACCGCAGCTGTGGTCGCCGCAGATATGGGTTTCCCTGCCGTGTTCATGATCGTGGTGTTCACAATGCACATCGGGATTGAAAGCAAGATTGCCGGCAACAAAAGCATTTACCGCTTCATCGGCATTACCGCTGACACCGCCGTAGAGCTTTATTCCGTTTTCTGCCAGCGCCATTTGTGCACCGCCGCCAATACCGCCGCAAATAAGTACATCTGCTTTTACAGCGGAGAGTACGCCGGCCAATGCACCGTGGCCGGCGCCGTTGGTATCTATAAGCTCTGTTTTAATGACCTTGCCGTCTTCAATATCGTACAATTTGAATTGCTCGGTGTGACCGAAATGCTGAAAGATGTTTCCGTTTTTGTAAGTTACTGCGATTCTCATAATATTTGCTCCTTTTTCTGTTTTGTATTCTTTTTGAATTTGCCGTTTGATGCAGTCTTTTTTATAGCAAAAGTCTGTACTGCCGCTACAAAGCTGAAACTCGCCGCCCTCAATTTTCAGTGCGAAGCCAAGCACAAGTGCGTCTGCTATCTTTTTCCTTGCGGTTTCATAGATTTTCTGTGCGGTTGTTCTGCCTACGCCGAGTTGCGCCCCGCATTCTTCTTGACTTAAGTTTTCTTTGTCAATCAGCCGTATGGTTTCAAACTCATCAACTGTCAAAACAATTGGTTCCCCGCTCACTGCTCCCGTTGGAGAAAATTCAAGAACTTCAGGGAAATAACACACTCGGCGACACTTCGTCGGTCTTGACATTTTATCACCTCGTCATATATTATAGTGCCGTTTCAGGCATATGTCAATAATATTATTGACATATGCCTGAAATTACGCTATACTAAAAATACTGAAAAAGGAGACACGGCTTATGAATTACTTAACATACTTACCTGTATTTGATAAACTGACGAAATCACAGCAAGACACGCTTACAAGCTCATCTTTTGTTCGTAAATTCGGCAAGGGTGAACTCTTGCATAATGGTTCTCAGAATTGTACGGGACTGCTCCTTGTGCTCTCCGGTCAAATTCGTGCTTTTACTATATCTGATGATGGCAGAGAGATTACGATGTACCGCCTTTTTGAGCGAGATATTTGCCTTTTCTCTGCGTCTTGTATTATGAACAGTATTCAGTTTGATATTACCGTTACTGCTGAAAAGGAAACTGAGGTTTTAGTCATCCCATCAGAAGTTTACAAAAGTATTATGGATGTTTCTGCACCGCTTGCCAATTACACAAACGAAGTTATGGCAAGCCGATTTTCAGATGTAATGTGGCTTATAGACCAGGTGATGTGGAAAAGCTTTGATAGAAGGCTTGCAGATTTTCTTTTGAATGAGGCAAGCATCGAAGGCACTAACATTCTTAAAATCACCCACGAAACAATCGGCAATCACTTAGGTAATCCCCGTGAAGTGGTAACACGAATGCTAAAGTATTTTGTGAACGAAGGGTTTATATCACTCTCCCGCGGAACGATTGAGATTATAGACAAAGACGGACTTGAAAAGATTATAGTTCGATAAAACAAAGCGTTGAGTTTCTCAAAAAAAGGAATTCTCAACGCTTTTTCTTTTCTGTTCTTTTAATCATCCATTCCGCAGAGGGTGGATTTTTTATTTAACGCTTTATCATTACGGACTGCATCATAGAATCGGAAACCACCTGCAAAGTTATAGGCATCAAAGCCGTTGCCCATTAGAATTCTGCTAGCGATATAGCTTCTCAATCCACTTTGGCAGATAACATACACAGGCTTGCTCCTGTCCAGCTCACCTATACGTTCACGCAGTTCATCAACGGGAATATTGATAAATCCCTTCACATGACCCATTCTGTACTCCATTGGTGTACGTGTATCAAGAAGTGTTATGCTGCCGTCACGGGGAAGTGTTTCATCTTCATCATAATACCATTGCTTTACAATGCCGTTTTTCATGTTTTCAATGATATAGCCTGCCATATTCACAGGGTCCTTTGCGGAGGAATACGGCGGAGCATAGGCAAGGTCAAGTTCTGTAAGTTCATATGCTTTTATTCCGGCACGGATAGCGGTTGCAAGCACATCTATCCTCTTATCGACACCGTCAAAGCCTACAATTTGAGCCCCGAGCAGACGATATGTGTCTTTCTCGAACAACACCTTTAAGGTCATAATCTTACCGCCGGGATAATATCCGGCATGGCTCATGGGAGAAAGAATGACCTTATCTGTATTAATACCAAGTGACTTTGCGGCTTTTTCGTTGATACCCGTAGCGGCAGCAGTCATGTCAAATATTTTGATGACTGATGAGCCCTGTCCGCCGGTATAATGGCTGTCACCGCCGCAGATATTATCGGCGGCAATTCTACCCTGCTTGTTTGCAGGTCCGGCAAGAGAGATGAGTGTGTCCTTATCCGTTACAAAATTTTTGATCTGAACCGCATCTCCAACAGCATAAACGTCAGGTATAGATGTTTCCATTTTGTCATTGACCACAATACTGCCTTTAATGCCAAGTTCTATGCCGGTATCTTTCGCAAGTGTGGTTTCGGGAGCGACGCCGATTGCCATTACAACCATATTGGTATGAAGTGTCGGAGCATTTTTGAGTTTCACATCAATACCGCAATCGGTATCGGCAAAACCCTCAACCATAGTATCAAGCATTAGATGGATACCGTTTTTGCGGATTTCAGTATGAATAAACGATGCCATATCCCTGTCAAATGGAGCCATAAGCTGATCCGCCGCTTCCACGAGCGTTACATCTATTCCAAGATCATGCAAATTTTCCGCAACCTCTATTCCAATAAAGCCACCGCCGACTACCACGGCAGACTTCGGTTGATGCTCATCCGTATATTTCTTGAGTCTAAGCGTATCCTCAACGGTGCGCAGGGCAAATATCTTATCGCTGTCAATACCGTCAAGCACCGGCTTTATCGGCTTAGCACCGGGTGAGAGCAAGAGCTTGTCATAACTCTCGGTAAGGATTTTACCATTTTCAAGATTTTTCACGGTAACGGTTTTGCTGTCAGGATGAATTGCCGTAGCTTCATGATGAACATTCATCTTAACTCTAAAACGCCTCCAAAAGCTTTCAGGCGTCTGCAAGGTTAAATCATTTTCATCTTCAATGGTGCCGCCGATGTAGTACGGCAGACCACAGTTAGCGTATGAGATAAATCCTGAACGCTCAAAAACAACGATTTCCGCTTGTTCGTCAAGCCTGCGTATTCTCGCCGCCGCAGTAGCGCCGCCTGCAACACCGCCTATAATTACAACCTTCATTTATTTTACCACCTTTCCACGATAGCTGCTGATGCCTCCGATATTTTTTGCATTTGTGTAACCAATTTGCTTCAAATAGGATACAGCTTGTCCGCTTCTACCACCGCTTAAACAATGCACATAAAGCGGTGTGCTTTTGTCCTTGACGGTATTCTCAACGGAAGAAATTCTATCAAGAGGTATGTTGACGCTTCCGTCAATGTGCCCGTCACGGTATTCCTCTGCCGTCCTAACATCAAGCAATACAGCGCCGTCGTTTGTTTCGTATTCCGCAACACCGGTGTTGATGTCGGCGGTGTTGCGGAAGAAATTAAACAGTCCCATCTTTTTCTCCTTACAGCATTGCTTCAATTTGCTCTTTCGGTCTGTAGCCCACGACCTGATTCTCGAGTTTTCCGTTTTTGATCACAGCAAGCATCGGGATGCTCATTACCTGAAACTGTGCCGCAAGCTCCGGCTGTTCGTCCACATTGATTTTACCGACCTTAACATCGCTTCGCTCATTTGCGATTTCCGATACGATCGGACCCACCATACGGCAAGGGCCGCACCAATCGGCATAGAAATCGAGAAGTACAGGTTTATTAGAATTCAAAACTTCGCTTGCAAAATTTTCTTTATTAATTTTAATGACAGACATCTTCGTGTCCTCCTTTGTTTTATTGTGTCTTTATTTTAACCGATTTGAAATCAGAGTTCTGTGATGTTATCACTTACCTCTTTTTCTGTTCCTTAATTTGCAGATTGCCTGTGTCATTGTTCCCATCGGGCAGAAAGCGCACCACGTTCTCGGCTTAAAGAAAATCATAACAATAAAACCGATTAGAAGCGATGTAAGCATCAGGCTGTAAAATCCGAAGCTGAACTGTGCCACCCAATCCGGGAATATACTTCCCGAATATGTCCATCCCAACGGAATACGGAATGTCCAAAACAGTTTGATTGCTTCACGCAGATTTTCCGAACCGCTTGCCACAAGGTAGGTCTGAAAAACCATATTGCCGAACATGGCAGGGAAAAATATCAGAAAACCATATCGAAACCATTTGGATGCCATCCATTTCGGTGTTGGCTTGTTTCGGGAGCATTTGAGATCTCCGCCCAGCTTACAATAGAGTTGCCCTCTGCCGCAAAGGTGGTTGCAGAAAAACTTGTTACCGCCAAATGCAGCGAGTATGAGCGGCAACAGAAAATCAACCATACCGAGCCAAGCAAACAGAATATTGAAAAAGCCGAGCGCAAAATATGCAAATGTTCATGATTACATTCTCGATGTATCTCTATTAATCTTGTTATGAAATTCAGATAGGATATCTTTTCTGTGTTTAAAAAACTATCTCATAATTAGCATCTTTATCCATTATTGTAATCCTTTCATTATCATCCTTTTGTAATCGTCAAAGTTGCAGTACACCAATTTTAAACGCTTTCGCAATCGTATTCTTCATATTTTCTCTCACCAAAAATAAAAAACAAGTGGCAACTTGATTATCGCCACTTGTTTTAATCAATTTTCTTTTTACGGTTTTACCCCAACTATTGACATAGAGCCTTAATTCATTATCTCTGATTTCTCTTACTGTCATTTCTTCACCAAATTGTTATCAATATATTCCATATAGGGCTTACGGTTATATACGCTGTCGAGATTGTTCCTATACCACTCAAATTCCTCTTTCAAGCCCTGATCGAGAGGAACGGTATCAGGCATTAGCTCGTTTTGTTTATTTATGTCAAGTACATATTCATAATCATAGAAGCAGAAGTAATCCCGTTGCGGGATCTCTTTATCAATGCTGATAAAATCAGCGGTTTTGCCGACAGCCTTGTAGCATAACTCAACCCATTCTTTTATGGTTACAATATCCTTATTGCCGACATTGAAAATGTGATCTTTTGGGTGCTTATCTATCAGGATTTCAATGAAGCGACAGAGGTCGGAAACATTGAAGAATTGCAGTTTCATTTCACCTTTTTGAGGTATATAGAACGGTCTGTCCTGCATAGCACAGTCAAACGGAAACGCTTCACGGTATAAATTCTCATATACACCGTAGAAATACGGAGGACGGAGAATGTAAGCGTTCGGAACATTCGCTTGCAAATATTGCTCCGCTTTCAGCTTGTTTATACCGTATTCGCCCCAGACGGAGTTGTAACCGAAGGGTTGTTCTTCGGTAAAGGGCTGCGGATTGGTTTCGGGATAAACAGCGCTGGAACTTATGAAAATGTATTCATCAAAGGTAACGCCTGAATCAAGCAGCGTTTTAATATGTTCTTCCGTATAGGCGGTGATGTCGAGGATAAGGTCAAAGCACTTGCCGCTGACCCTGTCGCCTAAAGCTGTTCTGTCGCAGTTGATATGCGTTACACCGTCAACCTGCGGTCTGTTGCCGCGATTGATAACGGTCACATCATTGCCTTTCGCAACAAAGTATTCCGCCGCATATTTACTTACAAATGTTGTTCCGCCTGTAATAAGAATTTTCATAGTTGCTCCTTTCAAAATGAAAACATTTTCCTACAAAACAATTCTACCACGAAACCATCATATTAGCAACTGCGTTTTACAGGTCTTAGGGTGTCCCTAAAATTGCTCAGGAACTACGTAAATCTGGCGAAACCATCAGTCAACGCACCGTAGGTAAATACATGCGTGAAATGGGCATTCGTGCCCAGTGGACTAAACCGTGGACTACTACCACCAAAGATTCTGATTTTAGCAAAGAACTCCACAACATTCTCAACGACAGTTTAATCCTGAACGTCCTAACGCTGTCTGGTGCACAGATATAACTTATATCTGGACGCAGGATGGTTTTGTATACCTTAACTGCGTTATGGACTTGTATGCCAAAAAAATCATTGCCTGGACTCTTACAGACACTATGGAAGTATCAACAGTTATCGAAACAATCAACAAGGCAAAAGCCTGTCGTAATACTGATTTATCACTTATTATCCATTCAGATCGTGGCAGCCGGTATATTTCAAATGCGTGGCGTGAATCCACTGAAAAGATGTAGCATAGCTATTCTCATAGTGGTTATCCTTACGATAATGCCTGCATCGAATCTTTCCATTCCTTAATCAAATGAGAATGGCTTAACAGATTTCATATCATTAACTATAAACATGCCTATAGGCTTGTATTTGAGTATATTGAAACCTTTTATAATGCCGTTAGGATTCACAGCCACTGCGACTATATGTCTCCTAATGATTTTAAAAAATTGTTTGAGAGGGTATCTTCTCTGCCAGTAGCTTAGTTGGCAGAACTTCTCATTTTATTTTGTGCTAAATCTTGACACAGGACCATCACTTAAAATTTCCAAAGTGCATTCATCCCCTTTGGATTTAATAATTTCCGGAATCTTATCACGCACCAATTTATTATAACTTTTAATTTCCATCTTACTGCCCCCATAATTTTGATATTACAAAAACACAAATATATGGCTTTGAAGCAAAATACTGTGCTTACTTTTTCTTTTTGTGAATACATGTATCTGTAATCTTGCAAACTGCACCGCCGCCAATTACAAAAATTATTTTTCCTTTGGCTTTGTTTCCCAGCTTGTCGTACAGTCTGCCGGCAGTCATCGATTCGCCTTTTATAGTGTTTGGACTGTTGGCTACATAACCACATTTACCAATTCCTTTTATTTTAACCTGTATTGCCTCGCCGTCATACTCGTTGTCCGGCTCTTTTACAAGCTTGACCTTCATACCCTTTTTCATAAAATCATTTCCAAAGTAGTGACTACAGCCTGTAATTGTAAAATACATTTTGTTCATAATATGTGCCTCCATTTTAATTTAATTAAATAAAAAATAACCTTATAGAATTATTCTCCCTTTTCTTCACTATAGCCACAATCTCCCATAACACAAATATTACAATTGACCTTTGCGGCATTGTAGCATTTTTATCAGCAATCCATCAGTTTCAAGCCGACTTTGTCGGTGGCAGCCTACTCAAGCTCTGAAAAGTTTGAAATATCTATATATACCATGCTCTTTTGTCAAGGTGAGCTTAGGGTTTATTCTGCTTTTTACCTCAAAAATCGTAACTTCACTTTGACAATTCAGCACTTTCTAACCCATATTATAAAATATATGGTGTCCAATAAACATCCCACACTACACTAACTTTAATTTTTATTTTTCTACATTTTACTCATTTTAAAAATTTAGAGGTCCTTAAATTTTTAAATATTTCTTTTTTGCCATCTTGCCATAATTACTTGTAAATACTTTTTTGCCTCTTTATTAGCAGGGTCAATATTCAAAATTAAATCGGCATATTTATACGCTTTGGAGAGATTGCACTTACATTTTTGCAACAAGTTATCTATACTACTTTACAATGATATTTTTATTTTAGCTTTCTTTTTAAATAGATATTTTGCAATATTTACATATTCTATAATCTTCCCCTATGTAAAAAAACTTGAACCGCAAGGCGGACATAATTTTAATTTCATTGTTATTTTTTCTATCATTACTGCTCTAAATTAGTCAATTGCAATAAATTGTATTTCTTCATACAATTTGTTCACCTTAGCCATATTATAATGTATGGTTAATGAAATTTCAATATAAATCACTAAATATTCTAAATTTACTACAAAATATAACGCAGGTACACATCAAAAACAGTAGTACCTGCGTTATTGTACTTTGCTCTGTGTTTACAGAGTTGAAAAATTAGGTTAACAGAACATTGTTTTTACAGTTTATCCTTTTCTGTACACTTAATAGCTGTAGTTTGGCACTAAAATTTAGAGGGAAACATAAAATTATACAAAGGGGGATTTTTATGAATAACCATACCAAACTAAGCCGTAATACTCAAATATATATGGATAACTACTATAGTATACTTGATACTATGATTGAAAGAATGACATCACAAAGACCTACCGACAGTATATCTAACAACTTTATTGTTCGTATGATACCCCACCACAGGGCAGCAATAGAAATGAGTAATAACCTATTGAATTTTTCAAACTATGCTCCCCTTAGGAAAATAGCGGAAAATATTATAAAGGAGCAGACAAAAAGCATACGCGATATGGAAAAGATTTTGCGTCACTGCAAAACCGTAAAAAACACAAACAGAGATATGCAGCAGTACCAACAGGAATATTCCAAAATTGCATTAATAATGTTTACAAAAATGAAAAACACACCTGTCTGCAATAATGTTAATATTAATTTTATTAAAGAAATGATTCCCCACCACGAGGGTGCCATAAGAATGTCACAGAGCGCCCTAAAATTCGACATTTGTAACAGGCTTATTCCTATTTTACAGGCAATAATACAGTCACAGCGTAAGGGAATTTCAGAAATGCGTATATTGCTGGAAAAGCTTGAGAAAAATAACGGTTGTATGTAAAACCTGCCAGTATTTCTCCGCAGTAGAAATACTGCCCTTAAAAGTTCTGTAATCCAATACACTTTGTTATCGGTATATTTTTATACACAATAGCTCTATCAAACCAACAAAAAAGCATTTTACATTGACATAAGGCACTGTATAATTTTCAGTGCAGCCTTAAAGCTTGCATAAATTAACCTGCAATGATATAATCGCTATATGACAAGGAGGTCGGTGATTAACCGGCCTCTTTATTTTTTGCAGGGAGGAAAGCATATGAATTCATTTAAAAAGCTAAAGCCCCAAAAATCCTCAGAGTGCGTACAAGCTCTACAAAATCAGGCTAAACGACCTATTATCGGTCTGCTGCCTTTGGTAGATACCGAAAAAGAGAGCTACTGGATGCTGCCGGGCTATATGGAGGGGATTATTCAGGCCGGCGGACTGCCTGTGATGCTGCCTCTTTCCGACAATCCGCAGCTGATTAATCAGCTGGCAGAAGGAACAGATGGATTTCTTTTTACCGGCGGTCATGATGTTTCGCCCGAATTGTACGGTGAAAAGCCCATAGCTCAATGCGGAAAAAGTGTTCTGCTTCGTGACAATATGGAAAAACTACTTTTGAAAAAAGCCTTAGAGCTAAATAAGCCTGTGCTTGGCATATGCCGAGGTATACAGCTTATAAATGCCGTTTTAGGAGGTACGCTGTATCAGGACTTGCCTGCACAGTACAGTTCAAATACAGAGCACCACCAAAGCCCTCCTTATGACATCCCCGTACATACCGTTACACTGGATACCAGAAGCCCATTATACAGCCTGCTGGGAGCGGAACAGCTCGAGGTAAACAGCTACCACCACCAAGCCATAAAAGACCTTGCCCCTCCCCTGTCGGCAATGGCATACTCTCCGGACGGTCTTGTGGAGGCAGTATATATGAAGGGTAAAAAATTTTTGTGGGCTGTACAGTGGCACCCGGAGTTTTCTTATAAATCCAGCCAAAGCAGTCAATTAATCTTTAAAAAATTTGTATCTCAATGCTGCTAAGCTCAAAAACGGGTTTTAATTTTTAATAAATTTTCTTTTGGCACATGCCATAGGCTGCTCTGCGGCATACAAAATCACCTGTGAGGTTAACCTCACAGGTGATTTTATTTAAAATTCATAAATTACGGCTTACGCAACATACAGCTCTCAATAATATCAATATTGTACCTCACCGGCAATTTAATATTAATTAACACAGAAAGTATTAAAAAGCAAACACTTATTACGGCTTTTTTAAATACCTAATTCATTTCTTGGCAAGCACGAGCTTTTTTATCGGAAGCTCGCTCTTTTATGTAGATTTCGGAAAAATTGTTTTTGGCACATCTTAAAAACTCCATAATACTTCTTATGATAATATCCCTCGTTTTACTGTCAATATTTTTTAGGTTTTTAAAGATAGCAACAGGGTTTTTAATCAGGTTTTGGCTGAGATCATCAAAGTTTTTTTCCTCTAAATTATCAGTAAGTGAAAAAAGTGCGTCAATGAATGCGGCACGCTGGTCAACCGACATATTATCTGCAAATTCTGTAAAGGTTTTGTCAAAAAACAGGCTTGAATTTGTTCTGCTGCTTAAACAAATCAGTTCCTTGCCGATTAGCTGCCACGAATATATATCATGCTGCATTATACCCTTTTGGGAGCTTTTTATTATTGTGTAATCCTCTCTATGCTCAAACATCATTCCAACAACAGAGGATTGAGGTACATATGTATGTATTTTATCCTTGATAACATCAAAGCTTTTCATATTTACTGTTTTGCTGTCAAAGCCCGGACCGTCATGATTATAAACGGCAATTATTCTTTTGCGTACTCTGTCTTTACAAAAAGCTGAACCATACACTGCAAGATTGCCGCCCTTGGAGTGTCCGCCTACATAAAAATCACCCCTAATCCTTTGTGCAGTATCCTCAATAAACTCAACCGCCCTTTGCTGTGAGCATATGGGAAACCTGCAAAACATATTAAAGTCCTCATGCCAGCCTACAAAGGAATGGTCAGTGCCTCTAAAAACAATAAAATAATGTCCAGGCTTAAGCATTAGTACAATAGCCGAAAATTGCTCTTTTTCTTCTTCATTAATAATATTTGTACAGCACATTAATTTTACATCGCCAAAGCGTATACTCTCGGCACAATAATTTATTAAATTATCGTCCTCCTTCCACAAAAGCTTTTCTCTGTAATTCTCCTGCTGAGTCAGCATTTTACATGCCTTTGAAAGCTTTATTCCGTTGTCTGATATTTTATCAGGAATATTTTCAAAGGGTAAATAGGATATTCTCGAGAAAATAAGTGCGTCTACATGGTTAAGTTGGTCTTTTTCAAAGCTTAGGTCTCCTCTCCACTGAATATAATCCAGTATGTTTGGCATATAAACACCTCCTAAATTTTATATATAGAAAAACCTATTGTAATTATAACATAAAATTGTATTGACATCAAACAGCTTTATGTATAAAGTATAAATAGCTCTTACATCTTCTATGATGACATACTCCTCTGAATTTGTACTGTCAATAATATAAAAAGTATATTATTTATGAATATTAATTAATGTTTTAAATATAATATATCTATATAAGCAGTCTGTCCGACGGTCTTATATGTGCTTATGTTTGTATGCTTGTTTGATACTTGTTTAATATTATTTGTTTACTTGTTTATATGCTTGTTTATTTACTTGTTTACTTACTTGTTTACTGATGCTGTTATTTGCCTTGGCTATGGGAATTATCGATATTATAGGACGGTATGCTGTACATAAAAGGACGGTGTGGTGTACATAGAAAGACGGTACGCTGTACGCCGTTGGTCGGTGGGGTGTACACAAAAGGACGGTATGGTGTACATAGAAAGACGGTACGCTGTACGCCGTTGGTCGGTGGGGTGTACATAAAAGGACGGTGCGATGTACACAAAAGGACGGTGTGTTGTACACGCATTTTGTCTAAATAATAGTGAGATAGAATTAAATTTATCTCTATAAGTATATTTATTTAAAGACTTTTTTCTATAGTTATTACTCTTTGAGTTAAATTTTCTATAAGACTTTTTAATTATTGATATATAAGTTGATTTTTATAGAAACAGTTTTTTCAGCCCTTTAAAGGCTGTTTTTTTCTTTTGAAATATATTGCAAATTACCAAAAGGACGGTATGGTGTACATCAATGTACTCTAGTATGCAGCCGTTGCTGTATAATAGGCACATATGTAGAAAAATTCAAAAAAATATGTGCAATTTTTTTCTGCGTTTGTTTAAAAAGGGAGAATTTTTATCTAAAGGACGGTATGGTGTACAAAGAGGTAATTGGGTGCGTGAGAATACGCCAGTTGCTTGATATTAGTCCCAAAAACCGCATAAATAAGCCAAATTTTAGGCCATCTATATTATTGAATATAAAATTTGGCAGGGCTAAAGGACGGAATGATGTACACAAATATGCAACAATGTACACCGGCAAGACCTTTTGACGAACAGGCACAAATTTGATGTACACCGTACCGTCCTTTAATTTTTCGCAGTAAGAAAAGGACGGTATGGTGTACATAAATAAGCAACATTGCATACGGTTAATAAAAAATTTACATTTGCTTACTGAGATTGCTTTATGATGCTTTTGCTTGCTTTTTTATCAGCAAAATGCTGATAAATCTTGAGGGATAATAAGTAACTGTAGTTTTATTTATAAAAAAGACGGATTACGCTTGACTTAATCCGTCTTTTTTTGTAAAATACAAGATATTGGGGGTGGAGCCTTTGAAAGCAAAAGATGTTATTGTAAATGGATTGGATGGCTCATATATTGTTGAGAAAAGCCGTCCTCTAATGCTAATGAAAACCGTTCCCTTTTCGTTAGGAGAATTAAAGGTTTTAGATACATATTTAAGCAGAATAAATGCAAGAGATCCCAACGGAACTAAAGTGAGGTTTAGTAAAGAAGAGTATGAGGCTCTTATGAATATTGAGCGTATGCATCCTTCCCGACTTGAAAAATATGTTAAATCTTTAATGGGACAAACCGTAACTGTGCCGGATCCTGATTCTCAAGGCGGATGGAAAATGTATACCCTTTTTGAGGAGGCTGAGTGCTTTCAGGATCCAAGCGGTCAATGGTGGATAGATTTGTCCTGTACAAATAAGGCAAAAAAGCTCTTTTTTAACCTTGACGGCATTGGCTATATACGCTATCAGCTAAAGAATGTTTTGCCTCTTACCAGTAAATACAGTATTCAGCTATATCTTTATTTGCTTGATAATCGTTACCGTTCCAGCTGGAGCATTTCCTTGGAGGAATTAAGGGAAAATGTACTTCATTGTGTGACTGACTTTTATAAGGATTTTAAGCGATTTAACACCGATGTTTTAAAAAAGGCGTTAAAAGAGGTAAACGATAAAACAGATTTAACCTTTTCTTATACAACCGAACGAACCGGCCGAAGGGTTTCTCATATTAGGTTTAATTTGGTTCGTGATGAGGTTCATTTGCCTCACGAGGTAATAGAAACTAAGCTTATAGGGCCCGGCTCCTCTGAGGAGTACCTTGATGAAGTGCCTAAGTATAGCAACGAATGCTTAGAATTTCTTGCTGACGCCTGCGAAAATGAGTTTTCCGACGAGGAAATGCAGGTTATTTTTAATATACTTACAAGATTGAAGCTTCCAGATAACCCTAACGGCATTGAGTTTTCCCGATATAATTTTCTTGCTGAAAAGTACGCTGTGCTTAATATGCAGGCTTCTAAAAGAAAAATTACCAGCAGATTCGGATACCTGAAAAAGATACTTGAAGCATCTGCATAAATGGAAACAATCTATACTTTTTATACATATTTAGAATAGGCTTAGGCTGAAAAGTCCGACTTTTGTCGGGCTTTTTTATTTGCATATATATTAAGATGTATATGTATGTGTATAAACATAAATATAAGTATAAAGATAAGTATAAATATAAATATAATAATATAAATGCAAACTCCCCCGTTAAGTAATAAAGAATATTTATAGCCGCAGATGTATGAACACCATTATACTTATAAATATATGTATACACATACTCACAATATATAAATCAGCATATACATTTATTGTGTATACTCAACTGTATATATATATCTGTATACACATTGTTATGCTTATAAGTGTGCTTATGTGTATGCTTATAATGATATGCAACTGTATGCATCACTGCATTAGCATACACATACTAATCAATATATGTATACTTATGTGTATAAGTACATTTATAGCGATATAAGAATTTAATAATGGAGCCATTGCACTGCCTTATACAACTGCATATTATAAGAATTAAAGTCGGTCGGCTTGTCAAAAGCATTTTAAATTTTTGCAGGCTGCAACGCTCCATATTTGCTTATGTATGCTTTTCTATAGCTGCAGCTTGCAGCGGTTTATATATAAAGCCCTTCAGTCAAGCCGCACTGCGGCTGTGCGGCTATGGAGATTAATATTCTTGTAAATATGTGTATATGAATGTGTATATCTATATGTATATAAATGCACATAAACATCTGTATGAATATATGCTGTATGTGGAATGATAAATATTGTGTATATGGTATTGAAAAAGAGAAATCTTTATAATATAATAACTGATAGCAGGTGTGCTGGCTTTGCACACAAATATATACACATTATAAGCAAGTATGTATATACTGTATGTGTATATGGAATATGTATATTCAAAATAATATGCTGTGTGTATATACACATTTATGCATATATAAATATAGCTGAGTACAAGTATACATACTAGGTATATGCATATGTATATGCATAAGTGTATGTATAGATATGATTATAATTATACTTATGCTTATATTTATGCTTATATTTATGCTTATATTTATGTGTAGCTGTATGTGTATATATTATTGAAATTTAGGGAGGAAAACTAATGAAAGTAATAGCAGTGATAAATCAAAAGGGCGGAGTAGGAAAAACCACCACGGCTTATACTGTAGCAACAGGACTTCATTTAAGAGGCTATAAAACCTTGTCTATAGACCTAGACCAGCAGGAGAATTTTACATTCACAATTAATGTGAACGCTGACAAAAGTATTTACGATGTTCTTACAGGTAATGTAAGCATTGAAGCGGCAGTTAATAAAACGGATATTGGCGATGTAATTATTGCAGACAAAGCTCTAGCTGCAATTGATACCGTGCTTAATACAGTAGGCAAGGAGTACAAGTTAAAAGAAGCGTTGGATACAATAAAGGATAATTACGACTATGTAATTATAGATACACCGCCGGCTCTTGGAATTTTAACGGTAAACGCTCTGGCGGCGTGCGACAGCGTAATTATACCGGCTCAGGCAGATATATACAGTCTGCAGGGAATAAAGCAGCTTGAGGAAAACATTAATGTAATAAGAAAATATTGTAACCCAAGCCTTAAAATTGAAGGAATTTTGCTTACAAGATACAGTGCCCGTTCAATTTTGAGCCGAGAGGTTACAGAAATGGCACAGCAGCTGGCGGAGAGTATGAACACAAAGGTTTTTGAAAGCAAAATAAGAGAGGCTGTATGCATAAAGGAAAGCCAAATTAGTCAGCAAAGCCTGTTTACATACGCACCAAAGGCAAAGGTAACAGAGGATTATTCAAGGCTTATAGACGAATTGCTCAAGGAGGAGAAATAATGGCAAAGAAATCATTTTCAAAAGCACCGGCTTTACAGTTTTTAACCCGCCCAATTGAGGAGGAAGAGGAGATAGTAAGCACAGCGTCGGAAAAGGAGGCTCCGTCTTTAGCTGATTTTACGGACAAAACGGAGGACGCAGCAAAGGTAATTATTGAAGACGCAGCTGACAACAGTCTAAAGGAGGCAAGCGACAAAATAGATTCCGATACACAGCCGCCCGCACAGCTGGTAAAGGCATCTGAAAATACGAGGCAGGAGCCACCGGTGGCATATGATGAAGAAAAGCTGCCGCAGTCGTATATGCTTCCTAAAAGAAAAGAGGTTGCTACCAAAAGTAAAAGGGTACAGCTTTTAATGCAGCCAAAGCTGCACAGCCAAATTAAACAGCTGGCACAGGAGAGAGGGCTTTCCTTTAATGATTTTGTCCACCAGATTTTGGAGGATGTAGCAAGGCACAATGTAAGAGGTAATGAAGAATAGCACATACTCATTGTGTATGTGCATAATGTATGTGTATAATGTATATGCAAATGATATAAATAAAAGTAGTGCAGGGAAGAGGGGTGCTGTATGCGTTGTATAAACAAAAGGTGCAATAAGGAAATTGGTGACTACAGGTTTTGCCCTTACTGCGGCAAGGGACAGGAAAGCAGGGGGCATACTCCGAAAAGAGCTAACGGCACAGGCAGTGTATACAAAAGAAAAGACAACAAAGCAAAACCGTATACAGCCTCCAGCACGCTTACGGGCGAGAGGGTATCTCTGGGCACTTTTAAGACAAAACAGCAGGCGCTGGCAGCTTTGGCAGAGTACGAAAAAAAATATAACAGCATTGATGTTGGCTACGGCTTAATTACTCTGCAATATGTTTACTATAAATTTGTTGCCCCTAAAATAGAAGAATTAAGCCCTTCATCGCAAAAAAACTACCTTTTGGCATGGCACAGGCTTGCACCGCTGCACAAAATGAAAATAGCCGACATAAAAACGGAAAATATACAAGAGGTTATTGATGTGTACGCACGGGAGCACCAGCAGATTACTTTGGAGGGAAAGCCTGTTTATATAGGCAGAAACGGCAGAAAAACTACCGAAAATACAGGTGTACCCAAAATAGTGCCGCCTTTATCTAAGGGAACAATAAAACAGATGGCAATACTGCTGGGCAAGATATACAAGGAGGCACTTGCCAACGACTGGGTTATCAGAGATTACTCAGCTTATATCAGCTATGGCAGTGTGAAAAAAGAGCTGCCGTCGAATATGTCCTGCTTTAGCGATGAACAGCTTGCTTATTTGTTTGAGCATATTAACGACAAGCCCAAGCACGGCAACTATGTTGATTATATAATAGCAATGTGCTACCTGAATTTCAGAGTAACAGAGTTTCTAACCCTTAAGCCGCAGCAGTTTTATGTAAGCGATGACGATATACCTTACTTTATAGCAGGTATGAAAACAAAGGCGGGTACCGACCGTATAGTGCCTGTTCACCCTAAAATACTGGGTATAGTAAAAGAATGTCTTGCCAATGGCGGTGAAACGGTTTTTTGCGATAAAAACAACAGAAACCCCCTTACCTACAACAAGTTCCGCTATTATTTTGATAAAAATATAAAGCAGCTGGGGCTTTCAAGCAGTTTTACTCCTCACAGCTGCCGAAGAACCTTTAGTACACGCTTTTCCGCTTCGGGGGCAAGTGAAACGGATCTGATTGCACTTATGGGACACACCTCTATAGAGGTTGACCGCAAGCATTACATTAATCAGGAGGTAAAAACACTATACGGCTCATTGTTAAAAATGGACTAAACGGGGCGCTTTGGCGGAGCATATCTGCATTGTAATTAAATTCAGCTTGAGCGGCTAAAGCAGTTAAATGCTTTAGCTGCTTTTTTTGTCAGTATAGCACCAAAAGGTTTACCATGCGATTGTAAACGAAGGTATAAATTATAAAAAAGCAACAAAATAATATTGACAATCAATATCATTAATGTTACTATTATGGTGTCTATAAAAATATTTTATGTGTAAAATTCCGACACCAATGGTTAAGTTTATTATAATATAAGCGAAAAAGTATTTTACAAGAAATTAGGGTGTGGCAAACGTGACAAAAAAACAGTTAACTTTACTTGGTGATGAAAAATGAAATATAAAAGGATAAAAATAATAATTATAATTGGGGTCGTTTTTATGTTGCTTTCAGGATGTTCAAGACAGCAATCGGGCTATTCTATACTCAAAATGTTTGGTTTTACTTCGGATTATTCATATTTGCAGGAAATTGAAGTCGGAACTGAATTAAAAATAAGTGATGATATAGAGGCGATTATTAGGTGTGATAAACATCCGCAAGAAGGAAATGATATTAGTTTTTATTCTGCACAAATTACTAAAGAAGATGACATAAATAGCATAATTGAACAGATATCGCATAACGATCATTGGAGCAAAACTCCGCTTGAGGCAAATGTTTCTAATGTTCTTTCTGAAGATGGCGTTTTAGAAGAAGCCGGTTTTCCAAAAATCAAAAACGGTTACTACATATTTTATTGGGATTTTGATGATAGCACTGCTGATGAAATTGAAAAGGTTTATGGAGTCCCTGAAAATAGAATGAGTGAAATCAATGCAGAAACCTGTAAAAGTCTTGGATATTTTGATACGGATACAAATACTATATATTTCATATCTTTTTTTGAAAACCATCTAAAACTATGATAGCTATTAGTTTGATTTGTAATACAGATTTATAATAAATAATATTTTTAACATCTGAGCCATTGGGCTCTTTTTATGCCTAAAATTCTTGTAAACTTGTTTTTTCGTGTTACAAGAATGACTGATGAGGACGGTAGAGTAGAGAGGGTGAGAGATGTTGAGAATATAGTAAAGATCCACCGGCTTAGCCGGTGGATCTTTATTTTGCAAAAATGCATATGAGATTCTTTAAAAATGTTAATTATAAATAAGAGGCAGATTCATTTTTATATTTCTGACTAATCGCCGACTCA